>Ga0181525_10000053_pt1 | contig 97595 bp, 88 predicted proteins | sample PEATcosm2014_Bin_48_FD_121100 | JGI IMG/M metagenome (GOLD analysis project Ga0181525, IMG submission 121100) | Peatland microbial communities from MTU Mesocosm Facility, Houghton, MI, USA - PEATcosm2014_Bin06_10_metaG | ecosystem: Environmental > Terrestrial > Soil > Wetlands > Peat | place...
CGCGGCGGCGCGCCGCAGCGCCAAGACGTTCCTCGCGTTGCTTCCTCACCATCTCAAGAACCTCCAGATTCATCAGCTCAGTAATTCGCCACGCCGGGACCACAATGGTCATACCACTTTGAATATAAAGCCTGTCGCCTTCATGGATGGGATCGCCGATGCGCTCGCGTCCTTTTGGCCGCGTTTTCAGCACTTCGACCTCGTCGTAATACTGGCCGCAGTGAACGCCAAATAGGAAAATAAATTTCGGTTTGAAAACACTGGTATCCCACGATAAGCCGCCCTTAGGAGGGGTTGTAGCTGGACCGCTCGGTATGTCGCTCAAATCGACTCCAGGAATCCGGTAAAGACAAACTGGTGAGCCGGAAAATCCTGTGCGCGAGCGCATATCAACGAGATGGGAAGGGCGCATAATGCCATTTGGTTGTTCTATGGGGCCTTTTCATCGGCCAATAGGGCGACATTTCCAAATCGCGCCGCTGGGGTATTTCTCTCGCCGCCGGGCTGATCCGCAAATAGGCCAGTCATAAAAACATCTTCGCCAAGCGCGACATCAAAAGTTTTGATTACTGTCGGATCAATGAATCCCGTGTCGGTATAGTGAGCAACCTGATCGCCGCGGTGCGCATTTTCGGTCAGGTCGATAATGGAAAGATCGTCGCCGTCTTTCTGAAAAAGCCAATCATCCGGCGCGTAATCTAAATATCTGGATTTTCCATCGTCGGTATTTATGCGAATAATCGATGCGCCGAGATCATTGGCAAGGTGCCAGTTGGTGATGCCGTAATAATGGTTGAAGTTTTGCAGCACGGCGGACTTGCGGCCGACAATAAAGCCGCTCCCGTGCGGACCCGTTCGTTCCCCAGTTTTGGGGTCGATCCGATACAGGTAAAAGACGGCATTGCCTATATCTGGCCTTAGCTTTGGCATCTCGTCGGTCGGGCCAAAATCCAGATCGCGGAGAGTTATCGCGCTGGTCCGTGGCCACTTGTTCAGTGCTTCTCTCATGTTCCACCGTCAAGTTCGGCGGAATCACCCCAAAACCTAGCTTGCAACCGTCACTTGCTGCAAGGGGATAATTCCGGTGCCCTTGGGTAGTGGGTCAGTTTGAATAAGGCAGGCCCCTTAAGCCCTTGCCAGTTAGGCCGAACGGCGCATATTCGCCATTATGGCGGAAATCGCGGGTCAAATGGTCCGACTCACGACCCTGCGAATGGGTGGTGGGGAGCCGTTGAACGCTGCCCTAGTCGTGGCCGAGCCAGACCCCCAAAAAGCCGAAGCCATTATCAGGGCAGTTGCTAGCCCCGATGAAGTGGTGAAGGCCGTTGCCCCTTTGACGGCAAACGTCCTCGAAATGTTCGAATTGAAACCGGGGCAATTCACCCACTGGCGGGGAAGACCATGAAGCCCCGCAAGCGCCCCCGCGACTTCTCCCGAGCCGCAAAAATGGTTGTGGATATTGCGACGGGGCAGACCGAGGACCGGCCTCCTACGGACGAGGAGCGGGGCAAGGACCCCGCAGCGGCGGCCCTTGGCAGAAAGGGTGGCCAAGCCCGAGCAGCCAAGCTTACCCAGGCTGAGCGTCGCGAGATCGCTTCGCGGGCGGCTTCTTCTCGCTGGAAGCGACGGGATTAACGGCCGCAGCGTCTACAGTGAGAATTTCGGGCGAATCCGGTTGGGCCTTTATAAGCCCGATTGTCTGCACGCCAACAAATCCAGTAGGCATAATTTGTTCTGCGGACGGACCGGCGTTCAGCACACCAAAGCCAAATGTGATGGAAATCATCCATTTGCCTTCGTGAAGGCCGACCTTCTTGATCATCAATTCAACGAGTTCTTTGTGGGCGAAAACGTATTGGCTTGCTTCAGGCATATTGACGCTCCCGATCGCGCTCCGCCGATACGTTCAACAGACCTGCATTCGTCCCAGTCGAAAACTTATTGGCTGAATTGTCTGTCAGTCCTACGAAAACACCTGTCCCAGTTGCGCCAGCAAGGGCGCGGATTGTCATTGTCGTCAGAGTTTGAATCTGCGCAACCGGGTACAAAGCCATCGGACGCGCGCGCTCTCCGACAGCCTCCGCGAGCGACGTTGTAATAAACTGATTTAGGCTCACGCCTTCACGTTTGGCCCAGAGGGCGGCTCGCCGATGCAAACCACTTGTCATGCGCAGCACTGTTCTGCCGCTATATTCATTACTCTCCATTGGCTCAGGAATATCTTGTCCTTGTGAGAGAGCCGTGTTGATCCAATCAACAGCAACACTTTCTAAATTTTGCAAAGCATCAGCAGCAGCGTTCCCGGTCGCAAAACAACCAGGAAACTCCACTATCTCGGCGAAAAAACTACCATCCGCATCCGGGGTAATCAGACGTGCATAGGGTCGCTTTAGAATTTCATGCGCGACCATCGGTTTCTCCATTTCCATTGGCACTCTCTTCCTGCGCTACCCGCTCTTCCCAAGCTTCGGCGTCAGCTTCTAGATGATTCAGAACTACCTTCCGCACATGCGATGAAAGATCGGGATTGCCACCATGCCGCTCTATCGGGAACGCCCGATGTTGCGGAAATGCACTCACCCACATCGGATGGTTCCCGCCGGCCTGCTCCGTTCTGCCTGCCATTTTCGCCAATGCTTCAAGACCGCTCGCCTTCTGGGGGCTACGCCGGGCGGCTTCCAAAGCCGCCCAAAGCTTATCTAGTTTCTTGCGATCCGTAGTACTATATGTGATATCACAAGGGAATCATTAAATCGAGGTCAGGTTACTTTGCGCTGCCGGTGTAATGAAAATGCCACGCATTAAAGTGACCTTTTATGCTTGACGTTATGTAGAAAAGGTCATATTATGTCGGGCATGAACAAGCTCGACCGTGAAGCCCGAGCCCATATCCTCCACCTGCTTTGCGAAGGGCAATCGATCCGCGCCGTAACCCGGCTGACCGGGGCGAGCAAGAACACGGTCACCAAGCTCGTGGTTGATGCCGGGCACGCCTGCACCGAATATCAGGATCGCGTGCTGCGGAACCTGACCAGCGCCCGCGTGCAGGTCGATGAAATCTGGAATTTCGTTTACGCGAAAAAAGACAATGTGAAGGACGCAAAGTCGCCGCCGCCGGAAGCGGGTGACGTGTGGACGTGGACGGCAATCGACGCGGACACGAAATTATTGATTAGCTGGCTGGTCGCGGACCGCTCTAGCGACTCCGGCTGCATCTTCATGAACGATCTAAAAGACCGCGTTACCAATCGTATTCAACTAACGAGCGACGGGCATCGCGCTTATCTGATCGCGGTCGATGACGCTTTCGATGGCAACGTTGACTACGCGATGTTGCAAAAGATTTACGGCGCTGATCCGCAGGGCGAGAAGCGATACAGCCCGGCCAAGTGCATCGGTGCGCAAAAACGCGAAGTCACCAGCAGTCCCGATCCGAAGCATATCAGCACATCATACGCCGAACGCCAGAACCTCACGATGCGAATGCACATGCGCCGCTTTACGCGGCTCACCAACGCGTTCAGCAAGAAACTTGAAAACCACGCGTGCGCGGTCGCGCTGCATTCGATGTACTACAATTTCGTCCGGCTGCACCAAACGCTCAAAGTTTCGCCGGCCATGGCCGCAGGCGTGACGGATCGGCTTTGGGAAATGACTGACGTTGTGGACATGCTTGACGCATTCGAGGCCAAGCGCAAGCGCGAGCCTAAGCACACGTTTGAAATCGACGAATGGAAAATTGGCGGCGGCTTCTATGTTCGCGCGACGCTGGAGGACGGCACGGTCGAGCGTATCGAGGGCTTCAAGACGGAAGGTGAGGCGGCGAGGTGGATTAGGAACGAGTCTGTTGTTTGGCTCGCTAATCGCGCACGCGATGAACGCAGGAGCGGGGAAAAACTGCTTCCGCCCCCTTCCAGGCTATCGTGACAGTTTCAGCATCATGGTCGACTACGAGCGATGACGGTCCGCCGCTGTTTAATTGGACACGGTCGCCAATGCGCAGGGCGGGCTCGCGCGGATCGTGGAAGTTGTCCACACCGGAAATTAGCGACAGGCGGTTGACGCCAATGGAACTGCGCTTATTTGGCGGCATAGGTGTCTTCACTATTGATCATGGAGGTAAACATGGCGTTCAAGCCCGGTGACGTTGTGCGCTTAAAGTCCGGCAGCCCGGCGATGACGATTAGCAAGATCGGCCACGTCGGAACGGAAGAAGTGGCCGTTTGCATTTGGTTCGAGAAGAACCAGCGCAAGAGCGGCAATTTCAGCCTCGTGAGCCTCGTTCTGGATGAAGGCGGAGGCGGTCCGGTCATCGTTTAAACATTCCCGCCACAATTCAAACTGACCCACTACCTGCCCTTGACAGGGAACAATAAGAGAACTATGTTTCTCTTTTGTTCTTAGGACTTAGGAGGTAGTTATGGTTCGCGCGGTTGTGGAGGAGGCATTGGCACTTACCTCGATCAGCCTGTTTCTGGCGATGATCGCGGTGTGGGCGCAGGTGTTCGGCGTCATTTGACGTCCCTAATGTCCCCGTCTGGCCCGCTCGCATCGCGGGCAATCCTTTTTGCCGGCATGGGTGACGAACAGCGGTGAAGAACCGCACCCGGCGGTTGCCTTTGCCGCGGGCCGTCCTGCATGCTCGCGGCTCGCAGAATCGCCGATAGCGAGTATTTAGCCCGTCATGCCCGCCGCGAAAGCGTCCCCCGGTTTCGTGCATCTGCACGTCCACTCGTCCTATTCGCTGCTGGAGGGCGCGCTGACCATCGCGCGGTTGGCCGAGCTTGCCAAAAAGGACCGCCAGCCGGCGCTCGCGCTGACCGATACCGACAATATGTTCGGCGCGCTCGAATTCTCCGAAAAGATGGCGAGCGCCGGCATCCAGCCGATCATCGGTTGCGCGCTCGCGGTCGACTTCGGCGATCAGGACGGCCGCAACGCCGTGCCCGGCGAGAACTTTTCCCGGCTTGTGCTGCTGGCCGCCCGCGAGGACGGGTATCGCAGGCTCATGCGGCTCTGCTCGCGCGCCTATCTCGATACCGCGCAAACGGAACGGCCGCACGTCAAGCTCGATTGGCTCGCTGCAGAAACCGGCGGCTTGATCGCGCTCAGCGGCGGCCCCGGCGGCCCGCTCGACGCCGCCATCGTCGTCGGCCAGGGGGCGCTCGCGCTGTCGCGCTGCGAGCAGTTGCAGCGCCTGTTCGGCGACCGCCTCTACGTCGAACTCCAGCGCCACAGCATGGCGGCCGAGCGCGTTGCGGAACCCGCTTTGATCGAGCTTGCCTATGCGCGCGGGTTGCCGCTGATCGCCAGCAACGAGCCGTTCTTTCCGACGCGCGATGATTACGAGGCGCACGATGCGCTTCTGTGCATCGCCGAGGGCCGGCTTCTCGCCGAAAGCGACCGCCGCGCCTTGACGCCGGAGCACCGCTTCAAGACCCGCGCCGAAATGGCATCTCTGTTCGCCGATTTGCCGGAAGCGCTGGCGGCGACCGTCGAGGTCGCCGAACGTTGCGCCTTCCGTCCGCGCACCTTGGCGCCGATCCTGCCGCGCTTCTCCGCGCAGGAAGGAAACGAGGCGGACGAATTACGCCGCGCCGCGCAGGCTGGGCTCGAACTCAGGATGGCGCGTTACGGCGTCGCGCAAGGCCATACGGCTGAGGAATATCACGAGCGGCTCGATTTCGAGCTCGGCGTCATCGCGCGCATGAAATATGCCGGGTACTTCCTGATCGTCGCCGACTTTATTCAATGGGCGAAGGCGCAAGGCATTCCGGTCGGACCGGGCCGCGGCTCCGGCGCCGGCTCACTGGTCGCTTACGCGCTAACCATCACCGATCTCGATCCGATCCGCTTCGGACTCCTGTTCGAGCGCTTCCTCAATCCGGAGCGCATCTCGATGCCGGATTTCGATATCGATTTCTGCCAGGAGCGGCGCGACGAGGTGATCCATTACGTGCAGGAGAAATACGGCCGCGAGCAGGTTGCGCAGATCATCACCTTCGGCACCTTGCAGGCGCGCGGCGTCTTGCGCGACGTCGGGCGCGTCCTGCAAATGCCCTACGGCCAGGTCGACAAGCTCTGCAAGCTCGTGCCGCAAAATCCGGCCAATCCGGTCACGCTCAAGCGCGCGATCGAGGACGAGCCGCGGCTGCAAGTCGAGCGCGACCGCGATCCGGTCACCCGGCGCGCTTTCGATATTGCGCAAAGGCTCGAAGGCCTGCACCGACATGCGTCTACGCACGCGGCCGGCATCGTTATTGGCGAGCGGTCATTAAGCGAATTGGTGCCGCTCTATCGCGATCCCAAATCCAACATGCCGGTGACTCAATTCAATATGAAATGGGTGGAGCCGGCGGGGCTGGTGAAGTTCGACTTCCTCGGCTTGACCACGCTCACCGTGCTCGATCTCGCGGTCAAACTGGTGAAGCGGCGCGAAATCGACATCGATCTCTCGAATCTGCCTCTCGACGACACCAAGACCTACGAAATGCTGGCACGCGGCGAGACCGTCGGAGTATTCCAGGTTGAAAGTCAGGGCATGCGGCGCGCGCTGGTCGACATGCGCCCGGACCGTTTCGAAGACCTGATCGTGCTGGTGGCGCTCTATCGTCCCGGACCGATGGCGAACATCCCAACCTATTGCGCGCGCAAACTCGGCCAAGAGCGCACCGACTATCTGCATCCCACGCTGGAGCCGATCCTGCGGGCGACCTACGGCATCATCACCTACCAGGAGCAGGTGCAGCAGATCGCGCGCGATCTCGCCGGCTACAGCCTCGGCAAGGCCGACATTCTGCGCCGCGCTATGGGCAAGAAGGACCGCAAGGAGATGGCGTCGCAGCGCGACAGTTTCATCTCCGGCGCGGTCGAGCGCGGCATCGGCCGCGGCGACGCGGAGGCGATCTTCGATACCTGCGCCAAATTCGCCGAATACGGTTTCAACAAATCGCATTCGGCCCCGTATGCACTGTTGACCTATCAGACCGCCTACATGAAGGCGAATTATCCGGTCGAGTTTCTGGCCGCCTCGATGACGCTCGCGATGGGCGATACCGACAAGCTAGCGGAATTCCGCGCCGAGGCGGAGCGGCTCGCCATCAAGGTCGAGCCGCCGTCGATCAATCGCTCCGGCGTCGAATTCGATGTGGACGGCAACACCATCCATTACGCGCTGGCCGCTTTGCGCGGCGTCGGCCGCCAGGCCGTCGACAACATCATTGCCGCGCGCGGCGAGCGGCCTTTTAGCAGCCTTGCCGACTTCGCGGCTCGCATCAATCCGCGCGCCGTCAACAAGCGCGTGCTCGAAAGCCTGGTTGCCGCCGGCGCGTTCGAGGCGATTGAAGGCAACCGCGCGCGGGCCTTCGCCGCGGTTGATGCGATGCTCGGGACCGCACAACGCACGCATGAAGACGCCGCCATCGGTCAGTCGGAACTGTTCGGCGGAGCGGCCGCGCCCCCGCCGATCATGCTTCCCTCGGTCGAGCCCTGGCTGCCGGCGGAGCGGCTGCAGCGCGAATTCGAGGCGGTCGGATTTTTCCTTTCCGGCCACCCGCTCGACGACTATGCCGCGGCGCTCAAGCGGTTGCGCGTGCAATCCTGGGCGGAGTTTACCCGCGCGGTGAAAGCGGGTGCCGGCGCCGGCCGCGTGGCGGGCACGGTGGTGGCGCGCACCGAACGGCGGACCAAGAACGGCAGCAAGATGGGCATCATCGGGCTGTCCGATCCAAGCGGCCATTACGAGGCGGTGCTGTTTGCGGAAGGACTGGCGCAATATCGCGACCTGCTTGAGCCGGGCACCGCGGTGCTGTTGTTCCTCACCGCCGAAGTGCAGGGCGACGAGGTGCGCGCCCGCATCCAAACGGCCGAGCCGCTTGATCAGGCCGCTGCCAAGACGCAGAAGGGCTTGCGCGTCTTCCTGCGCGACGACGCGCCGATCGAGGGCGTGGCGAAGCGGCTCGAGCCGATCAAGCTGCCTTCCGGCCGCACCGGCTCCGAGGCGGGCGACGGCGAAGTCAGCGTCGTTCTAATGCTCGGTAACGGCAACGAGGTCGAGGTCAAATTGCCCGGCCGCTTCAAGGTCTCCCCGCAGATCGCGGGCGCCATTAAGGCGGTGTCCGGCGTGGTGACGGTCGAAGCGATTTGAGGCCGCCGCTCTTTCCTTCCGGCACCAGCGTCCCTACATCTTTACTCGCAATATGACGTCGCGCGCGATAGTAAACGGCCGCGTCATCTCCCAACCATTCATCGGCGTCCGGACCCCGATATGCTTCGGATCGAGAATCTTGTCTTCGATGCCTGGGGCCGCCGTTTTTTTGACGCGGCGAGCGTCGCCATACCGTCCGGCACGAAAGTCGGACTGGTCGGGCGTAACGGCGTCGGAAAATCGACGCTGTTTCGGCTGATCCTCGGCGACCTCGTTCCGCTCGGCGGCGAGATCATTCTGCCGAAAGCCGCGCGGATCGGATCGGTCGATCAGGAACATCCGGCGACGCCCGTGAGTCTCCTGGACACAATTTTGGCCGCCGATACGCGACGCGAGGCGCTTCATGCGGAGCTCGAAAGCGCCGAACCCGAAGAGCTTGCCGAGATTTACCAGCAACTCAACACCATCGAAGCGGATCGGGCGCCGTCGCGCGCGGCTGAAATCCTCGGCGGGCTCGGGTTTTCCAATGCCGATCTCGAGCGGCCGATGGCGGAGTTTTCCGGCGGCTGGCGCATGCGGGTCGCGCTCGCCGCCGCGCTGTTCGCGCAACCGGATTTGCTGCTGCTCGACGAACCGACCAACTATCTCGACCTTGAGGGCGCGCTCTGGCTGGAAGCGCGCCTGAAGAGATACCCGCACACCGCCTTGATCGTCAGCCACGATCGCGAGCTTCTCAACAACTCGGTCGATGCCATCCTGCATCTGAGCCAAGGCAAGCTCGAGCTTTATACCGGCGGATACAGTGACTTCGAAACGCGGCGCGCGGAGAAGACCCGCCTGCAGGCCGCGACCAAGGCGAAGCAAGACGCCGAACGCGCGCATTTGCAGCGCTTCATCGACCGGTTTCGGGCCAAAGCCAGCAAGGCCACGCAGGCGCAGTCGCGGATCAAGCGGCTGGCGAAGCTTGAGCCGATCCCGGAAGTGGTTGAGGAACGGGTTGCGCCGTTTACGCTGCCGTCACCGGCACGGCCGCTCGCGCCGCCGCTGATCCAGCTTGAAAGCGCGGCGGTTGGCTATGACGGCCCGCCGGTCCTGCGCAACCTCAACCTGCGGCTCGACGTCGACGACCGCATTGGGCTTCTTGGCGTCAACGGCGCCGGCAAATCGACTTTCGCCAAGCTGTTGGCGGGCGCCCTGCCGCTGCAAGGCGGACAGATGAAGCGCGAGCAGCGCATCCGGGTTGGCTGGTTTCATCAACATCAGATCGAAGCGCTCGACCCGGCCGACACGCCACTGGAAATACTTCGGCGCCAGCGCGCGGACGACAGTGAATCGTCACGACGGTCGCGGCTGGCGCAGTTCGGACTGTCGTTCGACAAGCAGGAAACCACCGTCGCCAATCTCTCCGGCGGCGAGCGGTCGCGGCTGCTTCTCAATCTGGTCGCCATGACGGCACCGCATCTGCTGATCCTCGACGAGCCGACCAACCATCTCGACATCGACAGCCGCCGCGCGCTGCTGGACGCGCTCAACGACTACGAGGGCGCCGTCATCCTCATTACCCACGACCGCTCTCTGATCGAGCTTGTCGCCGACCGGCTGTGGCTGACGGCCGACGGCAGGATCAAGCCGTTTGCCGGCGACATGGACGATTATGCCCGTTTTGTCCTTGAGCGGGCGAAAACGGGGGCAACGCCCGCCCAACACGGCGCGGATAACCAAATGCCTGTGGCGCCCGAGCAGTTCGACGCCGCTGCCGCCGCGCGTCTCGCGGCCAAAAAAGCCGCGAAAAAGCGGCGGCGAAGGGGGCTCTAAGCGGTTTGGCCGGCGGGCGCCGCGCCTGCAACGTTCAAGTTGCGTCCGGAGGGGGTAACCCTATATAAGCCCGGCAACTTCACACGCGGACCCTGGCCTCAACAGCCGTCCGGTGCTCCACCGCAAGGTGAGGGCTCATCGGTCCGCGGCGGATCAACCGGAGAACGATTATGGCGCTGCCCGACTACAGCATGCGCCAGCTTTTGGAAGCTGGCGTCCATTTCGGCCATCAGTCCCACCGCTGGAATCCGAAGATGGCGGAATACATCTTCGGCACCCGCAACAACATCCACATCATCGACCTGACGCAGACCGTGCCGATGCTGCATCGCGCGCTGGAGGCGATCAGCGACACGGTGGCGCGCGGCGGGCGTATCCTGTTCGTCGGCACCAAGCGGCAGGCGCAGGACGCAATCTCGGAGGCGGCCAAGCGCTCGGCGCAATATTACGTCAATTCGCGCTGGCTCGGCGGCACGCTGACGAACTGGAAGACCGTATCCAATTCGATCAAGCGGCTGCGCACGCTCGAAGAGATGCTTTCGTCCAACGAGGCGCAGGGCTACACCAAGAAAGAGCGGCTGACGCTGCAACGCGAGCGCGACAAGCTCGACCGCGCGCTCGGCGGCATCAAGGATATGGGCGGACTGCCGGACCTCGTGTTCGTCATCGATACCAACAAGGAAGACATCGCGATCAAGGAAGCAAAGCGGCTCGGCGTTCCGGTCGCCGCCGTGGTTGACACCAATTGCGATCCGGACGGCATCACCTATGTCGTGCCCGGCAATGACGACGCAAGCCGCGCCATCACGCTCTACTGTGATCTGGTGGCCAAGGCGGTGATCGACGGCATCTCGCGCGGGCAGGGCGAACGGATCGACCTCGGCGCGCAGGCCCGTCCTCCGGCGGTCGAGGAGTTGCCTAGCGAGACCGACAAGCTCGGCTTCCAGCCACTGTCCGGACCGCGCGGCGTCGCCGACGACCTCAAGAAATTTCCCGGCGTGTCGCCGGCGATCGAGAAGCAGCTCAACGATCTCGGCATTTTCCACGTCTGGCAGATCGCCGAATTGTCGCCGGCTGCCGCGCACAAGATCGGCGAGGAGGTCGGTTTGCCCGGCCGCGTCGAGGGCTGGATTGCGCGCGCGAAGGAACAGATGGCGACCGAGGCCGAGTGACCGTCATTCCGGAGCGCCGCACGGCGGCGGGCTCGGAATTCATAACCACAAGACGTGATTTCTCAGCTCCGAGTGCCTATTTTTCGTAGTGCGGCGTTTAAGGGTTCCAGCTCATCGCTTCCGCCTTCGCGCCCTTCGCTACGGCGGACTCAAAACCCTCCGAAGCTCGCGCAGCGGGCGTAGGAGAGTCGTTCGGCCCCGCAACGATGAAGCGCAGGTGACAGGGAAAGACGGCAATGGCGAATATCACCGCGAACATGGTGAAAGAGCTCCGCGACAAAACCGGAGCCGGGATGATGGATTGCAAGGCGGCGCTCGGCGAGTCGGGCGGCGATCTGGAAGCCGCGGTCGATTGGCTGCGCAAAAAAGGGTTGGCAAAGGCCGCCAAGAAGGCCGGCCGCGTCGCCGCCGAGGGCTTGATCGGCGTCGCGCTCGCCGCCAACAAGGGCATCCTCGTCGAGGTCAACTCCGAAACCGATTTCGTGGCCCGCAACGATTTGTTCCAGGGCCTGGTGAAGATGATCGCCGACGTCGCGCTCGATATCGGCGGTGACGTCGAGAAAATCCTCGCCGGGCGCGTCGGCGACCGCACCGTCGCCGATGCCATCAGCGAAACCATCGCTAAGGTCGGCGAGAATATGACCTTGCGCCGCGCTGCGGGCCTGCGCGTCGGCAACGGCATCGTGGCGAGCTACGTGCACAATTCCGTCAGCGACGGGCTCGGCCGCATCGGCGTGATCGTCGCGTTTGAATCGTCAGGCAACGCCGACGAGCTCAAGGCGTTCGGCCGCATGGTGGCGATGCACGTGGCGTCCGCCAACCCGCAGGCGACCGAGGCTTCCGGCCTCCCGGCGGCGACGATCGAGCGCGAGAAGAACGTGCTGGCCGAGAAGTTCAAGGCGCAGGGAAAGCCGGCTAACGTCATCGACAAGATCGTCGAGTCGGGGCTTAAGACCTTCTACAAGGAGGTCTGCCTGCTCGATCAAGGTTTCATTTTCGACGACAAGAAGAGCGTGGCGCAGGCGCTCAAGGAAACCGAGGCGCGGGCCGGAGCGCCGATCAAAATCGTCGGTTTCGTGCGTTACGCGCTTGGTGAGGGCATCGATCGGCCCGGTGGAGATTTCGGCGGCGAAGTTGCGGCGCTCGCGGGCGCGCATTAAAGCATGATCGCACCGGCGCGCCGGTAACGGCGAGGGGCGAAATGTGACGATGGCGAGATCGAATTACCGACGGGTGATCGTCAAGCTCTCGGGCGAAGCCTTGAGCGGACCGGAGACTTTCGGAATCCATCAGCCGACGATCGACGAATTCGCCGCCGATCTGGTTGCCGCCCATAAGCTCGGCATCGGCCTCGGCGTGGTGGTCGGCGGCGGCAACATCCTGCGCGGAGGGCAGATCTCCCAGGACGGCCTGTCGCGGCCGACCGCCGATTCGATGGGCATGCTGGCGACCGTGATGAACGCGCTCGTGCTTGAAACCGCCATCGAGCGCGCCGGCGTCAGCGCCCGCACCATGTCCGCGCTCGCCATGCCCCAAGTCTGCGAAACCTATGAGCGCCAGCGCGCGCTTCGCCATCTCGAGGACGGCCGCATCATCGTTTTCGCCGGCGGCACCGGCAATCCGTACTTCACCACCGATACGACCGCGGTGTTGCGCGCCGCCGAGATGGGTTGCGACGCCGTGCTCAAGGCGACCGACGTCGACGGGGTCTATACCGCCGACCCCAAGCGCGATCCCAAGGCCAAGCGCTACGAGCGGCTCGACCACCAGGAGGCGCTCGACCGCAACCTGAAGATCATGGACGCTACAGCGTTCGCGCTTGCCCGGGAGAACCGGATGCCTATCATCGTTTTCTCGATCCGCCAGAACGGCGCGATCGAGACTGTCTTGCGCGGCAAAGGTCACTTCACCACTGTCGGCTGACGGCGCGCTTGGACAGCGCGCAAAACGGCAGCTGGATCGCGGAGGGCGCCATGGCAACAGCGACATTTGACATGAACGACATCAAGCGCCGCATGCAGGGCGCGATCGCCGCGCTCAAGCAGGAGCTGGCGGGATTGCGCACCGGACGCGCGTCGAGCGGGCTGCTCGAACACCTCCAGGTTGAGGCCTATGGCAGCAACATGCCGCTCAACCAGTTGGCCACCATCGCCGTTCCGGAACCGCGGCTCTTGAGCGTCCAGGTTTGGGACAGGTCGATGATTCACCCGATCGAAAAAGCCATTTCAGCTGCCAATCTCGGCTTGACCCCCTCGACCGAAGGGCAGGTGATCAAGCTGCGGGTACCCGAAATGAACGAGGATCGGCGGCGTGAAATCGTCAAACTCGCCCATAAGTATACCGAGGCGGCGCGGGTAGCGGTGCGTCATGTCCGCCGCGACGGCCTCGATCTCCTCAAGAAACTGGAGAAGGAACACAAGATCAGCGAAGACGAGCACGAACGGCATTCCGGCGAGGTGCAGAAAGCGACCGACGCGATCATCGCCGAAGTCGACAAGCTTCTCGCCGGTAAGGAAAAGGAGATCATGACGGTTTGAGCGACGCGGCCCGATCGAGAGAACAGGCACAGCCGCCGCTTCCCGAGAGAAGCGACGGCTTCGATGTGCCGCGGCACGTCGCCATCATCATGGATGGCAACGGGCGCTGGGCCGCGGCGCGCGGTCTGCCGAGGGTCGAGGGTCACCGGCGCGGCGTCGAAGCGCTGCGAAGCGCCGTGCGCGCCGCCGCCGATATCGGCATTTCGTTCTTGACCATTTTTTCCTTCAGTTCGGAGAACTGGTCGCGCCCGCCGTCGGAAATCAGCGACCTGATGGCGCTATTGCGCCGGTTCATCCGCAAAGACCTCGCCGAACTGCACAAAAGCAATGTGCGCGTGCGCATAATCGGCGATCGCGGCGGCCTCGAACGCGACATTTGCCTGTTGCTTCAAGAGGCGGAAGATCTGACGCGCGGCAATGATGGGCTGACGCTAGTCGTCGCCTTCAATTACGGGGCACGCCAGGAAATTGCCCAGGCGGCGCGGCGGCTCGCGGTCGAGGTGGCGGAGGGACGGCTTTCGGCCGACGACGTGTCGGCGGAGCGGCTTGGCAGCTATCTGCACGCACCCGACATTCCCGACCCCGACGTGATTATCCGCACCAGCGGCGAGCAGCGGCTCTCCAATTTCCTGCTTTGGCAGGCAGCCTATAGCGAGCTCGTTTTCCTGCCGATCAACTGGCCGGATTTCGACCGCGCCGCGCTCGAAGGCGCAATCGCGGAATACCGCCGCCGGGAGCGCCGCTTCGGCGGCTTGGCCGCCAACGCCGGATCGTGAAAGCTTAAAGACGTGAGTGAGCCCGATGATCGCGACGGCGAGCCCGGCGAGGGGAGCAGCGCGAGCAATTTGAAACTGCGGATCGCTTCGGCCACCGTGCTGGCGCCGCTCGTCCTGATCTGCACCTATTTCGGCGGCTGGCTGTTTGTCATTTTGTGCGTCGTCGCGGCCGGCGGCATCCTCTGGGAATGGACGTGGCTGGTCGCGGGCCGCGCCGACGCGCGCGTTCTCGTGGCCGGGTGGATTGGGCTGCTCCTCGCCGGCGCCCTGGTCGGCCTGGGGCTTCCGGGTGCCGCGGCCGGCGTGATTGCCATCGAGGCGGTGCTGGCGGGGCTTGCGGTCACCGCGTTCCCCAGTGACGGCGACGATACCCTGGAACCTGGTGTGTGGGCCGCCGGCGGCGTGATCTATGCCAGCCTCGCGCTGATCCCTCCCGTTATCGTCAGAAATGACCCTCAATGGGGTCTCATGGCACTTTTATTTCTCTTCGCAACCGTTTGGATTACTGATATTTTCGCCTACTTCTGTGGGCGGACGATTGGCGGGCCTTTGCTCTGGCCGAAAGTCAGTCCAAAGAAGACTTGGTCGGGGGCGATCGGGGGTCTCGTCGGCGGGATTGTGGCAGCGCTGGCGGTCGCCTATGCGGGCGGGATCGCAAAGCTGGGGATTATCGGAATCATGGCGTTGTTGCTTTCGGGCTTGGCGCAGGCCGGCGATCTGTTCGAATCCGGGGTTAAGCGGCGTTTCGGCGCGAAAGACGCCAGCGGACTTATTCCCGGCCACGGCGGGCTGATGGACCGGCTTGACGGCCTGCTGATTGCGGCATTCGCGGCTCTCCTCATCGGCATGCTGCGGGCGGGAGCAGGTTCGCCGGCCCGCGGCTTGCTGGTATGGTAAGCCGATGATGCAAAAGCAGCCTCTGGCGCGCGCTGAGCTGTCGCCCGTGCCGCGGACGGTGACGCTGCTTGGCGCCACCGGCTCGATCGGTACGAGCACCGTCGATCTCCTCCGCCAGGAGGGCTCCCGTTACCGGGTCGAGGCTGTGACCGCGCATCGCAATGGAGCGGCTCTGGCGCGGCTCGCGCGCGAGCTCGGCGCTAGCTTTGCGGCGGTCGCCGACCCCGAAGCGTATAGCGAACTCAAAGCCGAACTCGCCGGCACGCGCATCGAAGCGGCGGCCGGTGCCGACGCCATCGTCGAAGCTGCGCAACGCCCGGCCGATTGGGTGATGGCGGCAATCACCGGCGCCGCAAGCCTGCGGCCGACGCTCGCCGCCGCCGAACGCGGCGCCACGGTCGCGCTCGCCAACAAGGAATGTCTCGTCTGCGCCGGCGCCTTGTTCATGCGCCGCGCCGCCGCCGCGGGCGCCAACGTCCTGCCGGTCGATTCCGAGCACAATGCCGTCTTCCAGGCGCTGGGTGCCGGTCGCCGCGAGGACGTACGCCGCATCGTGCTGACCGCTTCGGGAGGACCGTTCCGCACCCTTTCGCTCGATGCGATCCGCAAAGTCACCGTCGAGCAGGCGCTTAAGCACCCGACCTGGTCGATGGGACCGAAGGTCACGATCGACTCGGCGACGCTGATGAACAAGGGCCTCGAACTCATCGAGGCGCATCATCTGTTCGCCTTGGGCCACGACGCGCTCGATGTCGTCGTGCATCCGCAATCGGTCGTGCACGGTCTGGTGGAATTCCGCGACGGCTCGATCGTCGCGCAACTCGGCTCGCCGGACATGCGCATTCCGATCGCGCATACGCTGGCGTGGCCGGTGCGCATGGGCACGCCGGCGGCGCGGCTCGATCTCGCGCGGCTTGCCACGCTGACATTCGAGGAGCCCGATACGGTACGTTTCCCGGCATTGGCGCTGGCGCGCCGGGCGCTTGCCGCCGGCGGAGCCGCCCCGACGGTGCTCAACGCGGCCAACGAAATCGCAGTCCGCGAATTCATCGACCGGCGGCTCGGATTTGCCGGTATTCCCGCGCTGGTCGAGGCAACGCTCGATGCAGCGGAACGGCGTGGCGCAATGGCCGAGCCCCAATCGGTGGAGGAAGCGCTCGCCATTGACCATAACGCAAGAAGGTTGGCGGCCGACCTCTTGCCCGAAATTGCCGCAATGGCATCCTAGGGTTAACACTGGGTCGGGAAATTCGAGGCGCGCGGGTGGTCAACGTCATGGGGCCGTACGTATTGTCGCAATTGCATGCGCTCGGCGGCGGCGTTGTCGGGTATCTCATTCCCTTTGTGTTCGTGCTCAGCCTGGTAGTATTTTTCCACGAACTTGGCCATTTTCTGATCGCCCGTTTGTGCGGCGTGCGCGTCCTCGTCTTCTCGATCGGCTTTGGGCCGGAAATCGTCGGCTTTAACGACCGCCACGGGACGCGCTGGAGAATTTCCGGCATCCCGCTCGGCGGCTTCGTCAAGTTTTTCGGCGACGAGAACGCGGCAAGCGTTCCGGACACCGAAAAGCTTGCGAGCATGGACGCGGCCGAACGCTCCCAAAGCTTCGTGTTTCAACCGGTGATCAAGCGCGCGGCCATTGTCGTAGCCGGCCCGCTAGCGAACTTTCTCCTGGCTATCGCGATCTTCAGCGGCGTGTTCGCGCTGCACGGCAAGCCGACCATGAGCGCCCGGGTCGACAAAGTGGAAGCGGGCAGCCCGGCGGATCTGGCGGGATTCAAGCCGGGCGATCTGGTGGTGGCGATCGATGATCGCCCGATCGAGAACTTCGCCGAAATGCAGCATGTCGTCAGCGAAAGCGCGGGCGAGGTCCTCCACATCACCGTTCGGCGCGACGGCGCGTTGCTGAGATTAGAAGCCACGCCGGCGCTGCAGGAGCGAAAAGACGTGTTCGGCAACGTCAGCCGCATCGGCGTACTGGGCATCCAGCGCGTACCGGCGGCAGAAGACGTGAAAGTTCAGCCGGTACCGCCGCTGCCGGCGGTGTGGATGGGCGCGACCGAATGCTGGAACGTCGTTGATCAGACGCTGCGCTATGTCGGCGGCGTCATCATCGGCACCAAGCCCGCGAACCAGCTCGGCGGCCCGATCCGCATCGCGCAGATGTCGGGGCAGGTGGCAAGCTTTGGCTTTGTGCCACTTATCCAGCTCGCTGCCGTGCTCTCGGTGTCGATCGGGCTGATCAATTTGTTTCCGATTCCGCTGCTCGATGGCGGTCACCTTTTGTTCTTTTTGATCGAGGGGGTGCGGGGCCGGCCGCTTTCCGAACGAGCCCAAGAAGTAGGGTTCCGCATTGGCCTCGCTATCGTCCTGATGTTGATGATATTTGCAACTTTCAATGACATCGTTCATCTGACGACATCCTAGGCGCCATCCAAAACTGTCCTGCCGACCGGGGTGGCAGGGCAAATAAGCGCGCCGAATCAATGCGGAGCGGCATTGTCACGGACTTGAGACGTAGGCTGAGGGAGACTCGAGCAACCCGCCCTGGGGGCGGCCACGGGGTTAATAAGGGCGCTTTGCGCATGGACATGTGTGTGTGGGTAAGACGAGGGCTTGTCGTGGCCGGCTTGCTCCTCGCCGTAACGTTGTTTGGCGTTGGCAGCGGGGCGTCGCGGGCGCAGACCGCGCCGCTCGATGCAACCTCTAGTTCTATCGTGGTAGAAGGCAACCGGCGCGTTGACGCCGACACCATCCGCTCGTACTTCAAGGTCGCGCCGGGCGAGCACCTCGATGCCGCCAAGATCGACAGCGCGCTCAAGGCGCTTTACGCCTCCGGCCTGTTCCAGGACATCCGCATCTCGCAATCGCATGGCAAGCTGGTCGTTACCGTGGTCGAAGCGCCGGTGATCGACCGCCTTGCGTTCGAGGGCAACAACAAGATCAAAGACGAGCAGATCCAGCAGGAGATCCAGTCGAAAGCGCGCGGCACGCTTTCGCGCGCCACCGTGCAGGCCGACGTCCAGCGCATCATCGAAGTCTATCACCGCAACGGACGCTTCGACGTCAGCGTCGTGCCGAAAATTGTTGAACGGCCGAACAATCGCGTCGATCTGATTTTCGAAATCAAGGAAGGCGAGAAGACCGGCGTCAAGACCATCAACTTCGTCGGTAATCATGCCTACTCGTCGTACCGGCTCAAAGACGTAATCAAAACGTCAACGTCGAACCTCCTGAGTTTCCTGCAGACCACGGACGTCTACGATCCCGACCGCATCGAAGCCGACCGCGACCTGATACGGCGCTTCTATCTCAGCCACGGCTACGCCGACGTGCAGGTGGTCTCCGCCGTCGGCGAATACGATCCGGCGCAGAAGGGCTTCCTCATCACGTTCACGATCGAAGAAGGGCCGCTCTACCGCTTCGGCGCTGTCGATATTCAATCCAACATCCGCGCCGTCGATCCGCGCACGTTGCGGCCGGTGCTGCGCATGCACCCGGGCGATGTCTATAACGGCGACGCGCTCGAGAAGACGGTCGAGAATCTGACCGTCGAGATCACCAAGCACGGCTATCCCTTCGCCACGGTGCGGCCGCGCGGCGACCGCGACCCGCAAACGCGCACCATCGGCGTCGTCTTCGTCGTGGATGAAGGCGCGCGCGCTTACATCGAGCGCATCAATATCCGCGGCAATACCCGCACCCGCGATTACGTGATCCGGCGCGAATTCGACATCTCCGAAGGCGACCCGTACAACCGTGCGCTGGTCGATCGCGCCGAGCGGCGCATCAAGAATCTGAACTTCTTCAAGACGGTGAAGATCACCAACGAGCCGGGCTCGGCGCCCGACCGGGTAGTGATCAACGTCGACGTCGAGGAGCAATCGACCGGCGATTTCTCCGTCATGGGCGGCTATTCGACCGCCGACGGCTTTATGGGCCAAGTGTCGATCTCCGAACGCAACCTGTTCGGCACCGGCAGGTTCGCCAGAGCGTCGGCGACCGTCGGCCAATATATCCGCGGCGTCGAGTTCAGTTTCGTCGAGCCCTATTTCCTCGACCAGCGCATGTCCGGCGGTATCGACCTCTTTGCGCGCGAGACGCTCGCGAGCCCGTATCTGTCCTACGGAACGGAAAATGTCGGCACTAACCTGAAACTGGGCATCCCGCTGCGCGAAGATCTGAGCCTGCAGCTGCGTTATTCGATCTTTTGGCAGACGATTACGATTTCGGGGTCGCTGAGCGATTGCGCCAACGTCAACCCGAATTTCTCAACGACATTCCCGACGGTCAATGCGATCGGTGCTTTGGGTGGTCCGTCGGCCACGGCGGCGCTGTTGGCGGCGTATCCGGGCTATGCGGCTGCCTTTGCCAGCGGCGCCCAATCGAACTGTCTTTTCTCTACCTCGCCTGGCGTCATATCGCCGATCTTCGAGTCCTCGCTGCCGGTGCGCTTTGAAGCGGCCCAGGGCGGGTATCTCACTTCGCTCGCCGGCTACGGCCTGACTTACAACACGCTCGACAACAACAAGAAACCGACCAGCGGTCTGCTCGTCAGCTTCGGCCAGGATTTCGCCGGTCTCGGCGGTAACGCCTATTACATGCGCTCGGTCGCGGACATGCGCAGTTATTACGAGATCGTCTCCGATCTCGTCAGCATCGTTCATTTGCAGGGCGGCGACATCCTCGGCTTCGGCGGTTGCCCGGCGGCGAATGCCTGCGCTTCCAACAGCGGCTATGTGCGCATGCTCGACGATTTCAAGATGGGCCCGAACGTCGTGCGCGGCTTCCAGCCCGCCGGCTTCGGACCGCGCGACGTCACGTCGGCCACGTCAAACGACGCGCTCGGGGGCACTCATTATTGGGGCGCAAGCTTCGAAGTGCAATACCCGCTATTCTTCATGCCGAAGGATGCCGGCCTGCGCGCCGCGTTCTTCGTCGATTCCGGCGCCGAATGGGGCTACAAGGGCGAGACCTCGTGGCCTGCCAACGGCGAAGTCAACGGCACAATAAGCCCGGCCGGCGGCACTCCTTACGTCTGCGGCAACTGCGCCATGCAATATGTCGACAGCCCCGCGCCGCGCGTGTCGGTGGGCGGCAGCGTGATCTGGGATTCTCCGTTCGGTCCGCTGCGTTTCGATCTGGCCTATCCGCTGCTCAAACAGCCGTACGACCGCACGCAATTCTTCCAGTTCGGCGGCGGTACGCGGTTCTGATCGCGCAGTGCGATCGCCGCCGCCGACAATGCCGGATTTTTCCCCAGACAACCGTGAACTAACGATCGACGAGATCGTCGCGCTGACCCACGCCAAACCGCGCGCGAACGTTCCGCTCGACCGGCGCATCGTCAACATTGCGCCGCTCGACACCGCCCGCCCGAACGACATCAGCTTCCTCGACAGCGCCAAATATCTCGACGCGCTTAAGGTCACCCGCGCCGGCGCGTGCCTGCTGGCGCCGCGGTTCGAGGCCACGGCGCCGGATCGGCTGGCGGTGCTGGTCACGGCGGAGCCCTACCGCGCCTTCGTCGCCGTGACGCGTGCGCTGTTTCCGTCGGCGCTGCGGCCGTCCTCGCTGTTCGGCGCGCACGGCCGCACCGCGGGTGCGCAAGTGCATCCGTCCGCGCGCATCGAGGCGGGCGTAACCATCGATCCGCTGGCGGTGATCGGCCCCGGCGCCGAAGTCGGCGCAGGCACGCTGATCGCCGTCGGCGCGGTGATTGGCCCGAACGTCGCCATCGGACGCGATTGCGCCATCGGCGCCGGCGCCACCTTGCAGCACGCGCTGATCGGCGACCGCGTGATCGTCCATCCCGGCGCCCGCATCGGCCAGGACGGCTTCGGCTACCTCCCGTCTCCGCAGGGTCACCTGAAAATCCCGCAGAGCCGCCGCGTCATCATCCAGGACGACGTCGAGATCGGCGCCAACACCACGATCGATCGCGGCTCGACCCGTGACACCGTCATCGGCGAGGGCACCAAGATCGACAATCTCGTGCAAATCGCCCACAACGTCGCCATCGGGCGGCATTGCCTGATCGCGGGGCAAACCGGCATATCCGGCAGCGCGCAGGTGGGAGATTTCGTGATGATGGGAGGGCAGGTGGGACTTGCCGATCACGTGACCATCGGCGCCGGCGCCATGCTCGCCGCGCAAAGCGGCAACATGGCCGACGTGCCCGCGGGCGCACGTTACGTCGGATCGCCCGGCCAACCGGTGCGTGAGTTCATGAAGGGCGTGGCTGTGCTACGGCGGCTGGCGCGCCGCCGCGGCGGAAGCGGCCAATCCGACGGAGAGGCCGAATGAGCGGGGACACCATCGACAGCGCCGATATCCGCGAAATCCTGCGGGTGTTGCCGCACCGCTATCCGTTCGTCATGGTCGATCGGATCACCGATATGCGCGGCGACGATCACGCCATCGGCATCAAGAATGTCACCTTCAACGAGCCGCATTTCCTCGGTCATTTTCCCGGCAATCCGGTGATGCCGGGGGTTCTGGTGATAGAGGGCATGGCGCAGACGGCAGGCGTGCTGGCGCTCCGCCATCTGCCGACCGACCGGCCGCGTTCGATGTACTTCATGACGATCGACAAAGCCAAATTCCGTAAACCGGCGGTGCCGGGCGACACGCTCGAATATCACGTCGATAAGATCGCGCATCGCCGCAACATGTGGTGGTACCGCGCCGAGGCCAAAGTGGGCGATGCGCTGATCGCCGAGGCCGAAGTCGGCGCCGCCATTACCGAGGGCTAGATGGCGATCGATCCGACCGCGCGCGTCGCCGAAGGCGTGCGCATTGGGGATGGAGTGGAGATCGGCCCTTATTGCCTGGTCGGTCCACAGGTCGAACTCGATAGCGGCGTGCGTCTGATCGGCCATGTCAACGTCACCGGCGTCACCAGTATCGGCGAGGGTACCGTCGTATATCCGTTTGCATCGCTCGGAACGCCGCCGCAATCGGTCCACTATCGCGGCGGCGCGACGCGGCTGGTCATCGGTGCGCGCTGCGAGCTGCGCGAGGGAGTCACCATGAATACCGGCACCGAAGCCGGCGGCGGCATAACACGGGTCGGCGAGCGCAGCACCTTCATGGTGGGCTCGCATGTCGGACACGACTGCCAGATTGGCAATGACGTGACCTTCGCCAACAATGTCGTGCTTGGCGGTCATGTCACGGTCGGCGATTTCGCCTTCCTCGGCGGTCATGCCGCCGTTCATCAATTGGTGCGGATCGGGGAGGGCGTCATGTTGGGCGGCTTATCGGGTGCCGCCGACGACGTCATTCCGTTCGGATTTGCGCTCGGCCAAATCGCCGACCTAGGCGGGCTCAACATCGTCGGCCTGCGGCGGCGCGGCGCGACGCGGCAGCAATTGCATCAGCTACGCCAGGCTTATCGTCGGCTGTTCTTCGGCGTGGGCGTATTCGCCGATCGCCTTGAGGCCATGGCCGCCGAGTTTGCCGGCGATCCGATGGTGGGAAAAATCGTTTCGTTTATCCGCGCCGGCGGCAAACGGCCGTTGATGCGGCCGCGCGCCAAAACCCGACCCGATGCGGTTGGTGACGATGCGTCCTGACGACCCGGACACGGCCGGCGCCGCCCCCGGACGCGTGCCGGTCGCGATCATCTGCGGCGGCGGCAGCTTTCCTAGCGCGGTGGCCGAAGCGATCGAAAAGCGCGGCCGCCGGCCGGTGATGTTCGGTTTGCGGGGATGGGCCGATCCAAACATCATCGAACGTTACCCGCACCACTGGATCGCCATCGGGCAGCTTGGGCGATTCTTGCGTCTGGCCCGCGCGGAGGACTGTCGCGAGGCATTGTTCATCGGCACGCTGCTGCGGCCGCCGATCGCACAAATACGTCTCGACTGGCGCACGCTGCTCTTGATGCCGCGTATCATCCGTTCCTTTCGCGGCGGCGACGACCGGCTTCTGTCCGGCGTGGCGAATTTGTTCGAGGATGGCGGCGTGCGCATGATCGGCGTCAAGGATGTGGCGCCGGAAATCATCGTGCCGGAAGGCGTGCTCGGACGCGTGCAGCCGTCGGCGCGCGACCGCGACGATATCGCCCGCGGGCTGGCGGTGATTGCGGCGCTCGGTCCGTTCGATGTCGGCCAGGCGGCGATCGTCTCCAATAACCACGTGCTGGCCGTCGAAGCGGCGGAAGGCACCGACAATCTGCTCGCCCGCATTGCCGATCTGCGCCGCCATGGGCGCGTCACCACGCCCGCTGGCACCGGCGTTCTGGTCAAGGCGCCCAAGCGCGGCCAGGACCGCCGTTTCGATCTGCCGGCGGTCGGCCCGCAGACAATCGAGAATGTTGCGCGCGCCGGGCTTGCCGGGCTTGCCGTTGCCGCCGGCGGTACCATCGTCGCCGAATCGGAGCAGGTGATCGCGGCCGCCGACCGCGCTGGTGTTTTCTTCGTCGGCGTGCGCGAGGGCGCGGATGAATGACGCGCCGGGGCGCCGTCCGCTGTCGATCTATCTCGTCGCTGCGGAAGAATCCGGCGATGCGCTGGGTGCCGCACTGGCGCGAGCGCTCACCGAAAGCGCAGGCGGCACGCTCAGGCTCGCCGGCGTCGGTGGGCATGGCATGCAGTCGGCGGGAATTCGAAGTCCATTTTCGATCGACCAGTTGTCCATCATCGGCGTGAGCGCGATCCCGCGCCGCCTGCCGATGATCTTGCGCCGGATTCGCGAGACCGCCGACGTCATCGTCGCCGCTCGCCCCGATGCACTGGTCATTATCGACAGCCCGGACTTCACTCATCGCGTCGCGCGGCGGGTGCGCGCCCGCGCCCCCGCGATCCCGATCGTCGATTACGTCTCGCCGTCAGTCTGGGCCTGGCGCTCCGGGCGGGCGCGCAAGATGCGGGCCTATGTCGATTGCGTGCTCGCGATCTTGCCTTTCGAACCGGCGGTGCATGCCCGGCTTGGCGGGCCGCCTTGCGTCTATGTCGGGCATCCGCTGACCGAGCGGCTCGCGTTGCTGCGTCCTAATCAGGAAGAAGCGCGGCGGCGCGGCGCCGATCCGCCGGTGCTGCTCGTGCTGCCCGGCAGCCGCGGCAACGAGATCCGCCGCCTGCTGGCCATTTTCGGCGAAGCTGCTGCCGCTGTCGCCGCCCGAGCCGGCCCGATCGAACTTGTGCTGCCAACGGTCCCACATTTGGTCGCGGACGTACGCGCCGGTGTCGCCGGCTGGCCGGTCACGCCGCGCATTGCGGTCGATCCGGCGGAAAAATGGGCCGCCTTCCGCGTGGCGCGCGCCGCGCTCGCCGCGTCCGGCACGGTGACGCTTGAGCTTGCATTGGCCGGTGTGCCCACCGTGGCGGCTTATCGCGTGACATTTCTTGAGGAAATGATCGCGCGGCTTATCCGGCTGCGCGCCAGGCTGCAAAGCATCATCCTCGCCAATCTGGTCATCGGCGAGAACGTGGTGCCGGAGTTTCTGCAGCATGAATGTACGCCGCGAAAGCTTGCCGACGCGCTCGTGCCGCTGCTTGCCGATACTGCGGAACGCGCGCGGCAGGTCGAAGCCTTCGCCCGGCTCGACCGCATCATGGCGGTCGACCAGGCGCCGAGCGCCAAGGCCGCCGCCACGGTGCTCGAAATCGCGCGCCGCGGGCGGCCAATCGCAGCAGCCAAAAGTTAACCGCTTATTGTCCGGGCAGCACTATCAATGCGCTAACCATCCTGTTACCCACACAACCTGTTTGGGCAACCTCCCAGTTTCACGTGCGTATGACCAAAAGCAGTAAAAAGCGGACATCCCGAATCCGCGCGGCGATTACCGGCGTCCATGGCTATGTGCCGCCCGACGTGCTGACCAATGCCGACCTGTCGCGCATGGTCGATACCAGCGATCAATGGATTTTCGAGCGCACCGGCATCAAGGAGCGCCACATCCTCAAGGGCGAGGGTCTCGGCACCTCGCATATGGGCGCCGAGGCGGTGCGCGGACTTCTGAAAAAGACCGGCACCGCGCCCGGCGACATCGAGCTTCTGATCTGCGCCACCACGACGCCCGACTTTGTGCATCCGGCAACCGCCAACCTGATCTGCGACATGGTCGGCATTCACGGTATCGGCAGCTTCGACGTGCAGGCGGCGTGCTCCGGTTTCGTCTACGCGCTCACCATCGCCGCGCAATTCATCGAAGCCGGCGCCTATCGCAAGATCGTGGTGGTCGGCGCCGACAAGATGTCCGCCATTGTCGATTACTCCGACCGCGCCACCTGCGTCATCTTCGGCGATGGCGCCGGCGCGGTACTGCTTGAGCCGAGCCGGAAATTCGGCATCGTCGATACCCTGATCCGCTCCGACGGTTCCGGCATGCCGTATCTGCACCAGAAGGCCGGCGGCAGCCGCATGCCGCCCACGGCGGAGACCGTCGCCAGGCGCCTGCACTCCGTCTATCAGGAAGGCGCCGCGGTTTATAAGTTCGCGGTTGCCGGCATGACCGAAGTCGTCACCACGTTGATGAAGCGAAACCGCCTTCGGAAAGATTCCGTCGACTGGTTCGTTCCGCACCAGGCCAACAAGCGCATCATCGAAACGACTGCCGAGCGCATGAAGCTTCCGATGCAGCGCGTCATGATGACGATCCAAAAATACGGCAACACCACCGCGGCGACGATCCCGCTGTGCCTGTGGGAGTACGAACATAGGCTCAAGGCTGGCGACCGGCTGTTGCTCGCGGCTTTCGGCGGCGGTTTCACCTGGGGCGGGGTCTATCTGACCTGGGCCTATAATCCGCCGTCGCGGTAACGGGCGGCGCTGCCGGGCCGAACGCAGAATTCGTCAAAGTGGCCGCCGCCATTTTCGGATCCTCGGCGGCCATGATGGCGCTGACCACGGCCAGCCCGTCCGCACCGGCCGATCGGATCGCTCGCGCATTTGCCGCCGCCACGCCACCGATCCCCACAATCAGCTTGGCGGTGAGCAGGCGGATTTCCGCCAGCCCCTCGAGTCCGAGCGGCCGCGCAGCGTCGGTCTTGGTGCCTTGGGGAAAAACCGGGCCGACGCCGAGATAGTCGGCAAGTTCTACGTCGGCGGCGCGCGCTTCCGCGGCGGTCGTCACCGAAAGACCGACGATCGCCTGCGGGCCCAGCAAGCGGCGGGCGAGCGCTAGCGGCATGTCGCTTTGGCCGACATGGACGCCATCGGCGCCGGCCGCCAGGGCGACGTCGACCCGGTCGTTCACCAAGAGCGGAACGCCAAGCGGCGCGAGCAACGCTTTCAGCGCTCTCGCCTCCGCGACGAAGGCGCGCGCCGCCATGGTATTTTCCCGCAACTGCACGAGGGTGACCCCGCCTTTTACCGCTTCAGCAACGATAAAGTGCAGCGAGCGGCTGCCGGCGAGCGCGCGATCGGTAATGAGGCAAAGCTTAAGGAGCTGCGCCGTCGGTGCGGTCATCTAGTCGGCGACCCGCAGACGCGCCGCAACGTCCTTAGTCCCGATCGCCTCGAGTGCATCGAGAAAGGCGACGCGGTAGGAGCCGGGACCGCGCGTCTTCTCCGCCGCCATTTCACCGGTAATGCCATAGACCGCGACGGCGGCAATTCCGGCCTCGAAAGCGTCCGGACAGACGGCCGCGAAGGCGCCGGTGACGGCGGAGAGCGCGCAGCCGAGCGCGGTCACTTTTGCCATCATCGGCGAGCCATTCGCGAGCTTCACCACGCGACGGCCGTCGGTGACGATGTCAACGGGGCCGGTCGCGATGACGGTGCAGTTTTCATGCTCGGCCAAGCTCACGGCAAACGCGAGCGCTTCCGCCGTGGTGTTGGCGCTGTCGACCCCCTTCGGCGACGCGCCGGCGCCGCCGGCGACCGCCATGATCTCGGACGCGTTGCCGCGGATGATCGACGGCCGGTGCGGCAACAGCGATTTTACCGTGTCGCTGCGCAGCCGCGTCGCGCCGGCGCCGACCGGATCGAGCACCCACGGTTTGCCGTGCCGGCCGGCGGCTTGCGCGGCCAAAATCATCGACTCCACCCACGGCGCCGACAACGTGCCGATGTTAACGACGAGCGCGCCGGAAATCGCGACGAATTCGGCCACCTCTTCGCGCGCATGCACCATCGCCGGCGAAGCGCCGATGGCGAGCAAAGCGTTGGCGGCGACGTCCATCGACACGTAATTAGCGATGTTGTGGACAAGCGGCCGCGCCGTCCGCATCATCTCCAGGAGTTCGACGGTTTTCGTGATAACGGCTGTTCGGCTGGCGCTCATCGCCGCATGATTCCGGCCACGAATTGGCCACCGACGATAGGCCACCGCCGTTCGTTCTTCCACCCGCGCATGGGCGGCAAAATACGGCGAAGCCGCTATAATGGCAGCCTTGAACGGCAATTTTGGAGGACGCCGGATGCACGATGCGACGGCCATCGCTTCGCCGCAGCACAAGCCGCTCATCAGCCGCAGCGGCAATCGGCGTTACGCCAAGTTGCATCGGCGTTACCCGCATATCTCGTATTTGCGCCGCCGGGCCCGCACGCGGGTTCCGCACTTCGCCTTCGAATATGCCGACGGCGGCGCCGGCAACGACGACGCCGGCATCAAGCGCAACTGGGCGGCGCTCGACGCAATCGAACTCGTCCCGCGCTACGGCGTAATGCCTTCGCTGCCGCCCTGCGACGTCGAATTGTTCGGCCACCGCTACAGCGCGCCGATCGGCGTCGCGCCGATGGGCGGTCCGGCCATCGTGTGGCCCGGCGCCGATATGCATCTCGCGGCCGCCGCGCAGCGCGCGCGCATCCCCTACATACTGAGCACGGTCGGCGGTGCGACCATCGAAAAAATCGCCGAGACCGCGCCCGACGTATTCTGGTTTCAGCTTTACCGGTTCGCCCGCAACGACCACGCGATCGGCTTCGATCTTGTCCGGCGCGCCAAAGCCGCCGGCTGCCGAACGCTCGTTCTGACACTCGACGTTCCGGTTCGCACCACGCGGCCGCGCGAAACGGCCATCGGGCTCGCCGGTGCGTTTGAGATCAATGCCCGGATGGTCGCGCAGGCGGCGCTGTCGCCCGGCTGGCTGATGGCGCTTTGCCGGCATGGCATTCCGCGCTTCGCCAATGTTCGCCCTTACGCCGGACCGGGTATGTCACTGACCGAGCTGATCGCGTTCACGCGGCGCGAGATGGGCGGCGCGTTTACGTGGGACGAGGTGCAGAAATACCGCGAGTGCTGGAAGGACACTTTGATCGTCAAGGGAATTCTCCATCCGCAGGATGCCGAGAAAGCGATCGCGCTCGGTGTCGACGGCATCCTCGTATCCAATCACGGCGGGCGGCAGATCGAGGCGTTGCCGGCGCCGATCGACGCGCTGCCGGCGCTTGTCCGCGCCGCCGGCAAGAGCGCCACGGTATTGATGGATTCCGGCGTGCGAAGCGGCACCGATGTGGTGCGCGCCTGCGCGCTCGGCGCCGCCGCCGTGTTCGCCGGCAAGGCGTTTCTGTGGGGTCTCGGCGCGCTCGGCGAGGAGGGGCCCGGGCACGTCATCGATCTGTTGATCGACGAAACGCAAGCGGCGCTCGGCCAGCTCGGCGCGCATTCGGTCGCAGACTTACGCTCGCTTGCGGTTCGGCACCCCGGCGCGTTGCAATTTTGACCGGCCGGTCCATGGACATCGCCGTATAACACTCAATCGACATGGCCGACGACAGGCTTGCCGCCCGCAACGCGCTCATCCTGGCAGCGGCGCAAGCATTGGCAGGCGGCAACAACACCGTGATCGTCGCGACCGGCGGCATTGCCGGCGCGATGCTGGCGCCCAACCCGGTGCTGGCGACGTTGCCTATCAGCCTCATGGTGGTCGGCATGTGGATCGGCACGCTGCCGGTCGGCATGCTGGCAAAGGCATTCGGCCGCCGCTCCGCGCTGCAGCTGGGCTCGGCTTTCGGCGCGCTTTCCGGCTGATCTCCTCCGCCGCGATGCTGTCGGGATCGTTCTGGCTTTTGCTCGCCGGCACATTCTGCGGCGGGCTCTATGCCGCCGCGCATCAGTCATACCGCGTTGCGGCAGCCGACACGCAACCCGAACCGCAGGATCAGCGCGCCGGTGAAAAAGCTCGGCGCATACATGCCAATCACGTGCCACTGGATCCGCGGCGGCGGCGCTGCTCGCCTTGGGTACGCGGCTGCGCCGGGCAAATCCGGTGTGAGCGGCCGAAGCCAAGGGGTTATATTTTCGACGAAATTTGCTCCGGAAAGACGCTCGCCGCCGTTGCGCCGCGCGTTCATTTTTGGCAATGTCCGCGCCGATTTGCGCCAAACGCGCTAACAAGCGGGCGCACACACTCTCCTTCCGGGCCGGGTTGACCTCTGGCCCCCATAAACCGGGGTTCTTCAATGATGACGTTGTGGCTGATCGTTCTTTGCGGCGTGCTTGCGCTGATTTACGCCATCTGGGCCACAAGTTCGGTGATGCGGGCCGACCCCGGCAGCGAAAAGATGCAGGAGATAGCCGCAGCGATACGCGAGGGTGCGCAGGCCTATCTGCGGCGGCAATACACCACCATCGCCATCGTCGGCGTCGTGATCTTTGTCATCGTCGGCTATTTCCTCGGCTGGCTGGTCGGCGTCGGCTTCGCGGTCGGCGCCATTCTGTCGGGCGCCGCGGGTTTCATCGGCATGAATGTCTCGGTGCGCGCCAACGTGCGCACCGCGCAGGCCGCCATCGGCTCGCTCGCCGGCGGACTTGAACTGGCGTTCCGCGCCGGCGCCATCACCGGACTCCTGGTCGCCGGCCTCGCTCTGCTCGGCGTGACACTTTATTTCGGCTTTCTGACCGGCACCCTGCACATGGCGCCGAACGACCGCACCGTCGTCGATTCCATGGTGGCGCTCGGCTTCGGCGCCTCGCTGATTTCGATTTTCGCACGGCTCGGCGGCGGCATTTTTACCAAGGGTGCCGACGTCGGCGGAGATCTGGTCGGCAAGGTCGAAGCGGGCATTCCCGAGGACGATCCGCGCAATCCGGCCACCATCGCCGACAACGTGGGCGACAATGTCGGCGACTGCGCCGGCATGGCGGCCGATCTGTTCGAAACCTACGCGGTGACGACCGTCGCCACCATGGTGCTCGCGGCCATCTTCTTCGGCGCCGTCTCCACGGAGATGGTGATGCGAATGATGACGTTCCCGCTCGCCATCGGCGGCATCTGCATCATCGCATCGATCATCGGCACGTTCTTCGTGCGCCTCGGCGCCAGCCGGTCGATCATGGGCGCGCTCTATAAGGGCATGATCGCAACCGCGATCCTGTCGCTGATCGGCATCGCCGGTGTCACCCATTATCTGATCGGCTTCGGGCCGCTTGCCGGCACGGACTATTCGGGCGCGTCATTGTTTTATTGCGGCATCACCGGCCTGGTCGTGACCGCTCTGATCATCGTGATCACCGAATACTATACCGGCACCAATTACCGGCCGGTGCACTCGATCGCGCTCGCCTCCGTCACCGGCCACGGCACCAACGTCATCCAGGGGCTGGCGATATCGCTGGAAGCGACCGCACTGCCGGCGCTGGTCATCATCGCCGGCATTCTGGTCAGCTATAACCTCGCCCAGTTGTTCGGCATCGCCATCGCGGTGACGACGATGCTGGCGCTCGCCGGCATCGTGGTCGCACTCGATGCCTTCGGCCCGGTCACCGACAATGCCGGCGGCATCGCCGAAATGGCCGGCCTGCCGAAAGAGGTGCGCAAATCGACCGACGCGCTCGACGCCGTCGGCAATACCACCAAGGCAGTGACCAAAGGCTATGCCATCGGCTCGGCCGGGCTCGGCGCGCTGGTGCTGTTCGCCGCCTATAACCAGGACCTGAAATTCTTCATCGCGGGCGCCGCCACGCATCCGTATTTCCAGGGCGTCGCGCCCGACTTCTCGCTGAGCAATCCCTATGTCGTGGCTGGGCTCCTGTTCGGCGGATTATTGCCGTATCTGTTCGCAGCCATGGGCATGACCGCGGTCGGCCGCGCCGCCTCCTCGATCGTCGAGGAGGTGCGCCGGCAATTCCGCGAACGGCCGGGCATCATGCAGGGCAGGGACAAGCCCGATTACGGCCGCGCCGTCGACATGCTCACGCGCGCTGCGATCAAGGAAATGATCGTGCCGTCACTGTTGCCGGTGCTCTCGCCGATCGTCGGCTATTTCATCATCTACTTCGTCGCCGGCGGCGGCGCGCAAGGCAAATCGGCGGCGTTCTCCGCGCTCGGCGCGATGTTGCTCGGCGTGATCGTCACCGGCCTGTTCGTCGCCATCTCGATGACGTCGGGCGGTGGCGCCTGGGACAACGCCAAGAAATACATCGAAGACGGCCATTATGGCGGCAAGGGATCCGACGCGCACAAGGCGGCGGTGACTGGCGACACCGTCGGCGATCCCTACAAGGATACGGCCGGCCCGGCGGTCAACCCGATGATCAAGATCACCAACATCGTGGCGCTGTTGCTGCTGGCGGTGCTCGCGCACTAGCGCCCGATCCGCCGAGGTGGAGACCGGTTTTCTGCGCTTTTGCGAAGCACTTCGGCCGGCGAAGCACGATCCGTAAAGATTGTGCTTCGCGCGTGAGACCGCGTCAGAACGGCAGGCCGATGTGAGCGTTCTCCAGCGAGCTCAGCAGGCTCTTGATCAAATTGAGATCCGACCCGGCGGTCGGTGTCGTGCGGGTGATGAAATCGAACACTTTGCCGTCCTTGATGCCGTAGGCGGCGACGCGCTCCACCCGCCTGTCTCTGTCGAAATAAATCACGATCACGCGCTGGTCGGTGACCTTTGTCGGTAGGAACGAGGCTGCGCGCTCGGCCTTTTGCGAAATGTAGTAGAAGGCCTCGCCGGACACGGTGGCGACCGTCGAAGGCGTGCCTAGCACGATCAGCACCTGCTCCTGCGATGCGCCGAGCCGGATTTGCTCGAGCGCGCCCTCGGGGAGCACGTAGCCGCGCTGGAAGGTTTCGCCGAGGCAGCCGCCGAGCGGCAGTGCCAGCGCGCAAATCAGCGCGCAAGCCACCGCTCGCCTTGCCCGGTTCTGCACAAGCCCGCCCCGCATTTCACCCACCCACCCTTGTCTCCGACAGCCGCCTGCCGTACCCCCGAAACGTTACGATGGCAATTCGCCAGCGTGCCGCGGCACATCCAAAGAGACGTTAAGTAACCAGGCTATCTCTATGATCTTACCGGTTTTTCGGCGCAATAATCACGACCGCAGCGTCCACACTTTGTATGGCGTTATCGTGGCACAGGCGCGTTCGCCGGTCTTTTATACCGCTTACGGGGTGCCCGACACCGTCGAAGGCCGGTTTGAGCTAATTGTGCTCCATCTCGTGCTTGTTCTCGACCGCCTCGAGCAAACAAACCAGGGCGGATCCCCGCGGCGGCCGGAACGGACGGCGGGACAAGAACTCTTCGATGTGTTTTGCCGCGACCTCGACCATAATTTGCGCGAAATGGGCACCGGCGACCTCGCGGTGCCGCGCGAGATGCGGCGCTTCGGCGAGGCATTTTACGGCCGGCAGGCGGCCTATCGCGCAGCGCTCGCCACAACCGATCCGCGGGAGCTTGAGAAGACGCTGGCGCGCAATATCTTTGAAGTCGACGGCGTCGACGACAAAGCGACGCGGCTGGCGCGTTACGCACGCGCCGCCGCAGGGCAGTTGCGAACCGCGGAAGACGTCCTGACGGAAGGCAAGGCCGCATTTCCGCGCCCGGAGGGCTTTGCACATGACTAAGCATCAAACCCGGCAGCAGATGTCCATCCCGTGGCGCGTTCCGGTCGCAATCGAGGATGTCTCCGAAACCGGGGCACATTTCCAGTTGGTCGCGGACGCCGAGACGCGCGCGGCGGTGGCGCGGGTCGCGGGACTGCGCGGTCTGCCGCGCCTGCAAGCCAATTTCGATGTGAGACGCTACGGCGCCGGCGGCTTGCGCGTTGTCGGCGACGTATCCGGGACCATTGAGCAGGTCTGCGTGGTGACGCTCGAGCCGCTCGTCAATGAGGTCGCCGAACAGGTCGATCTGCTGTTTGTTCCGCAACCGGCCGCGCCGCCCGATGCAAATGACAAGGAGGCGGAGCCACTGATCGGCGGATTGATCGATCTCGGCGCGCTCGCCACCGAGTTTCTGATCCTCGGGCTCGACCCCTATCCGCGCAAGCCCGGAGCGGTGTTCCACCCGCCGGCCCAGGACGCGGCCGATGCCGGGCCTTTTGCCGCGCTGGCGGCGTTGAAGAAAGGCCACGATGGGCATTGATCGCAGTTGTTTCCGGTCGCCGAACCGCTATTGTCGCTGCGGTTTCGACAGCCTGATGCGCCAACAAAAAAATCCGCATGGTGATCCGTTCGGCGAAAACCGGATCATGGACTAGGACCGCGGGCATTCGATGTCGCCAATTGTCCGCATTGCGCTGGACGCGATGGGAGGGGATCACGGTCCGGCCGTGGTCGTCGCCGGCGCGGAGCTGGCGTTGGCGCGTCATCCGCATAGTGAGTTTCTTTTCTTCGGCAATGCGTCCGAAGTGGCACCGCTGGTTGCCAAGCGCCCGGCGCTGCAATCGGCTTCGAAGCTCGTTCACGCCGATATTGTCGTCAGGATGGAGGACAAGCCGAGCCGGGCGCTGCGTTACGGCCGCCGCAAATCCTCGATGTGGCTCGCCATCGAAGCGGTCAAGAAGAAGGAAGCCGATATTGTCGTGTCGGCCGGCAACACCGGCGCGCTGATGGCGATGTCGAAATTCGAGCTCAAGACCTTGGCCGGGATTGAGCGGCCCGCAATTGCGGCGATCTGGCCGACGCTGCGCGGTGAATCGATCGTGCTCGACGTCGGTGCCTCGATCGGCGCGGACGCCGAGCACCTCGTCGATCTCGCCGTGATGGGCGCCGCCACCGCGCGCATCCTGCTCGGCATCGAACGGCCGACCGTTGGGCTTCTCAATATCGGCGTCGAAGAGGTCAAGGGCCTCGAACCGGTGCGCGAAGCCGGCCGCATCCTGCGCGAGAAGGACTGGCCTAACCTCGAGTATCTGGGCTTTGTCGAGGGCGACGACATCGGGCTCGGCAGGGCCGATGTCATCGTGACCGAAGGCTTTGCCGGCAACATCGCGCTCAAGACCGCCGAAGGCACCGCCCGGCAGATCGCGGAATATCTACGCGGCGCCATGACCCGCTCGCTCGGCGCCCGCATCGGCTACTTGTTCGCGCATTCGGCGTTCCGGCAATTGCGCGAGCGCATGGACCCGCGCCGCGTCAACGGCGGCGTATTTCTCGGGCTCAACGGCATCGTCATCAAAAGCCACGGCGGCACCGACGCCGAAGGATTCGCCGCCGCCATCGAACTCGGCTATGGCGTGGTGCGCGACGAGTTGCTGGCCAAGATCACCGCCGCGCTTGGGCGGCCGGGCAGGGAGCCGCAACCTGTACTCGGCGGAGCCGCCTCGTGACCGATCGCCGCTCTGTCATGCTGGGCTGCGGCAGCTATCTGCCGAACCAGATTCTTACCAACGCCGAGCTTGCGCGCAAGGTTGACACGTCCGACGAATGGATTGTGCAGCGTACCGGCATCCATGAGCGCCGCATCGCCGCGCGCAACGAAACAACCGGCAGCATGGCGACGCAGGCGGCGCGGGCCGCGCTCGTCCACGCCCGCGTGGATGCGCAAGCGATCGATCTCATCGTGCTTGCAACCTCGACGCCGGATAACACCTTTCCAGCCACCGCCGTCTCGGTGCAAGCCGATCTCGGCATTACCCGCGGTGCCGCTTTCGACGTGCAGGCGGTCTGCTCCGGCTTCGTCTACGCGCTCGCGACCGCCGACGGACTGTTGCGCTCGGGCGCCTTCTCGCGCGCGCTGGTGATCGGCTCGGAAACCTTTTCGCGGCTGCTCGATTGGACCGATCGCACCACCTGCGTGCTGTTCGGCGACGGCGCCGGCGCCGTCGTGCTTGAGGCGCAGGAACTGCCGGGCGGGCGCGAGGATCGTGGCGTGCTGACGGTGCGGCTGCGGTCCGACGGCCGTCACAAGTCCAAGCTCTATGTCGACGGCGGACCGTCGTCGACCGGCACGGTCGGCCATCTGCGCATGGAAGGCCGCGAGGTGTTCCGTCATGCCGTGGCGATGATCACCGACGTGGTCGAGGACGCGTTCAAGGCGACCGGCACGACGGTCGCCGACATCGACTGGTTCATTCCGCACCAGGCCAATAAACGGATCATCGACGGCTCCGCGCACAAGCTCGGCATCCCGCCGAACAAGATAGTCACCACCGTCGACCGGCACGGCAACACGTCGGCGGCGTCGATCCCGCTCGCGCTCACCGACGCGGTCGCCGACCGGCGTATCAAACGCGGCGATCTCCTGCTGCTCGAGGCGATGGGCGGCGGCTTTACCTGGGCGGCGGCGCTGGTGCGCTGGTAGGACGCAAGCATCGCGGCGGCAAACGCGCTAGCGCCGACATCCCTTGACCGGCGCGCAACGCCAGCCCGGCGGGCATAGGCCGCGGCCGGGACCGCAATCGCTGTAGCCGGGGGACATGCAGCCACCGTTCGGCGCGCACAGCATGCCGGGCTTGCAGCAGCCGCGGCCGGGACCGCAATCGGAAAAACCGGGATCGCACTTCTGCGCCTTCGCTGGCGTCGCCAACATGATGCCGATCGCAGCTACCGCGAACGTCGCTCGCAAGAACATCGTCCACCCCCGTTAGTGCCGTCACGAATGGCGTCGGAATTTCACATATTTCTCAACCGCCGCGCGCACGGCGGCAGTGGCGAGCTTACCGGTCAGCCTGTTCCGGCCCCCCTGCGAACAAAGGCTAACCTTTGGATTCTTGCAGCGCAACGAACGCGCGACTGCTCCGCTTCAAGCCCGTTGACCCGGTGCCGACAACTTAATATCGTTGATAATTCAGTACGATACGATGATCGATTGGTTTCGATCGCCGAGAGTGGGGCTGGCGATGACGAGAAAGACGATCACGCGGGCGGATTTGTGTGAAGCCGTCTATCAGAAAGTCGGTCTTTCGCGCACCGAATCTGCCACGCTCGTCGAGTTGGTTCTGAAGGAAATCACTGACTGTCTGGAGCGCGGCGAAACGGTAAAGCTGTCGTCGTTCGGTTCGTTTGTCGTGCGCAAGAAAGGCCAGCGCATCGGCCGCAATCCCAAGACCGGCAAGGAAGTTCCGATCTCGCCGCGCCGTGTGATGGTGTTCAAGCCTTCCGCCATCCTCAAGCAGCGAATCAATTCCCCGGAAGCCGCCAAGGAATAGCCGGCTCGGAGGAGAGCCTTGGACAAGGCGCCCGACGCATTCCGCACGATCAGCGAAGTGGCCGAGGAAATCAACGTTCCTCAGCACGTGCTGCGTTTTTGGGAGAGCCGCTTCACGCAGATCCGGCCGCTCAAGCGCGGCGGCGGACGGCGTTACTATCGCCCGGACGATGTGGATCTTTTGCGAGGCGTGCGCCACCTGCTCTACGGCGAGGGCTACACCATCCGTGGCGTGCAGCGCATCCTGCGCGAGGAAGGCCTTACTTTCGTGCAGACCGTTTGGCGGCCGGGCGCCGAACTGCCGCCGCCGGAGGCCGACGATCTCGAAGCCGACGAAGCGGAAACGCCCGCCGAACTGGCCGCAGAGGTAGAGCCATCATTGTTCGGCGCTGCTCCGCGGCCTGCCGGGTCGGCCGGCGCGCTGCACGAGCCGACCATCCTCGCGCCGGTACAGCGAAGCATCGTCGGAGAAAACCGCCGCCGATTGCAAGCGGCGCTCGACGACCTGATCGTCTGCCGGGCGCTGATCGATGCCGCGCTGGCGGAAAATCCCGTTTCTGAAGATTAAAGCCGTCAAAGCGCCACCTTTCCGGCCGCTTCTGGATGGGAATCTGATTGCCGCCGAACGTGTTGGCCGTTATTCTCAAATCCATCGGACGTCGGGCGATTTGAGGGGTCGGACGCTCAATGGTCCAAGATCCAGGCACGGATTTCGACGTCTTCGTGAGCTACGCTCACGTCGACAATGAGCTGATTCAGCCGGCTCAGCAGGGATGGGTTTCCACCCTCGTTCAACTCCTGGGCGTTTATCTTGCCAAGCGGCTGGGACGCCGGGAAGCTTTTTCGAACTGGTACGATCAGCAACAATTGCGGGGCAACAGCCCGATCCGGGATCACATCCCGGAGCAAGCCGGACGCTCGGCAGTATTCCTTGCCGTGCTGTCCCCAGGCTATGCCGCTTCCGATTTTTGTCTGCGCGAACTTCAGGCCTTTGTCGACACTCATCGCAACACGCTGGCCGAACGCCTGTTCATCGTCGAGCACGCCCCGCTTGAGCCTCGGCAGCAAATGCCGGAACCATTCGTCGATGTCCGCAAGTATCGGTTTTACAAACTCGACGAGAACCAGGTGCCGCGGACATTGGCCATGCCGGTGCCGCTTCCGGATGAGCGCGAATACTACCAAAAGATCGACGATCTCGCGCGCGATATCGCGGGCAAGCTCGCTTCAGTCGGTCAACAAAGCGACTCGACGCCGGCGGTATTCCTCGCCGACGTCACCGACGATCTTGAATCGCGCCGCGACGAAGCGCGGCGTTATCTAGATCAAGCCGGGATCAGAATTCTTCCCACCAGTTCATACCGGCTGGTGCGCGAAGACTTCGAGCGTTCGCTGAGCGCCGATCTCGCCAATTCCGCAGTATTCGTGCAATTGCTCGGGCCGGTCGCTGGCAAGCGTCCGCCCGATGTGCCCGATGGATTCGGCTGGCTCCAGCTGGAAGGCGCGAAACGCGCCAACGTCCCGATCCTGCAATGGCGCAGCCCCGATCTCGATACGGCAAAAATCGAATTGCCGCTGCAAAAAAAGCTGCTTGAGCTCGACACGGTGCGCGCGATGCCGTTTGAGGATTTCAAACGATCGGTCGTGACCAGCTTCAAGGATTTGACCGCCCGCCCGGTCGCGGCCGCGCCGGCGCGCGCGGGAGCGGAATCGTCGTCGGTGATCTTCATCAATGCCGACAAGGTGGACAAGGCAAGCGCCGACGCCATCAAGGACTCGCTCGGCGATCGATGCGGGTGGTCGATGCCGCTCTCGCTTGTCGTGCCCGACGCCAAACCCGACGAGTTGCAGGAGGATATGGAGGCAAATCTCATCAACTCCGAGGGCCTCGTCATTGTCTATGGCGCCGCGCGTCCAGCCTGGGTGACAGGCCAGCTTCAACTCTACCGCAAGCTCGCTTCGCGCCGCGCGCAAAGCCCCCGCTTGATCGCCATTGTCAACGTTCCGCCCGAGCCCAAGACGCCGATCCCCATCAACCTGCCCGGCATGGTCACGATTGGAATTGACCGCGTGGCCGAGCTTGTGGGCAGCGTGCTTGCCCAGTGACGGTTCCTCCAATACCTGACGAGCCTTATCCGGGGCTACGGTCGTTCCGGCGCGACGAAACACACATCTTCTTCGGCCGCGAGGCCTGCATCAACGACATGGTCCGCCGGGTGGCGGCGCATCGGTTTTTGGCGGTTACCGGCACGTCCGGCTCGGGCAAATCCTCGCTCGTGCGCACCGGACTACTCGACGCCCTTGACCGCGGCCTCTTGGCGGCGGCGGGCGCCGATTGGCGCGTGGCGGATTTTCCGCCCGGCAATAATCCGCTGTCCGCGCTGGCGTCGGGGCTGATTAACGCCGTCGGCGGCCCCGCCTCGGAGGAGGAAAGGCTGCGCGTCGAAGCCATCCTCGCGCGCGGCCCGCTCGGATTGCTCGAATGGCTCGAAAGCACTGACCTCTCGCCCGCGACAAATCTGCTCGTGCTCGCCGATCAATTCGAGGAGATTTTCCGCTTCCGCCGGGGACAAACCGGCGACGACATCAATGCCTTCGTGGCGCTGCTGTTAGCGAGCGCCAGCCAGCGGGCGCGGCCGATCTACGTGGTCATCACCATGCGATCGGATTTCCTCGGCGAATGCGCCCAGTTCGCCGGCCTCGCCGAGATGATCAACGACGGCCAATATCTCACGCCCCGGCTCACGCGCGAGCAATGCAGGGAAGCGATCGAGGGACCGGCCGGGGTGTTCGGCGGCCGCGTCGAAAGCGCTCTCACCAATCGACTCTTGAACGACATGGGCACGAATGCGGACCAGCTCCCACTGGTCCAGCACGTGTTGATGCGACTGTGGCGAATTTCGTCGGCGCGATCCGGTGCCGATGCGCGCGTGCTCAAGCTCGAAGACTATGAAAAATTGGGCGGCATCGGCTCGGCGCCCGGGACCGACGGTACCGACGGAGTCGGCGGCGGTCAGCGCAATGCGCTTTCGGCCCACGCCGACGAGATCCTGTCGAGCCTCGACGCCGCTCAACAAGGTTTGGCATCAATCCTGTTTCGCGCGCTGACCGAAAGCCAGGGCGCCGGCCGGGACGTGCGCCGGCCGATTCCACTCGGCGAGGCAGCAGCGATCGCCGGCGTCCCCGCCGAGAAGCTTGTTCCGGTGATCGATGCGTTTCGCGCTCCCGGCCGCAACCTGCTGACCCCGCCGATCAACGTTTCGCTCGCACCGGGCACGGTGATCGACGTCAGCCACGAAAGCCTGATCCGCCAGTGGGGCACATTGCGGCAATGGCTGCGCGAGGAATTCGACGCCGCGCGGACCTTCCGGACGGTGGAAAACAACGCCAAGCTGTGGCGGGACGGCGATTCCGGGCTGATGACAATGCCGTACCTCGGAGTAGCACGCGCCTGGCGCGACCGCGAACACCCCAATGCGTCTTGGGCCAAGCGCTACGGCGACGAGTACGACCTTACGATGGACTTTCTCGACAAAAGCCTCGCGGCCGAGAGCGCGCGAATGGCGGCCGAGGAAGCGGCGCGGCGGCGCTCGACGCAGCGCACCCGATCGGTCGCGGTCGCAATGGCGGTGCTCGCGATGATCGCTGGCGTATTTGGTTACATCAGTTTTGAGACGGCAAAGGCCGCAAAAGAGGCGGCAGCCAAGGCCGAACGCAGTGAGACCCGCGCCCAACAGATGTCCACCGAAGCCTTGCAGGCCTTGATCAACTTGCAGAAGGGACAATCGGTCTACCTTGCAGAACTGGCGCGCGAGGACTTCAAGGCGGGTGATCTACTCCGCTCACTACTTTATTCGGTTGAGGCGTTGCCGGATAAAAAACACGACGCCAGTCGCCCATCACTGCGTGATGCGGAAGAAACGATTGCCCAAGGCTATCTGCAGCTCGTCACGCAGAAATCTTCCGTCGGACACGCGGCGAGCATTACGCGTTTGGTGTTCCTGGCTCCCGGCAACCGCATCGTGAGCGCTTCGCGCGATGGCACCGCGCGGGTCTGGGATTTGAACGGAACCCCTTTGTTCGCGCTGGACGGGCATGTTGGCGCGGTAACCGATGCCGACGTGGCGCCTGACGGCAAGCGGATTGTCACTGCCTCGGTCGACGGCGTCACCCGCATTTGGGACGCCGAAACCGGACATCTGGTAACCGCCTTCGTTGGAGTGGTGCAGCTCAACGGAGTGAGGTTCCGCAAGGATGGCAAGGCCGTTGTGACCGCCGGTTCGGACGGAGTCGCGCGCGTCTGGGACATCGAGAGCGGACATGAGAGCCGACGAATCGATCCGCACGCCGGGCCGATCAATTCAGCCGAGTTCAATGCCGACGGCTCACAGCTGCTGATCGTCACCAACGGCAAGGCGCAAGTCTACGACGTGAAGACGCAAACGTCAGGCGGCCTGTCATCCGTGTCATCCAGTGGCACGGTCCCGCTGGTTGGAGGCGGAAAATTCCTCATCGAGATTTCCGCGGAAGACGGCGTCAAGCAGGCGGGATACAGCGCCGACGGGTCCCGTATCGCTGTACTTGGCACTTTCAGAACCGCAGCAGTTTGGGACGCAAAGACCCTGAGACCGATCGCCAGCTTCGACCGCGCCTGTTGTAACAAGGCGATCGCCATCAGCCCTGATGGATCGCTTCTGGCGCTGGTCGGCGGCATGAAAGACCCGGCTGAAATTTTTGACGTGCAGACAAAGAAAAAATTGTGGGAAGGTGACGAACACCTGGAGGCGATCGGTTTCTCTCCCGACGGTTCGCGGCTGATCACGAATAACTGGGGACTAGACACGGGTTCACTCTCGGTTTGGGACGCGCGGGCAGGAACCCGGATTGCAGTTACGAATTTACAACGGCCCTTCGCGGTGAGTCCGGATAGCAGGCTCGTCGCCGCCTTTGATTCGAACCGATTGGTCGTGTGGGATTTTGCGCAGAAGCCGCAGGCCGACGACACGGAATCCAAGCGGAGCACTGAAGGTCCGGATAGCAATTTCGGGCCGCTCCTCGACCAGAACGGCCAGCGATTCCTTTTGGCACGAAACGGCGGACCGACGACCGTTTGGGATTCGTTTGCACGGCGGCCGTTGGGGACGCTGCTTGCGTCTTACTCTTCGCCGGCCGCGGCCTTTGACCCCAAGGGCCAATGGATCGCCGCGCTGTCCGCCGCCGACACTATCGGCGTTTGGGCATCGAGCGATCTTCAGCATGCCGCTGATATTCAGCACATCGCATCTTCCGCCATCGGATTTAGTCCCGATGGACGATTTCTTGCTTCGTCGACAACTGAAACCGAATTCGATATTTTTGACGACGGCGCAGGAGTGCGCACCAAACCTACCTCGCAGACGAAAATGTTTGAAACTGGCACATGGCGGCCGGCCGGCTCTTTTGCCGGCATCCCGCCAAATATCGCGACCGCCTTCAGTCTGGATGGGCAGCGGCTGGTAACCGCGGTGGGCTCAAGTGCAAAGATTTGGGACATAGCGAGCGCCCGTGAGCTTGCGGAAATTAATGGTCCCGCCAACATCACCGATGCAATTTTCGGCCCCGATGGAAAACTCATCCTCACGGTTAGCGCTGACAAGGGGGTCCGCCTCTGGAACGCAACAAGCGGTGAGCTGGTGACGTTGTTGAGCCTTAAGAACGCTTCGGCAATCCCAAAAGGCCAATTCAGCCCCGACGGCACCCATGTGGCCTTCATAGAAAGCGACAAAACCGCATGGCTCTGGTCGGTCGGCTCGCCCACGGTTCAGTTAGGCGCCGGAAAGCACTACGACAACGCAATATTTGATCCCAACGGCACCACGGTCTTGTTGTTCAACGGAAACGAAATGTCCACCTATGATCTCGGCGGCGGGCAGGAGGTGACCGCGATCACGTTGCTTGAGGGAGCGCAGCAATCAGGGATCGAATATGTGAGCGCACCACTCGGTAGCCTAGTCGCCAGCACCGATGGCTCGGTCATGAAATCCGGCACCAGGCTTTGGCGTATGCCGTGGTCAACCCAGACCTATGTTGAGTTGGTCCAGCAGATGCTGCCGCGCTGCCTCACTCAACACGAGCGTCAGAGAATCTATCTCGATCCGGCGCCACCTGCCTGGTGCATCGAGATGGAGAAGTGGCCATACGATACGGCGGCCTGGAAGCAGTGGCTCGCGGACAAGACCGCCGGCAAAGAGACGGAAATGCCGACCGACCACAAAGCGACGGGGTTGTCGAACAGCCACTAGCGCGCCTGGCTCGTGGCAACATTTACGTGCGATGCGGAACGGTGTTGCCGGGCTTTTGGTGGTGGATGACACGCTTGGTCTGCACCGGCAGGCAGCCGCGCGGTCCGCAGATATTGACGATCTGCTGCACCGGCGCGGCGTGGGGCGCGGCCGGTGCGGCGAAAGTCATTGCCGCAGCGCGTTGAACGGGCAGCGCGCTTGCCAGGATAGCCGCCGCGGCGAGCAGCGGGCGAAAGGCTTCACGCATGCGATTGCCTCATCCGAATCAGGGAGCGTCGCGATCATCATAGCGGAGCAAAGCGTTTCAACTCCAAGTGCGCGCCAAGCGCGCTCATTACCCGGGTTTACGGTCCGCACCGTCGCACCGGTAAAATTCCCACCAGTGGGACCGGTCCTCCCAGTCTAAATAGTTGTAGGGCTCCAGCCACCGGGGCCAGGTAGACCACACGAATGTGCAGCGGTTCCGGATCCAGGCGGCCGGCTCCGGAAAGCGCACCGGAATATCGATCAGCGCCAGGAACGTTTCACCCCGGGAATGAGCAGCGTCCAGCGCCGTTACCGGCGGCGCGAGTGTCCATCGCAGATTTTTCGGCTCAATAAATCCCATGTGGTTGGCCACATACCGGTACGGCATCTTGCTGGGCTGGGCCACGACCATCACCTCGACCGGACGGTCCGAAGCGAAGCTTTCATTTTCGATCAGCTGGTAGAGCGGGAAATTTGCGGCCTGCGGCTGCAAAACGACGCCGAGAAGGCCGCACATATTCAGAAAATATCCGAGCTTGAGGCGGGAACCGGTCGCAAACCAGCGAAGAAAGGAATTAAGCCGCGCCCCGAGCGGCGGTTCGGCATTAAGCGCAATGACGATAAAGAACGGCAGAAAGGGGATTAGCGGAAACAGAAACCGGGCTTCCTTGTGGCCCACAAAGCACAGCAACGCGACGTAGGGACCGGTTGTCCAGGTCAGCACGCTGCGCGCGCGCTCCCACCATGCCGTGAGCGTCATCACGACCAGAGCAACAGCAAGCGGAGCCATCGTTCCCGATTCCAGGACCGGCAGGTAGAGATAGGCGAAGAACGGCGACGTCCCAAATTCGGCGGCGGCGCGGCCCAAGACAAAATTCTGATAAAGATATGAGTGGAGGGGCAACGCCGGGTGGTCGTAGCCCCACCAATCCGCCACCGCGCCGAGCGCCAGCGCCGAGACAGCTCCAAGCACAAGTCCGGCGAATAGCGACGCTCGCCCGTCGCTGGCGCGCAGATACCAAAGACCGGCGCCGGCGGCCATGACACCGCTCGTGTAGCGAAAGTCGAAGCACAGCCCAAACGCCAAACCCGCCAGTAGGGCCAGCACGAACCGGCGCGCGCCGTCTTTCAGGTCGACGCGGCATTCCGACAATGCAATGCCGAAGCAGAGCGCGGAGGTTGCCATCGTCTCGCCGGAAGTGCGCACTCCGTAGAACGGTATGAGCCAAAGGAGCGCGGCAACCGCGTACAAGTGACGGCGCTCCGCCTCGCCGGCGATCCAGCGGCGACCGACGACCAGGAGCGTCCATAATGACGACCAGGCGATGACCGCCGTGAGAAGGCGAAACAGAAACAGCAGCGTCAAGGGACGGTGGATGCCGAAATGACCCGCCGCCCGCGCCACTCCCACATAGATGGCCGGCTGCAGCCAAGGCCGCATCTGCTCCTTGTATTCCCAGGTGAGCTCCGCCGGATTGCTGATGGAAAGCTTTACCGAAGCAAACTCGACGATCTGGAAATATTCGTCGGCATCGTGCGACCCGGCGGAAAAATAAGCGCCGAGGAGAAACAGGATCGCCGAAGCGGCCAGACAATACTGAAATCGCCGCCGCTCCGGCCAACTCCAGCGCGGAGCATCCGTCGTCAGCGACTTCCCGGGTACTGAAAATGCCGCCAGAACTTTCCCGACGCTTCGGAGCGCGGGGCCAATCAAAGCGCGTCTTTGCATTTAATCGCCGCTTGGTCCCGACATTGATCTGGCGAAGCAGCCGCTGCGGATACGATGGCCGAGATTGGTGAGAAAGGGTTGGTCGGAGCGGCGAGATTTGAACTCGCGACCCCCAGTCCCCCAGACTGGTGCGCTAACCGGGCTGCGCTACGCTCCGCCGATGCGGCCGGACTATAGTAAGGGGGTTTCGCGGGCGCAATCGCTTCCGATTGAACCGATTGACGCCGCACGATTTTGGCCAAGTATGAACTTCGAAAAACGTCCTTGTTAATCGCGGTGCCGCAGCGCATCCATCGGTAGGGCGAAGACCGCCGAGGACTGGCGGCGGCTGGGGTAGTAGAGGTGATAGCCCGCGTAGGAGGGCACCAATCCTCAAGCACCCGCTTGAGATCGCCCATGACGATATGGGGCGCGCCGGGTCATCCGGCCTACGCGCCGGGAGATGTAAGACGGGGAGAGAAGCATGCGCGTTGGCATTCTTGGTTCCGGATTGATGGGCGCCAAGCTTGGGACGCTGTTCGCGCGCGCCGGGCATGAGGTGGTGTTCAGCTACGCCCGCAGCAAAGGCAAGCTGGAGAAACTCGCGCGCGAAGCCGGCAAGAATGCTCGCGCGGGTACGCCGGCCGAGGCCCCGCAGGGCGCAGATGCGGTATTGCTGGCCGTGCATTGGTTGCGCTTCGACGACGTATTGAGTCAGGCTGGCGACCTTGCCGGCAAGGTCATTATTAGCTGCTCGCTGCCGATGAACGCCGACAATACCGGACTTGTTGTTGCCAATACGTCCTCGGGCGCGGAGGAGCTCGCAAAAAAGCTGCCCAAGGCCCGGGTCGTCTGCGCCTTCAATACGGTGCCGAGCGAAGTGCTGTTCGGCGTTTTCGATGCGCGCCGCAAGGCCAGCAAACCCAGCCTCGTGCTCTGCGGCGACGATTCGCGAAGCAAACGGACCGCCGCTCGGTTGATCGAGGACGTCGGTTTTGCCGCCGTGGACGCCGGACCGTTGCGGATCGCCCGTTACACCGAGCCGTTCGCGCTGCTCGTCGCCCAGCTCGCCTATGAGGGAAAAGGCGGCCCGGAATTGGCTTACCGGTTCGAGCGATTCAGGTGATGAGCGCCGCCATGCCAGAGCTTACCGCATGGGACAGCTTCTACGTGATCGTCGGCTCTGCCGCGGGCGCGCTGATCGGCTTGCAGTTCGTGGTGATGACGCTTGTCGCCCAGAGGCCGCCGATACGCGCGGCTGAGGCGGGCGCCGCCTTCGGGACGCCGACGATCGTTCACTTCGGCACCGTCCTGCTTTTGTCGGCGCTCACACGCGTGCCGTGGCGGACGATCGCCATTCCCGCGGCGTTGTGGTGCCTGGTGGGACTCGGCGGCGTGGCCTATGCGGCGATCGTGGTGCGGCGCATGCGCCGGCAAAAGGTATACGAACCGGACTTCGAGGATTGGCTGTTCCATGTGGCGTTGCCGGCAGCGGCCTATGCGCTGCTCGCGCTCGCGGCATCGGCAGCTCCCTTCCTCACGCGCGAGGCCCTGTTCGGCATCGGCGCCGCAGCGCTGTTGTTGCTCTTCCTTGGCATTCACAACGCCTGGGACGCAATCGTTTATCATGTATTCGTGAATATGAAGGATACCGACAGCGGGCCGCGCGGGGTCAAGACCTCGGAATGCGGGGTCAAGACCTCGGAATAAAGAAGCTTAGGGACTTGCAGCGTAAGTGCCGGTCCGTCGCCTGCAACCACCGCTCGCGCGGCGGCGCACAACCACGTAAAGTGCTGCAACGTCATCCTCGGCCAGCCGCAGATTCGGACTGAAAAAGCGTGAAACGGCTTTACAACGCGACGCTTAATTCAATCCGCGGACTTCGCTACGGCATCGCCAACGAGGCGGCGATTCGCGAGGAGGCGGTCCTGCTTGTCGCCGGTATCGTGCTCGGCATTTTCGTTGCACCGGGCATTGGCTGGTATGCCGCCATGATGGGTTCGCTGCTGGTGCTGCTGGGCATCGAATTCCTCAATACCGCGATAGAGAAGCTCGCCGACCACGTCACGCCCGAGCACCACATCGACATCCTGCGGATCAAGGATTACGGCTCGTCGGCGGTTTTCTGCGGGATTGGCCTCGCCGGGCTGATCTGGCTCGCCGCGCTTGCCGTGCGTATCGGGCTGATTTGAGAGTTACCGCACGCTCGGCAGCAAGGCCGTGTCCCGGCCGAATTCAGCATCCCAAACCTGCTGCCGGCGAAAATTGATCGTGGCCGCGGCCAGGCCCCAGATCATGCCGAGGATCAGAAAAAAGTGCCGCCAGTGGTCGGTGTCGACGATCAGGCCTTCGAACGCTTCGCCGACGAAGGCGGCATAGGCGGCGACCAGATAATTTTGCCAGGGCGTCCGCGCCAAGGCGGCGCGCAGGCCGGTCGCCAGGGTGACCAGCACCAGGGTTAGATAGGCCATGCCGCCGAGCCAGCCATAGACCAGGAACCCCTGCATGTAGACGTCGTGTTGCTGGGTTCCGTATATCCGGCTGAATTCGAACGGGCCGAGACCGTTCGGATTGTCGAGAATGACGCTGAGCGCAAGTTTCTGCTCCCAGAAGCGGCCGCCCGGTCCGACGTCGTAGGGCTGAATGGTCTTCGCCCGTTCGACGAACAGGTCATGCACCGACGGGATCGAGATCAGCGCGATGAAGAGCAGCGCCATCGCAATCAGGGCGCCGACGGTGAACAGCATGATGCGTCCGCGCATGCGCGGATCGGGCGTAGTGACGATGAGGAGAAGTACCACCACGGCGGCGGAGGCGGCGAAATGCCCCCAGGCGCCGCGTGAGAAGCTTAAAAACAGGCCGCCGAGGAGAAGGGTCGACACGACAAGGCCGGAGAGCCGTACGCCCCGCGTCATCAGGTCGATCAGCAGCAAGAGGAGCGGAAAGATCAGGAAAGGCGCGTAGACGTTCGGGTCCTTGAAGGTGGCGCTGACGCGGTCGTTATCGAGAAAGATTTCCGAGTGCGGCAGGAGATGAAAGAAGCCGATATAGCCGGCGGCGGTGGCGATCAGGGCGGCAATGAGATAGCCGCGGCGCACGACCGCGAGCCGCACCGGATCGCCGTCACAGAATAGGCACGCGAACATGATCGCCGCCAGCGCCATATAGAACGACGTTCCGGCATACTGGATATTCTGTTGCTGGTCGCTCACCTGCATCAGCGACAGGCAGCCGCCGATCAGCCAGATCGTCAGCAGCATCACCAGCGGGACAAGCTTGCGGTCGAACCGCACGCCGGCGCCGACGCAGACCACAAGCAGCCCGATCATCAAAACGTCGTGCGGCGACGGTTCAATGAATGCAATCGAGCTCAACAGGACCGTGATGAACAGGACGAAATTGAGAAACCGCTGCGGCAATCGCCGCGCGCCGGCAAAATCCGCGCCGCTGGCATAGGCCGCGCTCACCACCCGGCTCAATAAGCATTCTCCGTGCGGATGAGCGCGAACGGCGTTTGCGCGATGATGTAGAGGTCGAGCAGGATCGACCAGTTCTCGATGTAATAGAGGTCGTGCTCGACGCGGCGCTGGATTTTTTCCTGGCTGTTCGTCTCGCCGCGCCAGCCGTGGATTTGCGCCCAACCGGTCAGCCCGGGCTTGACGCGGTGACGGGCGAAATAGCCGTCCACCGCCTCGTCATAGAGCCGGTTCTCGGCCTTGGCCTGCAACGCGTGCGGGCGCGGCCCGACCAGCGACAAATTGCCGGCAAATACCACGTTAAACAGCTGCGGCAATTCGTCGAGGCTGGTCTTGCGGATGAAGCGGCCAACGCGCGTTACGCGGCGGTCATTCTTGCTGACGAGCTTGCTCGCCGCCGCGTCGGTCTGTTCGACATACATCGAGCGAAATTTCCAGATCTCGATCAGCTCGTTGTTAAATCCGTAGCGCTTCTGCTTGAAGAAGACCGGGCCGCGGCTGTCGATCTTGATGGCGATGGCGACGACCAGCATGATTGGCAGCGACAGGATCAGCGCCAGCGTGCCGACGATCTTGTCGAACAGCCATTTCATCACGACGTCCCAGTCGGCGATCGGCTTGTCGAAAATATCGAGCACGGCGACATTGCCGACATAGGAGTAGGAGCGCGGGCGATAGCGCAGCTTGTTGGTGTGCGCGGAGAGCCGGATGTCAACCGGTAGCACCCACAACTTCTTGAGCATTTGCAGGATGCGGCTTTCCGCCGAAACCGGCAGCGAGAAGATCACCAGATCGACGCGGGTGCTGCGGGCGAACTCCACCAGATCGTCGACGGTGCCGAGCTTGGGAATGCCGGCGCAGCTTGCGGTGCTGCGGCCGTCGCCGCGATCGTCGAACACGCCGACGACGCGCACGTCGGAATCGCGCTGCGAGGCGAGCGAGCGGATGAGCGTTTCGCCGTTGCCGTCGGCCCCGACCACTACGGTGCGGCGTTCGAGCCGGCCTTCGCGCGTCCAGCGCCGCACCAGCAGAAACAGCGCACGCCGAAAGGCGGTCAGCGCGAACAGCCCGAGCACGTAGAACATGCCGAGCCAGACGCGCGAGAATTGGTCGCCGGCCTTGGCGAAGAACGACACACTGATCGCGATGAGGAAGACCACCGACCAGGCCGAAGCAAGCCGCATATATTGCTTCTCGTGGCCGCGGAACGCCTGCACCTGGTAGATGTCGGCGACCTGGAACGCCAGCATGGCAAGCAGCGCGATACCGAAGATGGTAGCAAAGTAATACCAGGCGAAGCCGTGCTCCGGCACGACGTAGGCGACATAGATGGCAAAACCGAGCGCAACCACGATACCGGCTTCGATCAGCCGCACCGCGCCGGCAAGCACAATCGGCGACATCGCCGGGCGATAGGACCGCTCGGCCAGCGCTGCGGCCGCCGGCGACAAAGGCGGCGCGTCGTCGACGCGCGGCGCCGATTGCGGCATGGCCGATACCGCGGAGAGGATCGCGGAAGCGGAGCCAAAGAGCGAGCTGTTTTCGGGCCTTGACATCTCTGCCACGCATCAAATCGTCCGCGCTGCCGCGCGCGACGCCCCGCGGCCAGTCTGAGCGCCGAAATAGTAAATAAACTGCGAAAATCGCTTAGCGGAAATGCGCAAGTTTGCGCAGCGCAATGGCCTCGCGATAGGCGGCAAGCCCGCCGTCGACCATGGCGGGGAGGGAGAATTCGTCGTGCACGCGCGTCCTGATAAGCTGCGCGATACGCTGGATCTGCTCGGGCGCATCGAGCGCGGCCGCGATCGCCTTCGCCAACGCTGCGGGATTGTTGGCGGCAACGAGTCCCTCGGAGAGGGCGCCGAAAATTTCCGGGATGCCGCCGACGCGAGTAGCCAGGATCGGCAGGCCAGCGGCCGCCGCCTCCAGCAGCACATAGGGTAACGATTCGGTGTGCGATGTCATGACCAGCATGCGGCCCATGGCGAATGCTTCGCGCGCCGGGCGGTGGCCGGCAAAGCGGACCCGATCGTCGACATGGAGCCACTTGGCGAGCGATTTGAGATCCTGGTCGAGCGGGCCCTCGCCGGCGATGGTCGCGGTGACGCGCCGGCCGGAATTTTTCAATTGCGCCAGTGCCTCGATCAGCACATCGAAGCCCTTGACCGGGCGCAATTCGCCGAGACAAACCAGATCGGTCGCGTCGGCATTGGGCGCGATCGGCGCGAATTCGTCCTCGCTGACGCCGTTATGAATCACGCGCGCCATGGCCGGCGGGCGGCCGATCGCGCTGCGGAACAGGCTCGCGACGTAGACGCTCTCGAACAAGAACAGGTCGGTGCGCCATTTCAACAGCCATTCGAGCGAGCGATAGAAGCCGCCGGCGAGCGTGCCAGGCCGGTAGAACAGCGAGCCGCCATGGGGCGTGATCACCCGGATGGCGTTGGGTGCCCTCCGCGTCAGCCGCACCAGCGCCGCGCCCTTGGCGCCGTGGCCGTGCAGCACGTCGGGGTCGAACCGCTCTATCCGCCGCGAAATCGCGCGCAGCGCGCCGACGTCCGATGGGCTTAGCTCGCGCGCGATCGGAACGCGTTGCAGGCCGAGCGCAAGCTGCGGGCTTAACGCGGCGAGCACCGCTTCGGCGCGCACTCCGCAGGTGATCGAGTCGACGACCAGGCCGACGCGATGGCCACGCGCGGTCTGGCCGTGGGCGACGTCAAGCACATGCCGGAACAGCCCGCCGAGCGGCGCGCGCAGGATGTGCAGGATTTTCAGCGACGGCGCACGCGCAGCTCGCGGCGGCGCGGCCGCTTCGGTGTGGATCGCGGCGGCGGCGGCCCGCGCGTCAGCCATGAAGTCCATTCCCCAACGCCGCGAATCCGTAAAACCCGCAGCAACGTGTTAAGGCCGATTGAGCAATGCCGGGGTTAACAAAGCCTTCATCGCGCCGGCGCGCACAGCGATTGCCGGCGCGCGGGCAGGGCCGCTTAACCGGATAGCAACCATAATCGATTGTTATCGGCACAGATCCTTTGACCCGTGCTTGAGCTGCAAAGTGTAGGAGCCGCGAGATGAATTTGGCGCCGCCAACGCCGCAAGCGTATCTGCGCAGCGCGTTCTCCGACGCGGACCTGGACCTGCCGGCGCTCGGCGCCGCACTCTGGCGCGACCGCTTCAAGATCCTGCGCCCCACCATCATCGTGGCGCTGCTCGCCTTCCTCGTCGTTTTCATGATTCCGTCCAAGTACCAGGCGGAATCGCGCGTCCTGATCACGAGCCGCGACAACATTTATCTGCGCCCCGACGCCGACAAGGACCTCATCGATCGCAACGTGGTCGACCAGGAGGCGGTGGTCAGCCAGGCGCAGCTCGTGCTTTCGCGCGACCTCGCCAAGGAAGTCATCGCCAAGCTCAAGCTCAACGAAATGCCGGAATTCGACCCGGCGCTGTCGGGCGTGTCGGTGGTCAAATCGCTGCTCGGTTTTTTCGGAGTCATCAAAAACCCGCTCGCCATGACGCCGGAAGAGCGCGTGCTGGAGGCTTATTACGACCGGCTCTCGGTCTTTCCGGTGGAAAAATCGCGAGTCATCGTCATCGATTTCCTCTCCGAAAATCCCGAGTTGGCCGCGCGCGTCGCCAACGCGATCGCCGACGCCTATCTGCAGCGCCAGCAGGTTGCCAAGCAGGACCAGGCCAAGAGCGCCGGCGTCTGGCTGTCCGGCGAGATCGATGAGATGCGAAAGAAGGTGGCGGACGCCGAGGCCAAGGTCGAAGCCTTCCGCGCCAAGTCCAACCTTCTGGTCGGCCCCAACAACACCACGCTCTCCACCCAGCAATTGGGCGACCTCAACGCGCAGCTTGCCGCAGCGCGTGCGCAAAAATCCGACGCCGAGGCCAAAGCTAGGCTCATCCGCGACATGCTCAAATCCGGCGCGCCGATCGATTCTTCCGACATCCTCAATTCCGAGCTGATCCGGCGGCTGTCCGAGCAGCGCGTGACGTTGCGCGCGCAATTGGCCGAGCAGTCCTCCTCGCTTCTCGACAACCATCCGCGCATCAAGGAGCTGAAAGCGCAGCTCGCCGACCTCGACCAACAGATCAGGAACGAGGCCGAAACCGTTGCGCGCTCTCTGGAAAACGACGCCAAGCTCGCGGACGCCAGGGTCGCCGCCCAGCTTGCGACCTTCGACCAGCTCAAGGGCCAAGCCGTCGTTTCCAACGAAGACGACGTGCAATTGCGCGCGCTCGAGCGCGAGGCCAAGTCCGAGCGCGATCTGCTCGAATCGTATCTGACCAAATACCGCGAGGCGAGCGCGCGCGACACCATCGCCTCGGCGCCGCCGGATGCGCGGGTGATTTCGCGCGCCACCGTGTCGAACGTGCCGGCCTATCCGAAGAAGCTGCCGACCGTCTTGATCGCTTCGCTCGCCACCGTGGTGCTGTGCGCGGGCCTCGTGCTGACGCGCGAATTGCTAGCGAGCCCGGCCGGCGCGATGACGCCGCGCGCGCCGCGCTTCTTCCGGGGCGCACGAGCTGAGCCGGCTGAGCCCACGGGCCCCGCCGCTCCGGTGATACCGGCCAAGGCGGTTGCGGCCGCCGAGCGCGACGGGCCGAATGCCGCTTCGCCGGATTCTCTCGCCAAGCGCTTCACGCCGATCGTCGCGGCGCCGGTCGGCGTGCCGGTCTCCGCCATCGAGGAATTTGCCCACAATCTGCGCGAAGTCGGTTTCGACGGCAGCCAGATGGTGTTCTTCGCCGCGCCCGAACTCGACGCCACCGGCATCGCAATCAAATTCGCCCGTGCCATGGCGCGAGAAACGCGCGTCGTGCTGGTCGGTTTAGGCAGCGGAGATGCCGCAATCCGCGAGATTTCTGGCGATCCCGGCGCGCCGGGGCTAAGCGAGCTTGCCGCAGGCTCAGCCTCCTTCGGCGCCGTCATCACCAAGGACCGGATGTCGTCGCTAAATCTCATCGCGCCCGGCGGCGCCTCGCGCCATACGCTCGTCGCCGCACCCGGCATGGAACGGAACTTCGACGCCCTCGCCAAGACCTATGCCCACGTCATCCTCGATGCAGGCGTCATCGGCGGGCCGGACATGGTGGTGGTCGCGCGCATGGTGCCGCACGCGGCGCTGGTAGTGGAAACCCTGTCGAACCTCGCCACCCACAAAGCGCGCGATGCGCTGATCGAGGCCGGCTTCGAGGACGTCACCATCATCGTCTCCGGCCGCGCGGAGGCCGGCTCGTCGGGAATGCCGGCGCAGGCCGCGGCGTAGCGCAGCACCGACGTAACTCTCACGTCATCAGCCCACGCTTCGCGGTCGACCTCTCCCCTCGAGGGCTCGAGGGGGAGGTGAACGATGGGGCACGCGCCGAATGTGGCCCACGTCATCAAAACGCCGCCGCTGCAAAGGATTATCAACCAAGCAGGGCGGATAATGGGGCGGGCGCGGCCAGCGCAAAACCGGCGCGCTGTGAGGACATACAAAAGCGGGACGTGCTTTGGCCTTGCTGAAACAGACGATGATCCGCGGCGGGCTGGAATCGCTGTTCTTTTCCGGCGCGCATTTCGCATTGAAGCCGTTCGTCGGCGGCGTCGGCGCGATCTTGACGCTGCATCACGTGCGCCCGCCGCGCTCCGACCGCTTCCAGCCCAACCGGCTCCTCGAAATCACGCCGCGATTCCTCAAGCGCGTGGTCAAGCTCCTGCGCCGCTCGCGCGTCGACGTCGTCTCGCTCGACGAGATGCACCGCCGCATGACCGAAGGCGACTTCCGCCGCCGCTTCGTGTGTCTCACCTTCGACGACGGCTACCGCGACACTCTTACGCACGCTTATCCGATCCTGAAAGAAGCGCAACTGCCGTTCGCGGTTTACGTGGCGACGAGCTTTCCCGACCGGCTCGGCGAATTGTGGTGGCTCGCGCTCGAAGCGGTGATCGCCAGGAACGAGCGGATCGGGTTGATCATCGACGGGCGCAACCGCACCTTCGACTGCCGCACGCTCGCCGAGAAACGGATATTGTTCGACGAGCTTTACTGGTGGCTGCGGGCGCGGCCAACCGAGACCGAGCTGCGCGCCATCGTGCGCGACCTCGCCGCCTGTTACGCGGTCGATATCGCCGCCTTCTGCAAGGATCTGTGCATGGACTGGCGCGAGATCGCCGAACTCGCCGCCGATCCGCTGGTCACCATTGGCGCGCACACGGTCAATCATCCTATGCTGGCGAAATTGCCGGCCAAAGCCGTGCGCTCGGAGATGGATTTGAGCCGCGCGGTGATCGAGGCCACCCTCGGCGCGCGGCCTTCGCATCTGTCCTATCCGGTCGGCGATCCGACTTCGGCGGGGCCGCGCGAATTTGCGATCGCCGCCGAGCTCGGCTTTGCGACCGCGGTGACGACGCGGCCTGGCGTCGTCTTTCCCGAGCACCGCAAACAGATGACCGCGCTGCCGCGCATTTCGCTCAACGGCGAATATCAGCAATTGCGCTATGTGCGCGTGTTGTTGTCCGGCTCGGCCACCGCGATGTGGAACGGCTTCCGCCGCGCCGAGGCGGCTTAACTTTCGTCATTTCTTATTCGGCCGCGACATCCAGGTGACGATCGGGATCGCCGGCACGACCCAGCCGATACCGGCGATCACGTAATAGGCGACGGCAGCGACGGCGTGGTCGTGGATCGCGGGCACCTGCGCCAGCCCCATGGCGAGAAGTGCCCACACGATGACCAGGACGAACAGCGCGACGGCGCCGATGAATTTGCGCAGGCGAAGCGGCATTTGAAGCAGCGGCATCGGCTCCGTTGCGGAAGCACGCCGCAGCACTATATGGTCCGCGCGCCTGCGACAAGCGACCCGATGACGATGGAAAGCATTGCCGACCGAACGCATGCGCGCGCCATAAGGCTGTGGCTTTACGCCGTCGCCTTGCTGGTGCTGGCGCTGGTTTTGATCGGCGGCGCTACCCGGCTCACGGAAAGCGGGCTCTCGATCACCGAATGGCAGCCTTTGATGGGCACATTGCCGCCGCTCGACGACGCCGCGTGGCAGGCCGCGTTCGAGAAATATCAGGCCATACCGCAATACCGCGAACTCAATCGCGGCATGAGCCTCGAACAATTCAAGACAATTTATTGGTGGGAATGGACGCATCGGCTGCTCGGCCGGCTGATCGGCGCTGCATTCCTCGCGCCGTTGCTGTTTTTCCTCTGGCGCGGCTTCGTGCCGCCTTCGTTGCGACCGCGGCTGTGGATCATTTTCGGGCTCGGCGCGCTGCAAGGCGCGGTCGGCTGGTGGATGGTCGCGTCCGGGCTTGCCGATCGGATCGAAGTCTCGCAATACCGGCTGGCAACGCATCTGATCCTGGCCGGCCTGATCTACGTCGCGCTGATCTGGACGGCGCGCCGGCTTGACGAAGGAGCGGCCGCGCCGCTGCCCGCGCGCATCCGCTTCGGCGCCCCGGCGCTGCTTGTCCTCGTGCTCGCGCAAATCTATCTCGGCGCCTTGGTCGCCGGCTTGCGTGCCGGCTATATCTACAACACTTGGCCCGAAATCGACGGCACGCTCCTACCCGATGCCGCGCGGCTGTTCTTCGCTACGCCGCTGTGGCGGAATTTTTTCGAGAACGCGCTGACGGTGCAGTTCGATCACCGCATGCTCGCTTACGTGATCTTTGCCGGCGCGCTGCTGCATGCCTTCGACGTCGAACGCAACGTCACGGCGGGACCCGCGCGCATAAGCGCCTTTTTGCTGTTCGCCGCGGTCACGCTGCAAGTGGCGCTCGGAATCTTGACGCTGATCTGGCGCGTGCCGCTGCCGCTCGCGCTGCTCCATCAGGCGGCGGCGATGCTGGTGCTTACGGTCGCGGCGCTGCATGCGGCCAACATAAAGTCGCGTACCGGCGTTCGCTTGAAATCGCCGGCTAGCGTCATTGCCAGCGCAGCGAAGCAATCCAGCAGATGAAATCTGGATTGCTTCGTCGCCAATAGCCCGCCGAAGACGGGCGTAAACGCCCTTTTGCCTCGCAATAACGAGGCTAGTCCGCCAGCGCCTGGTCGAGATCGCCGATGATGTCTTCGACGTCCTCGATGCCGATCGAGAGCCGCACCACGTCGGGACCGGCGCCGGCTTCGATCTTTTGCGCGTCGCTCAACTGGCGGTGCGTCGTCGACGCCGGGTGGATGATTAGCGAGCGTGTATCGCCGATATTGGCCAGATGCGAGAACAGATTGACTTTGGAGACGAGCCGGACCCCGGCCTCGTAACCGCCCTTGAGGCCGAAGGTGAACACCGCGCCGGCGCCGTTCGGGCAATATTTTTTGGCGAGGTTGTGAAAGCGGTCGCCGGGCAGGCCCGGATAGCTCGCCCAGGCGACCTTCGGATGCGCGACGACCCATTGCGCGACGGCAAGCGCGTTGTCGCAATGCTTGCGCATGCGCAGCGGCAAGGTCTCGATGCCGGTGAGGATCAGAAACGCGTTGAACGGCGAGAGCGCCGGGCCGATGTCGCGTAAGGCCAGCACGCGGCAGGCGATGGCGAAGGCGAAATTGCCGAAGGTCTCGTGCAGCACGATGCCGTGATATTCCGGCCGCGGCTCGCACAGCATCGGATAGCGGCGTTCGCGCGACCAGTCGAAGGTGCCGGCGTCGACGATGACGCCGCCGATCGAGTTGCCGTGGCCGCCGAGAAATTTGGTCAGCGAATGCACAACAATGTCGGCGCCGTGATCGATCGGCTTGCACAGGTAAGGCGTCGCCAGCGTGTTGTCGACGATGTAAGGCACGCCGGCGCGCTTGGCGATTTGCGCAACCGCCGCCATGTCGGTGATGACACCGCCCGGATTGGCGATCGACTCGGTGAAGATCGCCTTGGTCTTCGGCGAGACCGCGCGCTCGAACGAGGAAATGTCATCCGGATCGGCCCACACCACGTTCCAGCCGAAATTCTTGAACGCATGGGTGAACTGGTTGATCGAGCCGCCGTAGAGCTTCTTCGAGGCGACGAATTCGTCCCCGGGCTGCAACAGACAATGGAACACGAGCACCTGCGCCGCATGCCCGGACGCCACCGCCAGTCCGGCGGTGCCGCCTTCGAGCGCGGCGACGCGCTCCTCGAGCACCGCGTTGGTCGGATTGCCTATGCGCGTATATATGTTGCCGAAAGTCTGCAGGCTGAATAGCGAGGCTGCATGATCGACGCTTTCGAAAACATACGAAGTGGTCTGGTAGATCGGCGTCGCGCGCGCGCCGGTCGTCGGATCGGGCTGCGCGCCGGCGTGGATTGCGAGTGTCGAAAAGCCCGGAATGCGTTCGCTCATGTGCGGTTTCCTTTCCGGCCGATCGTTGACGCGCGCCTTTAGTCTTCCCGCCGGGCGCGTTCGGCGGCGGCGGCCGCTTCGGTCGACCCGCCGCGCATCGACGAACGGTCAAGCGATAGACGCTGAATCCCGCCGGCGGTGGTCTTCTTCGACGAGATGGTGCGGGTGTTGACGCCCATCCAGGCGATCTCGGACGAAAGCCGGCCGTATTCGATTTTCGGGCAGCGGTTCATGACTACCTTGAGGCCGTTGGCCTCGGCAAGCGCGGCGGCTTCATCGTTGCGGACGCCAAGCTGCATCCAGATCACCCGTGGCGGCGGCTTTAGCGCAAGCGCTTCCTGCACGATCGGCAACGCGTGGCGCGAGGAGCGAAAAATATCGACCATATCCACCGGTTCGGGAACGTCGGTGAGCCGGGCATACATTCGCTGGCCGAGCAGCTCATGACCCGCGTGGCCCGGATTGATCGGGATCATCCGGTAGCCGCGCTCGAGCAGATACTTGAACGCGAAATAGCTCGGCCGGTTCGCTTTTTGCGAGGCGCCGACCATTGCGATTGTTCGGACGGTATTGAGGATGCCGCGAATATGTGCGTCGGAATAGGAATCGTGGTCCATCGCCGGCCGAGACTCAGCGGTTTTCCCATTTCGGCTCGCGCTTCTCGATGAACGCATTGATGCCTTCTTCGGCATCGCTGGCGAGCATGTTTTCCGTCATCACCCCGGACACATAGTTGTAAGCGTCGGGCAAAGACATTTCGAGTTGACGATAAAAGCCTTCTTTGCCGATTTTGACCGTCAGAGAAGATTTGCTGGCGATCCCGTGCGCGAGTTTGATCGCTTCGTCGCGCTCGCGGCCGTGCGGCACCACGCGGTTGATCAATCCAATCCGCTCGGCATGCTCCGCCGAGATCAAATCGCCGACCAGCAGCATCTCCATCGCATGCTTGGGCGACACGTTGCGGGAGAGGGCGACCATGGGCGTGGAGCAAAACAGGCCGATATCGACGCCTGGGGTGGCGAATTTCGCCTCTCGCGACGCCACGGCAAGGTCGCAGCTGGCCACCAATTGGCAGCCGGCCGCACTGGCGGGTCCCTGCACCGCGGCAATCACCGGCTGCGGCAGCGCCACGATCTGCCGCATCATGGTGCTGCAAGTGGTCATGATGTATTTGAAATAGGCGCGGCCGCGATCGGGCTCGGAACGGTGGCGCGTAAGTTCCTTAAGGTCGTGCCCGGCGCAGAAGGCCGGCCCGTTGGCGGCCAAGACGACCGCGCGCACCGTCGCATCGTGAGCGATGGCTGTGAGCGCGTCGCCGAGCGCCTCCAGCATGGCCTCGGACAGGGCGTTGCGACTCTGCGGGTGATTGAGCGTAAGCACGCCAACGGCGCCGATATCCTCGCGCAAAAGGATCAGATCCGAAGTCGCGGCGGCCTCGGCTATGGCGGTTTGCGCACTCATGTCATGGGCCCTTTATTCCGATTCAGTCGCGCGGATTGGCAACTCAGCGGTCCCATTGTATCCGATCCATATCGTTGGGAGCAGGGGCATGCAGGATATAGCGGCGGCTAAACTCACGGCCAAGGAACTGGAACGCCTGCTCGAGGCCGAATTTCCGGGCATGTTCAAGCGCGAAGGCGGCTTCGGCATTGAAAAGGTCTGGTTCGGCGGCTGCCGTATTCGCAAATACTTCAGCCCACGATCCTTGCGGCCGGGCGGAACCATTGCCGGCACCACGCTGATGGCGCTGGCCGATTTCGCCCCTTACGTCGCGATCCTTGCGAGCATCGGTTGGGTGCCGCTCGCAGTGACTACCAATCTCACCATCAACTTTCTCAAGAAGCCCGCGCAGCGCGACCTGTGCGCCGAAGCGCGCTTGATTAAGCTCGGCAAGCGGTTGGCCGTCGCCGAGGTCGCCATTCGCTCGGAGGGTGACGATGAAATGGTGGCGCACGCCACTTCCACTTATTCAATTCCACACGTTAGCGGTTGAATAATACCTCCGACCCAAATCATTGAGATATTGGCAGAAAGTCACTGTTGCGGTGTTGACCGGAAGCGGCGCTGCTGATAAACAACCGCACAACCGCCCGGCCATCGGGCCGCATATTTCCGACGGATACAAAGATGAAAACCTATTCGGCCAAGCCCGCCGAAGTCGAAAAGAAGTGGGTGATGATCGATGCCGACGGCCTGATCGTCGGCCGGCTTGCCTCTATCGTCGCGCTGCGGCTGCGCGGCAAGCATAAGCCGAGCTTCACTCCGCACGTCGATTGCGGCGACAATGTCATCGTGATCAACGCGGCGAAAGCCGTTTTGACCGGCCGCAAGGTCGAGCAAAAAGTCTACCGCAAGCACACCGGCTATATCGGCGGCATCAAGGAACGCACTGCCAAGGCGATCCTGGCCGGCCGCTTTCCTGAGCGTATCGTCGAGAAGGCGGTTGAGCGGATGCTGCCGGAGGGACCGCTCGGCCGGCGGCAACTAGGCAATTTGCGGGTCTATCCGCACGCCGAGCATCCGCACGAAGCGCAGCAGCCGGAAAAGCTCGATGTCGGCGCCATGAACCGAAAGAATAAGAGGACCGCCTGATGGCCGAGACCGTGCAAACGCTCGAGGATTTGTCCGCGCTTAAGCCGGCGGCCGCGCCGCAACCGCCGAAGTATGTGCAGAAGCTCGACAAGCAAGGGCGCGCCTATGCCACCGGCAAGCGCAAGGACGCGGTAGCGCGGGTCTGGATCAAGATGGGCGGCGGCAAGATCGTGATCAATGATCGTCCCGTAGAAACCTATTTTGCGCGCCCGGTGCTGCGCATGCTGATCCAGCAGCCCCTCGTTGCCGCCAATCGCGAAGGTCAATACGACGTCGTGTGCACCGTCTCCGGCGGCGGGCTTTCCGGCCAGGCGGGCGCGGTGCGTCACGGCTTATCGAAAGCATTGATGCGGCACGAGCCCGATCTGCGCGCCGTGCTCAAGCGTGGCGGCTTCCTCACCCGCGATCCGCGTGTGGTCGAGCGCAAGAAATACGGTCGGGCAAAAGCGCGCCGAAGCTTCCAGTTCTCGAAACGCTAAACGCAACCCTTAGCGGCGTTACGCGATCATTGTGCCAGCAGAAATGCCGGCGCATGATCGCGCCGAATTCGTCGAATCCAGCTGTGCGGTTTGTCATAAGCGACGACGCGGCTGATTTTCCCTTCATTTCCAGAAATTTTTTCCAAAAGCTGCTGCATGCGCGACACGTTTGGCAAAGCGTGACCACAAACATTCAGGCTTCGGATGCGGAACATTAGTACGCACATGTCCAGATGGGATGCTACGCAATCCTACGAATAAACCTTTTCAGGAAACGGAACGGCCTATGAATTTCCTTCAAGCGCCGGTCTCGCTTGATTTCGGAACACTGTTTGTCATCGCCATATGTGTAACCTCGTTGCTCGGCCTGTTCCTGCTGTTCGCCTGGACGCAGGAGCGCATCCGCGCGCTCGCCTGGTGGGGCGTAGCCTATCTGCTGGGCGGCGGATCGGGCGCGCTGTGGCGCCTTGGTGACTCGATCGTTCCGGTCCCCGCGAACCTTTCCACCATCCTGCTGTTCGTCGCGCTCGGGATGATCTGGAGTGGGGCGCGCCTGTTTCACGGCCGGCCGGTTCGCTGGGTCGCCACGTTGTTCGGCGCCGGATTTTGGCTGCTGGCGTCTTTCGTCCCGGCTTTCGTATCATCTGCGGCTTCGCATATCGTCGTAAGCTCGCTCATCGTCGCCGGCTATACTTTCCTGACCGCCGCCGAGCTGCGGCAAGAGCGGCGGAAATCGCTGATCCGGCGGTGGCCGGCCGCCTTTGTGCCGATGCTGCACGGCGCCATCTTTCTCTTTCCGGTGGCGCTGGCGACGTTGTCGGCCGACGGCAGCGGCATGCACAGTCTCGCGCGCGGCTGGATTGCTGTTTTCGCCATCGAGATCCTGCTTTACGTCGTGGGCACCGCCTTCATCGTGCTCATCCTTGCCAAAGACCGCACCGTGCACGCTTATAAAGTGGCGGCGACGACCGATCCGCTGACCGGGTTGCTCAACCGCCGCGGATTTTTCGAGTCGGCTGCGACTCTAATGGCCCGCCATCGTCGCGCCATGACGCCGATCAGCGTCCTTGCTTTCGACCTCGACCATTTCAAATCGATCAACGATCGTTGTGGCCACGCCGTCGGCGACGCCGTCTTGCAGCTCTTCGCCAAAGTGGTCCGGCAGACCATGCGTACCAACGACATTATCGGCCGGCTCGGCGGCGAGGAGTTTGTTGCCGTGTTGCCGGGCACGCTGGCGGACGCCGCGATAGCCGCCGAACGCGTGCGTTCCGCATTCGCCGGAGCAAGCGTGGTGCGCAATGGCCAGCTGGTCGCAGCGACCGTCAGCATCGGGGTCGCTTGCGGCTCGCCGCTGACTGCGATCGACCTGATCATCGCGCGCGCCGACACTGCGCTTTATCGCGCCAAGACAAATGGGCGCGACCGCGTCGAAACGGCAACGGAAGACGTGGCTGGCGCGAGCGAAGCGCCGCGCCAGGTTGTCCCGCAACCGCTCTGGAAAGTTGCATCGCTTGAAGAGCAATGCCTAGAGGATGTTACACCGACACTTACGCAAACCCGTTTTACGCTGAATAGTACATCTCGAATTCGACCGGATGCGGTGTGTGCTCGAAGCGGATGACTTCGGTCATCTTCAACTCAATGTAGGAGTCGATGAAGTCGTCGTCGAACACTCCGCCCGTCTTGAGGAAGCCGCGGTCCTTGTTGAGTTCCTCCAGCGCCTGCCGTAGCGAACCGCAGACGGTCGGAATCTTCTTGAGTTCCTTCGGCGGCAGATCGTAGAGATCCTTGTCGACCGCTTCGCCCGGATCGAGCTTGTTTTTGATGCCGTCGAGACCGGCCATCAGCATCGCGGCAAAGCCAAGATACGGATTGGCAAGCGGATCGGGGAAACGGACTTCGACCCGCTTCGCCTTCGGGTTGGTGGTATAGGGGATGCGGCACGACGCCGACCGGTTGCGCGCCGAATAGGCGAGCAGCACCGGTGCCTCGAAGCCGGGCACCAGGCGCTTGTAAGAATTCGTCGTCGGATTGGTGAAGGCGTTGATCGCCTTGGCGTGTTTGATGATGCCGGCGATATATTGCAGGCAGGTATCCGACAGGTCGGAATATTTGTTGCCGGCGAATACCGGCTTGCCGCCTTTCCAGATCGACTGGTGGCAGTGCATGCCCGAACCGTTATCGCCGTAAACGGGCTTCGGCATGAAGCAAGCCGTCTTGCCGTAAACCTGCGCAACTTGCTGGATGCAGTATTTGTAAATCTGCAAGTGGTCGGCCATCACCGTCAGCGGCGAAAACTTCAAGCCGAGCTCATGCTGGGCGGAGGCAACCTCGTGGTGATGCTTCTCGACCTTCACGCCCATGCGCGCCATGGCGGCGAGCATCTCCGAGCGCATGTCCTGGACTGAATCCTGCGGCGGGACCGGGAAGTAGCCCTTCTTGGTCCAGATGCGATGGCCGGTATTGCCGCCTTCGTATTCCGTGTCGGCATTCGACGGGAATTCCACGGAGTCCAGCTTGAAGCCCGTATTGTAGGGCTCGGCCTTGAATCGCACGTCGTCGAACACAAAGAATTCGGCCTCCGGTCCGAAGTAGATCGTGTCGCCGACGCCCATCGATTTGACCATGGCCTCGGCCTTCTTGGCGATGCCCCGGGGATCGCGCGAATAGGGCTCACCGGTGGTCGGCTCGAGCACGTCGCACACCAGCACGAGGGTCGTCTCGGCGAAGAACGGATCGATGCAGGCGGACACCGGATCCGGCATCAGGCACATGTCAGATTCGTGGATCGCCTTCCAGCCGGCGATCGAGGAGCCGTCGAACATCTGCCCCTCGGCGAAGGTGTCTTCCTCAATCATTGAAACGTCGAAGGTGACGTGCTGCCACTTGCCGCGCGGATCGGTGAAACGAAAATCGACGTATTTTACGTCGCTGTCCTTGATCATTTTCATGACATTCTTCGGCGTCGTCATGGCGTACTTCCCCCTCGTGCTTATGGTGATGCTTAATAGGCTGATCGAGCCGCGGCAGCGGCTTGACCGCTCGCAGTCGCACCAGCGATTCAGATGGCGTCTACCCCGGATTCTCCCGTCCTGATCCGGATGGCTTCCTCGATCGTCGACACGAAAATCTTGCCATCGCCAATCCGCCCGGTTTGGGCGGCGCGACGGATCGCATCGATGGCTTTTTCGACCATGTCGTCGCCGAGCACAATCTCGATTTTCACCTTGGGCAGAAAATCCACCACGTATTCGGCGCCACGGTAAAGCTCGGTGTGTCCCTTCTGGCGGCCGAAACCCTTCGCCTCAGTAACGGTTATTCCTTGCAGCCCCACTTCTTGCAGCGCTTCCTTCACCTCATCGAGTTTGAAAGGCTTGATGATCGCCTCGATTTTTTTCATCGCGTTTCGTCTCCCGGCTCCTGCGCACGACCACCGCTGGAACCGAGGCTTCGTTAGCAGGTCCCGTGCCAAGGCTTTGAAAACATGAAAAACACAACGAGATCAGAGTGCTATAGGGCACTTATGGTCCGTGGCCGAAAGCGCCGCAAATGCCTCCGCTAGCAAACTGGGCATATTGCCTATTATCACGTCAATCGCCCGGAACGCCAAGGCGCGACGATGTTCCGAGCCGGCCGCAATCAGTATCCTCGCCGCACCATGATTGAGCTTTTGACCACGGCTGAAATCGCTGAAGCCGATCAGCGGACCATTGAGGGCGGAGTGCCGGGCACGGCCCTCATGGAGCAGGCGGGCAGGGCGGTCGCCGACGCCGTGCTGTTGCGGCATCCGGTCGGCAGCCGCGTCGCCGTGGTGGCCGGCCCAGGCAACAACGGCGGCGATGGATTTGTGGCGGCGAGGGTGCTCAGCGAGCGCGGATACCGGGTCGATGCATTGCTGGTCGGTGAGGGCGCGCAGATTAAGGGCGATGCGGCGTTGGCGGCACAAAAATGGACTGGGCCGGTTGCCGCGGCGTCCCCCGCGAGCTTGACCGGCGCCCATGTCATCGTCGACGCCCTCTTTGGCGCCGGGTTGGACCGGCCGGTCCAAGGGCTGCCGCGCGCCATGATCGAGGCAATGAACGCGCACAGCGCGCCCATCGTCGCTGTGGATCTGCCGAGCGGCATCAACGGAAACTCGGGAGCCGTGATGGGTGCGGCGGTGAAGGCGGAACGAACCGTCACTTTCTTTCGCAAGAAGCCCGGACATTTGCTGCTGCCGGGACGGCTGTATTGCGGGGCGATTTCAATCGCCGACATTGGCATTCCGGATTCTGTGCTGGCCCCTATTGCCCCACGGACTTTCGAGAACGTGCCGGTTCTTTGGCGGGCACATTTTCCGGTGCCAAAGCACGCGGGTCACAAATATGACCGCGGCCATGCCGTGGTGGTGTCAGGCCCGCTATGGTCGACCGGCGCGGCGCGGCTCGCTGCGCGCGGGGCGCTACGCGCCGGCGCAGGCGTGGTCACCATTGCGAGCCCGCGCGACGCGCTTGCCGTCAACGCCGCCGCGAACCTTGCCGTGATGGTACGGCCGGTCGACGGCGCCGCCGAGCTTTCAAAACTTCTTGCCGATCGCCGCTTGAATGCGCTCGCCATTGGTCCCGGCATCGGCGTGAGTGAGGCGACTTGCGAACTTGTGCTTGCCGCGCTGAAAGGCGAACGGGCCCTTGTGCTCGATGCCGACGCCATGACGAGTTTCACTGACGATCCCCGGCGCCTCGCTGAGGCACTGCGCGGACGGCCCGGAAAGGCTACGATCCTGACGCCACATGAAGGCGAGTTTTTACGTTATTTCGGTATCTTAGACGAAAGAACTAAAGTTGGATCGAAACTGGAGAGGGCGCGGCTCGCGGCCCAGCTGACCGGGACGGTTGTCGTGTTGAAAGGGGCCGATACGGTGGTCGCCGCAGCCGACGGTCGTGCAGCTATCTGCGCCAATGCCCCGGCCTATCTCGCAACCGCCGGCGCCGGCGACGTACTGACCGGTATGGCAGTTGGCCTTTCGGCCCAGGGTATGGGAGCCTTTGAGGCTGCCGCCGCTGCGACCTGGCTGCACGGCGAAGCTGCCGCAGCGTTCGGCCCCGGCCTGATTTCCGAGGACTTGCCGGAGCAATTGCCGCGGCTTTACCGAAACCTATTTTGTTAGTGCCCGGTCGGCCCTGCGTGATATAAGCCGCGCCACCGGGCCGCCCTGCGTGTCGCGGGCGTGGCGGAATTGGTAGACGCGCGGGACTTAGAATCCCGTGACGAAAGTCGTGGGGGTTCGAGCCCCTCCGCCCGCACCAGCAGGGCGGGTGTTTTTTCAAGAGCAGCAATGTCGATGCAAGTGACTGAAACTGCCGCCGCGGGCCTGAAGCGCGAATATCGTGTCATTGTCCCCGCGACCGATCTCGAAGCGCGGGTGAAAGAGCGCCTCGATGACCTCAAGGACCGGGTGCAATTGCGCGGCTTCCGGCCGGGCAAGGTGCCGGTGGCGCATCTCAAGCGCCTCTACGGCAAATCGGCCATGGCGGAAGCGATCGAAGCGGTGGTGCGTGAGGCCAACTCAAAGATCGTCACCGACCACGGATTCAAGCTCGCCGCCGAGCCCAAAGTCGTGCTGCCGACGGAGGAAGGCGCCGTCGCGGGCGTCATCGACGGCAAGTCCGACCTTTCCTACACGGTCGAGCTTGAGATCATGCCGCCGATCACCCTCGCGGACTTCAAGACCATCAAACTAACCCGGCTTGCGGCCGACGTGACCGACGACGAGATCGATCAGGCGCTACAGGCCATAGCCGAGCAAAACCGACCTTTCGTCGCCAAGGCGGATGCGGCGGAGAACGGTGATCGGATCACGATTTCGTTTCAGGGATCGATCGACGGGACGCCGTTCGAGGGTGGTGCCGGCGAAGATGTGCCGCTGGTGCTCGGGTCCGGCCAATTCATTCCCGGTTTCGAGGACCATCTCATTGGCCTCAAAGCGGGCGACAGCAAAACCTTCAACATCAAGTTCCCGGACGGCTATCATTCAACCACGCTCGCCGGGAAGGAGGCGACTTTCGCGGTCACGGTCAAGGCGGTGGACGCGCCCGGTCCGATCAAGATCGACGAAGACTTCGCCAAGGCGCTCGGAATGGAGTCGCTCGGCAAACTAAGGGACGCAGTCAAGGAAAATGTCGCTCGCGAACACGCCCTGGCGTCGCGCCGAAAGCTCAAACGGTCGCTATTCGATCAACTCGACGAGCGCCACAAATTCGAGCCGCCGCCGAGCCTGATTGAAAAAGAGTTCAACAGCATCTGGTCGCAGCTCGAAAAGGAACTCAAGGAGCAGGGCCGTACCTTCGCCGACGAGGACACGACCGAAGAAGAAGCCCGGGTCGAATATCGGGGCATCGCCGAACGGCGGGTGCGGCTTGGGCTCGTGCTGAATGAGATCGGCGAAAGAAACAGCATCAAGGTACCCGAAGACCAGGTGAAGGCAGCCTTGATGGACCGGATGCGGCAGTTCCGCGGCCAGGAGCGGCAGATCTGGGAATATTACCAAAAGAACCCCGCCGCGCTCGACGCCTTACGAGCGCCGTTGTTCGAGGACAAAGTCGTGGACTTCCTGACCGAGCTTGCCGAGGTCGCGGACAAGAAGGTGTCGCGCGAAGAACTATTCAAGGAAGACGACGAATAGGCGCCGGCGCCAGGGTGCCGAGGGTGCGCTCCTTGTAGCGACAACTTCCGCACCTATCTGCCGTAATTGCATAGTGCAATTTTGTGGCCGTCAACGGACGGCTTCGACAAGCCGCACCGACTCAAGCCACACTATGCGAACGTTGAGCCGAAGCCCCGAACAGGTGACCCCATGCGCGACCCGAAGGACACTTACATGCAATACCTCGTCCCCATGGTGGTCGAGCAGACCAACCGCGGGGAGCGGGCCTACGACATCTATTCGCGGCTCCTGAAGGAGCGGATCATCTTCATCACCGGTCCGATCGAGGACGGCATGGCGTCGCTGGTCGTCGCCCAGCTCCTGTTCCTGGAAGCGGACAACCCGAAAAAAGAACTGTCGATGTACATCAATTCGCCGGGCGGGGTCGTCACCTCGGGCCTGGCGATCTATGACACCATGCAGTTCATCCGCCCGGCGGTTTCCACGCTGTGCACCGGACAGGCTGCGTCCATGGCCTCGCTGCTGCTGGCGGCCGGCGCCAAGGACCTTCGTTTCGCGCTCCCGAACGCGCGCATCATGGTGCATCAACCGTCCGGCGGGTTCCAGGGACAAGCCACCGACATCATGCTGCACGCCCAGGAGATCCTCAATCTCAAGCGACGGCTGAACGAAATCTACGTCAAGCATACCGGCCAGCCACTCAAGAAGATCGAGGATGCGCTTGAGCGCGATATGTTCCTGACGTCCGAAATGGCCAGGGATTTCGGCATCATCGACAAGGTAATCGAGAAGCGGCCCGAGGAACCCGGCCTTAAGTCAGAACAGCCGGCCCTCGCCAAGGTCTGAGGGATGGGCGAATCGATCCCCGATGGAGGGGTTCCGTCAGCGGTCAAGCGGATTTTTGGCGGTGTGCTCAGGAAAGCACACCGGTGCAAACTCGTGTTATCGTTAATGGATTCTTGATTGGCATGCCATTAGCATGCACGCTTGTACGAAGTGATGCGGTACAGTCACGGTATGGCCTTGTTCGGGCGCACAACGCGGAAGGTGCTACGTTTTTTTAGCCCAGAGGTTTGTAAGGTAGCGAGGGTTCATATCTTGCCCTCGCGGCGAAGACGGAGATGGGAATGAGCAAAGTCGGCGGCGGCGATTCAAAGAACACGCTTTATTGCTCGTTCTGCGGCAAAAGTCAGCACGAGGTGCGCAAGCTCATTGCCGGGCCGACCGTTTTTATTTGCGACGAATGCGTCGAACTGTGCATGGACATCATCCGCGAGGAGAACAAATCCTCGCTGGTGAAGTCGCGCGACGGTATCCCGACCCCGCGCGAAATCCGCAAGGTGCTCGACGATTACGTCATCGGCCAGGATCACGCCAAGAAGGTGCTCTCCGTCGCCGTCCACAACCACTACAAGCGGCTTAATCATCAGTCGAAGCACAACGACGTCGAGCTGGCGAAATCGAACATCCTGCTGATCGGGCCGACCGGCTCCGGCAAGACGCTGTTGGCGCAGACCCTCGCTCGCATCCTCGACGTGCCTTTCACCATGGCTGACGCGACCACGCTGACCGAAGCTGGCTACGTCGGCGAGGACGTCGAGAACATCATTCTCAAACTCTTGCAGTCGGCCGACTACAATGTCGAGCGGGCTCAACGCGGCATCGTCTACATCGACGAGATCGACAAGATTTCGCGCAAGTCCGATAATCCGTCGATTACGCGCGACGTGTCGGGCGAGGGCGTCCAGCAGGCGCTGCTCAAGATCATGGAAGGCACGATCGCCAGCGTTCCGCCGCAGGGCGGCCGCAAGCATCCGCAGCAGGAATTCCTCCAGGTCGACACCACCAACATTCTTTTCGTCTGCGGCGGCGCCTTCGCCGGCTTGGAAAAGATCATTTCCGCGCGCGGGCGTTCAACGTCGATCGGCTTCGGCGCCAAGGTCATGGCGCCTGAGGACAGGAAACAAGGCGAGATCTTCCGCGACGTCGAGCCCGAGGATTTGTTGAAGTACGGCCTCATTCCGGAATTCGTCGGCCGGTTGCCGGTCGTTGCCACGCTGGAAGACCTCGACGAGCCGTCGCTCAAGCGCATCCTCACCGAGCCGAAGAACGCGCTGGTCAAGCAGTACCAGCGCATGTTTGAGATGGAGACGGTGGACCTCACGCTTGCCGATGAGGCGCTTTCCGCCATCGCGCGCAAAGCCATCGACCGCAAGACCGGCGCGCGCGGGCTGCGTTCCATCATGGAGCAAATCCTGCTCGACACCATGTTCGATCTGCCGAGCCTCGAAGGCGTCGAGGAAGTCGTAATCTCGCGCGAGGTCGTCGAGGGCAGCGCCCGGCCGCTTTACATTTACGCTGACCGGTCGGATCGCACCGCCGAGGCCGCCGGCGGCGCCGCGAGCGCCTGAGCGGTGCCGGGCTCCGGCATCGCCGATTCGGCGCGCGGCGCGCCGCGACAGCTTGGCGCCGCGGTTTTTACCTCGCAAAACAGGGCTTTCTTGACACGTCGGCACCGCGACGCCACCTATAAGGTGCGGCCAAACACTCGTTCTAACGGTCGCGAACAACTCCGGTCAGGGTTACTCACCCACGTCTTGGGTGCGGACAGTCGACCGTCCGTGAACCTCTTTCCGGTCACACGGCAGTCCATTGCGGCAGCGCATCCTGCGGGTCGCGATCGACGTGCACAACAATAAGGAAGTGGGGCCATGACAAGCGGCGCCGCCAAACCGAAACCGCCTTTGACGACTGGCGAAAGCCGCGCCTATCCGGTGCTGCCGCTGCGGGATATCGTTGTCTTCCCGCACATGATCGTGCCGCTGTTCGTCGGCCGCGAGAAGTCGATCAAAGCACTCGAAGAGGTGATGCGCTCTGATACTTTTATTTTGCTCGCGACGCAGAAGAACGCGTCCGACGACGATCCGGCGACCGACGCCATTTACGGCATCGGCACGCTTGCGAGCGTGTTGCAACTCCTTAAGCTGCCGGACGGCACCGTCAAGGTTCTGGTCGAGGGCGCCGCGCGCGCCGAGGTTAAGCGATACACCGATCGCGAGGACTATTTCGAAGCCGATGCGATGGTGATCGCGGATTCCTCGGGCGACCAGATCGAGGCCGAGGCCTTGGCTCGCTCGGTGGTCAACGAATTCGAAGGCTATGTGAAGCTCAACAAAAAAGTGTCGCCCGAAGTTGTCGGCGTCGTTCAACAGATCGACGACTACGCCAAGCTTGCCGACACGGTGGCTTCGCATCTGGCTGTCAAGATTCCGGACAAGCAGCTGATCCTGGAGACACCGAGCGTCACCGAACGCCTGGAGAAGGTGCTCGGGCTGATGGAGAGTGAAATCTCCGTCCTGCAAGTCGAAAAACGGATTCGCACGCGCGTCAAACGCCAGATGGAGAAGACGCAGCGCGAGTATTATCTCAACGAGCAGATGAAGGCGATCCAGAAGGAACTCGGCGACGAGGACGGCAAGGACGAGCTCGCCGAGATCGAAGAGAAGATCAAGCGCACCAAGCTCTCGAAAGAGGCGCGCGAGAAAGCGCAGCACGAGCTCAAGAAACTCCGCCAGATGTCGCCGATGTCGGCGGAAGCCACCGTCGTGCGCAACTATCTCGACTGGCTGCTCTCGATTCCGTGGAACAAGAAATCCAAGGTCAAGAAGGACCTGACTCTCGCCGAGCAGATCCTCGAGGCAGATCACTTTGGTCTTGAAAAGGTCAAGGAGCGCATTGTCGAGTATCTCGCGGTGCAGCAGCGCGCCAACAAGCTGACCGGACCGATCCTCTGCCTGGTCGGCCCGCCCGGCGTCGGCAAGACCTCGCTTGGCAAATCGATCGCACGGGCGACCGGGCGCGAATTCGTGCGCGTGTCGCTCGGCGGCGTGCGTGACGAGGCGGAAATCCGCGGCCACCGGCGGACCTATATCGGCTCGATGCCGGGCAAGGTTATCCAGTCGATGCGCAAGGCCAAGACCTCGAATCCGCTGTTCCTGCTCGACGAAGTCGACAAGATGGGCGCGGACTTCCGTGGGGATCCGTCGTCGGCTCTGCTGGAGGTTCTCGATCCCGAGCAGAACCACGCGTTCAACGACCACTATCTCGAGGTCGACTACGATCTGTCCAACGTGATGTTCATCACCACGGCGAACACGCTCAATATTCCACCGCCCCTGATGGACCGCATGGAGATCATCCGCATCGCCGGCTATACCGAGGATGAGAAAGTCGAGATCGCCCGCAAGCACCTGATCCCGCATGCGACGGTCAAGCACGGCCTCGAGCCGAAGGAATGGTCAATCGATGACGCGGCGTTGCTCACGATCATCCGGCGCTACACCCGCGAGGCGGGCGTGCGCAATCTCGAGCGCGAGCTGTCGACCCTGATCCGCAAGGCGGTGAAGGAGCTCACGATCAAGAAGACGGATTCGGTGCAGGTAACCGACCCGGTCTTGGCGGACTATCTTGGCGTGCCGAAATTCCGATACGGCGAGGTCGAGGCTGAAGATCAGATCGGCGTTGTCACCGGGCTCGCCTGGACCGACGTCGGCGGCGAGCTTCTGACCATCGAAGCGGCCATGATGCCCGGCAAGGGCAAGATGACCGTCACCGGCAATCTGCGCGACGTCATGAAGGAATCGATCTCAGCGGCGGCGTCTTACGTGCGCATGCGTTCGGCTGGCCTCGGCATTGAGCCGCCGTTGTTCGATAAGCGCGACATCCACGTACACGTGCCGGAAGGCGCGACGCCCAAGGATGGACCGTCGGCGGGCGTCGCCATGGTCACAGCGATCGTCTCGGTGATGACCGGCATCCCGGTGCATCGCGATGTCGCCATGACCGGCGAGATTACCTTGCGCGGCCGCGTGCTGCCGATCGGCGGATTGAAAGAAAAGCTGCTAGCCGCGCATCGCGGCGGCATCAAGACCGTGCTTATTCCGGAAGAGAACGCCAAGGATCTGGTCGAGATCAACGACAGCATCAAGAGCGGGCTCGACATCATTCCGGTCTCGCGGATGGACGAGGTTCTGACGCGTGCTTTGACGCGCAGCCCCGAGCCGATCGTATGGGAAGAGCCGACGGCCAAACCCGTCGATGTTGCCGAAACTATCGAGGAGGACTCCTCCGGCCTAACCGCGCATTAACGCGCGATCCGCCGGTGTAGACAAAAGCTGGACGGCGCCGCTCGCGGCGCCGTCTTTTTTGCATCGCGGAACGTGCGTGTTCGGCAAGCCACAGCACCGCGAATTTCCGCTGTTCCGATTGGCTCTGCAAAGCCCACTGGCTACAATCCAATGGGGTCATGGCTGCAAAGGTGCGGAGTATCGCGATGAAAGTCGTCTATCCGTTGATCGGTGGGCTCACTCTCGTCATGGCCGCGGGCGCCAACGCCGCGCCATTGTCGGACGATTTCTGGTTGCTCGGAAATTTCACGCAGAACGTTCCGTGCAAGGGCGACGGCACTGATCCCCCCGAGCTTAAAGTCCACGTCACGCCCACCGAGATCGATTCCAAGGTCGGCGTGTGCACGTTCCTCGACGCGAAAGAGGACGGCAAAAGCGTGAAGGCTCACGTCGAATGCCAGTTTCCGGCCGGGCCGTTGATAGGCGACATCACCTTCACCATGAAGCCCAACAACACCATCGATTTTGTCGACCGCGACAAGACCTATACAGCGACCCTGTACCGTTGCCCGAAGTAACGCTGGCCCAAAATTGCCCCCTGGCGCACACCGGATCGGTGCTAAGATGGACTGGGGCTACTTCAGGGGGTTCTCGCCATGCTTCGATTTGCTGTGGCCGGCGCCGTGCTGGCGGTCTTGTTGCCGATTACGCCGTCCTTTGCGGTCACAGCCAAGGAGAAGATGGTGACGTGCAAGTTCGGCGCTGACGACCAGAAGCTCACAGGCGCGATGCGCGCCAAGTTCATGAAGAAATGCATGTCCAACAAGGACGAGCCGCGCGGTGCGCCTATGGCACCGCCGCCCCCGCCGCCTCCGCCACAGCATTGATCGCGGGCGCTTGCGCGCGCACTCACACCGGCAGTGAAGTGCCGAACTTTGTGACAAGGGGAACGTCCGATGAAAATGCTCGCTTACCTGCTCGCGGTTGTCTGTCTCGTCTTGGCGGTGGTGTATTTCGTGATACCGGCTGACACGTTGCCTGTTTTCATACCGGGCCATGACGCCCAAGTGCATCACCCACACCACAAGCATGCGGCCGTCGCCTTGATCGCCGCCATCATCCTGTTCGTGATCGGCTGGTTCGTCGGCCGCCGGCAACCCTAGTCCGATCGGCGCTCTCCGCGCACCTTTCGCTGCACCCGTTCATCGAAGCGCGCCACGCTGACCACCACACGCTGGTGCGTGCCGCCGCCGATCGGCTCGAACGTATCGTGCGCGTCGACGCGGAAGGTGATGGTGCGGCCTTCCACGCGCACGACCTCGGCCGTGGCTGTGACCCGCAGGCCGATCGGCGTCGCCGCGACGTGGCCGACATCGAGATGAATGCCCAGGCTCTGATGCCCGGCGGGCAGAAGATGCTCTACCGCGTTCAGCGCCGCCGCTTCGATCACGTTGATCATCACCGGCGTCGCCAGAACCGCAATCCGCCCGGAGCCGACGAACGGAGCGGTATGCTCCGGCCCGACGACAAGTTGCGCGGTGCCTTTAAGGCCGACGCTGATGCGGGTGAGGTCGACCATGGATTTTCCGCGCGTGAGAGGCTCACTTGGCCAATCCTGATCCAAATGTCTAGCTTGCCGCGCCCGGCGGGGCAGGGTGCAATGCGGCCATGATCGAGCCGCCGTCGCCGCTGCCGCCCTTGCGCACGTTGTTTTTCGAGGACCTGTCGGTCGGCATGACCGAGCGCCTGTCGAAGACCGTCGCCTCATCCGACGTGGTCGGGTTCGCGCAGCTGACCGGCGACCGCAATCCGATTCACCTGTCGGAGCACTTTGCCGCCAAGACGTCGTTCGGCAGACGGATCGCGCACGGACTCTATACCGCGAGCCTCATCTCCGCCGTGCTCGGAACGCGCCTTCCCGGCCCCGGCGCGGTTTATATCTCGCAGACGCTCAACTTCCGCGCGCCGGTCAAGATCGGCGCTACCGTCGTGGTCACGGTCACCGTCGCCGAGCTCATTCCGGAAAAAACGCGGGCGCGGCTTTCGTGCCTGTGCGAAGTCGACGGCGCAGTGGTGCTGGACGGCGAGGCGCTGGTGAAGGTGCCGAGCGAGAAGGGCGCCCGCGGCAAGCGCCCGCTGGTGAAGCTCTAGCGGGCGGGGCGCGGGATGGATTGAGCCGGACGAAATCCGACGCTACGCTTGGGTCAATGTCACGCCGCCGGCCCGCGCCGCGGCGCGAAGCGCCAAGGGAGGAAGTCAATGTCACATGTCGATCCGCGGCTGACCGGCAAGGAAGTTCCACGCATCTCGCGCCAGGCGATGGAGCGCGGCTACGTCGCGCGCGCATCCGCCAAGGGCTCGAACCTCGCATTTCTCGACCAGCGATTGCCGGCCTATGAGCGCGAGATCATCAACATGGTCGGCATGGGCGTGACGGAAAATCCCGATCTGCGGCCGCATGTGAAGGCCGGCGCCGATGGGTTTTCGGTCACTTACATCCGGGCGCCGAAAGGCTGCGGCGCCGCTTTGCATCGGCATGCGACCGAGGAAGTGTTCATTCCGGTGCAGGGCACCTGGCAGGTATTCTGGCTGGAAGGCAACGAAGAGCGCACGCTCAATCTCGACGAGGGCGACGTGGTCAACGTGCCGATCGGCATCTACCGCGGCTTCCGCAATGTGTCCGACCGCCCCGACGCGCTGTTGATGGCGATTGTCGGCGGTCCCGACGCCGGCAAAGTCGACTGGCATCCGTCGGTGGTCGCCGAGGCGCGCAAGACCGGACTCTCGGTCGACGACGACGGCAATCTGATCGTCGCGAAGCCGGCGGCCTGAGTTCGCGCGGATCGGGGATTTGGCGGACGCCATGAACAGAAAGATAGTGGCGTCCGCCATGACGGCAGCGGCGCTGTTGTGGGCCGGCGCGGCGTGCGGAGCGCAGCAATTCGGCACGGCGGATGAAGCGCGCGCGATGCTCGAGCGCGCGGTCGCCGCGCTCAAGGACAACCAGGCCGCCGCGCTCAAGGCATTCAATGACGAGAAAAACAAGCAATTCCGCGAGAACGACCTCTACGTCTATTGCTTCAACGTCAACGACGGCAAATTCACCGCCTACGCGAGCCCGATGCTGCTCGGCGTCAACATCCGCGAACTCAAGCTGCCGCCGGACGATCCGGTCGGGCAGCGCGCCTACGATGCCATTCACGACGCCCCGGAAGGCGAGTATGTCACGCTCGAATACAAATTCCCGAAGCCCGGGACCAAGGAGCAGGCGATCAAGCAGTTCCTTGAGACCCGCGTCGGCGATCAGGCCTGCGGCGTCACCTATTTCAAATAGCCGGCCGCCAAGGCGCGCTATCGGCAACGGCCGCTAAGCCAGCAGATCGGCAAACTCCGCGTGCTTGTCGATATAGGCCTGCACGAACGGGCAGCGCACGAAGACCTTTAGCCCGCGCGCCCGCACCGCGCCCTCGACCAGCCGCGATGCGATGCCGCGGCGGCGCGCCGCCGGCGGCACCTCCGTATGCGTGAAGGTGATGGTATTGCCGGCAAGCGTGTAGTTGGCCACCGCGGTGACGCCATCGGCATCGAGCTCGAAGCGCGAAAGTGCGGGACACCGGCGGCCATGACCGCAATGTAGGACGGCCCGGCCGAAAAACCATCAAGACCCGACCCGGAAACCCATCCGCGATGGCGGCAAAATAGTTCGGGGGGAAGGACGCCAGTCACTTCCCCCCGCAGCATCGACTCGATGAGCACTACGCCGCGGCGGAAACCTTGCCGCTGGTCGGCACCGACGCGACCGTCTTGAGCACGCGCGAGGCGATCTGGTACGGGTCGCCTTGCGAATTCGGCCGGCGATCTTCCAGATAGCCCTTGTAGCCGCTATTGACGAAAGAGTGCGGCACGCGGATCGAGGCGCCGCGGTCGGCTACGCCGAAGGTGAAGTCGCCGATCGCCGCGGTCTCGTGCTTGCCGGTCAGCCGCTTGTCGTTGTCCGGGCCGTAGACCGCGATGTGCTCTTCGCGGTGTTCCGCGAACGCCTTCATCAGCGCCTCGAAATATTCCTTGCCGCCGACTTCGCGCAGATAGGTGGTCGAGAAGTTGCAGTGCATGCCGGAGCCGTTCCAGTCGGTGTCGCCGAGCGGCTTGCAGTGCAGCTCGATGTCGACGCCATAGCTCTCGGCCAGGCGCGCCAGCAGATAGCGCGCCATCCACATTTCGTCGGCGGCCTTCTTCGAGCCCTTGCCGAAGATCTGGAATTCCCACTGGCCCTTCGCCACCTCGGCGTTGATGCCTTCGTGGTTGATGCCGGCGGCAAGGCAAAGATCGAGATGCTCCTCCACCATCTTGCGGGCGATCGAGCCGACATTCGTGTAGCCGACGCCGGTATAGTAGGGGCCCTGCGGCGCCGGATAGCCGGTCGGCGGGAAGCCGAGCGGGCGTCCGTCCTTGTAGAAGAAATATTCCTGCTCGAAGCCGAACCAGGCGCCCGGATCGTCGAGAATGGTCGCGCGCATATTCGACGGATGCGGCGTCTTGCCGTCCGGCAGCATGACTTCGCACATCACCAGCACGCCGTTCGAGCGCGCGGCGTCGGGATAGACCGCGACCGGCTTGAGGATGCAGTCCGAATTATGCCCTTCGGCCTGCTGGGTCGACGAGCCGTCGAAGCCCCAGAACGGAAGCTGCTCGACGGTCGGAAACGAATCGAAACTCTTGATCTGGGTCTTGCCGCGCAGATTCGGCACCGGCTTGTAGCCATCGAGCCAAATGTATTCGAGCTTGTATTTTGTCATGTGATCTCTCTTGGCGATCTCTCTTGTGATGTGATGAATACGACGTCAGGGTGCGCAGATGCCCACTTTGCCGCCAACGGCGCCCGGCAGCCGCCTCCCGGCGCAATTTCAAGCATTTAGTATGCCAGCCGGTGCGCGATCCGCCTCCTGCGCGCGCCCGCTACGGCGACCGCAGACATCGCCAATTTATTGAATGCGGTCCGAATAAGCAAAAACCCGGATGCTCATATTGTAGCCATGCGCTGATTTCTTGTGAGGCATGCCGGGCAAAGAGCGGGCAAAGCGTTATATTAAGACGGACTCAGGAGACTCACTCAGGAGACTCAAAAAATGGCGCCGTTGAACGCGCCCGGCCAAGGAGCCGAACAATGACCGACACAATAATGACCAACAACACCGTGTCCGGATCGGCCACGATCTACGCCTTCCCGCCGCGAGGCCGTTTCGCGGCGGCCGGCCAGAGCGACGACCTCGCGCGCCCGGCGGCTGCGGCTTGGCCGCGCGGCGTAACCGTCGCCTCGGGCGGCGGCTGGTATCACGACGAAGCGATCAGGGCCGACAGCGTACAGCGCGGCCGGAAGAATTAGGCTGACCCTTCTCATCGTCATTGCCGGACTTGATCCGGCAATGCAGCGTCGAGGCGCAATGGACCACCGGGTCAAGCCCGGTGGTGACGCCGAGAAAACTTCTTATCCCTCATTACTTCCGAGCGCGCGCTTCAATCCGGCGCCGTGCGCGCGCACTTCCGCCGGACGGCGGCCGCGGATCACGCCGCCGTCGATCACGATATCTTCGCCGTTGATGAAGGATGACTCGTCGCTCGCCAGAAACAGCGCCGCGGCGGCGACGTCTTCCGGCAGGCCGGCGCGCGGGATCGGCTGGAACGCGACGATCTCCGGCTTGACGCGCTCGGCGGACGCTTCCGCCGCCTCGCCCTCGAGCCCGAGCGCCTTGCCGAAAATGCCGGTGGCGATGGCGCCGGGCGAAATCGAATTGGCGCGCACATTGTCCTCGCCGAGCTCGACCGCCGCGTAGGTGGTCAGGTGCAGCAGCGCCGCCTTGGCCGCGCCGTAGAAGATCGAACCGTAGCCGGCACGGTGCGCGCCGACCGAAGCGACGTTGATGATGCTGCCGCTTTTCTGTTTGCGCATGACCGGCGCGGCGTATTTCATGTGCGCCAGCGCGCCGCGCACATGCACCGCGATCATGCGGTCGAACTCGTCGAGATTGAGCTTCTCGACCCGCGCATAGGGCGAGCCCATCCCGGCATTGTTGACCAGCACGTCGAGCCGGCCGAATTTGTCCACGGCGGCGGCGATGGTGCGCGCCGCGTCCTCTTCGCGCGCCGCGTCGGCCTCGACGAAAGCAGCGCCGGTTGCGCTCGCCACTTCGGCGCCGAGCGCGGCGCGGCGGCCGCTGAACACCACCTGCGCGCCTTCGGCGACAAAGCGTTCGACGATGCAGCGGCCGATGCCGCTGGTGCCGCCGGTGACGACGGCGACCTTGTCCTTCAACCGCATTGCATGCTCCGAAATGATTGTCCGGACGGACGCTATCGTGTCGCGCGCGGCCAACGGCGCGTCAAGGCTGACGGACGCGTTGTCATTTCCCCTCTCCCCGGCGGGGCTTTGCTTAATAACCCTCAATTTACCGCTCCTTTTTGGGCAAGTGAACTTTCTGCCCAAAATACCGTGTCGATGCCGAGTTCGCAGGATTCGTGAATGAGGCAGCAGATATTATGGCAGATGATCTTGCAGAGAACTTCATTGACCATCGCCACGTCTGACTTGCTGCGGACGTGATCGCGGAACTTCGCCTTTATCATCGAAAACACGGACTCGACGTTGCTCCGCTTGTGATAGTGGCTCAGGAAATCTTCGCGGCGGTATCGGAAATAGTGGAACATTTTGGCCCACAAGCCGCCGCCTTTGCCGCTGTGGATTGATTTGAACGCGATGTAGGGGACGGCACCGTGCCGCGAAATCGCGGCGTAGTTTTTCAGACTGCCGTAACCCTTGTCGGCCGAGACTTCGCGCAATCGGAAATTTTGTGCCGTCGCGTCAACCAACGCCGGAAGCAACTTGGTATCGCTGGCGTCCTTGTCGCGGATTTCAACCGCCGTCACGATATGCGTGCTGACGCCGCACATCAAATGGACCTTGACCCATTCGTGCTGCTGGCGCATCGCGCCGTACTTGTGATCGTACCAGCGATGAAAGCGTGACGTGGTGAAGCCAGAACTATCGGCGGCGAAGTCTATTTCGATTGCCTTTAGCGGCTTGCTGCTTTCCGCGATCAGCGCGTTCAGGATCGGCGTCAGCGCCGGGTTGTCCAGATAGTTGAAGATCGAATTGTAGTGCGGGACTTTGGCGAGATAGCCTTTCGCTTGCGCGTCCCGCAGGTCGGTCATGAAGCGGCGACCGGAAACCGTACTGTAGACTTTGTAGCAAGCGGCGAACAACGCATCGTGGATTGGCAATGGCGGACGCCCGTTCTTTTGCCGCTCCGGTTCGGTGATGCCGCTGCAAAGATCATCGAGCAGGTCGAGAAACTTTGCTTTCTCGCCAGTCTGCGCCGTGTTGTAGGCGCGCCAATCTTGCGGATAGGTTTTGCGCGTCTCGCGCACGGTGAGCGTTTCAGTAACGGTTGTAGAGCCGTCAGGATTGCGTTCGCGTTGAATGACGTATTCGACTGCGAAGATGTGCTTACACTTGTGACCGCCTTCCTCGTGGTCCGGGCAACTGCAATGAGGCTCAGTCGGATCTAGGCAGACCGTATAGCGGCCCTTGCCGCTTTGACTTGGAACCAGCCACGCCCCGCCTTTCTTGGCGATTTTCGACGTTGCCGCGATTTCCAAGCCCTTTTGCTGGCGGTTGTGCCCATACACATCGAACATGACTGCCTCTCCCTTATCTGGGAGTATCATATCATAAATGGGAGGCTTGTAAAGAGGAAAATATCGTATATGATATGTATTGTTTATAGGCGAGAGGATGACTATGGCGGTAAAACCCCCTTCTTGGGAGGAACGGGCCAAGCGGTTTCTTAAGGCCGAATTGGCACGGGCTGATGTTGGATACCGTGAATTGGCCGAACTGCTACAGAAACACGGTTTGAAAGAGACCGAATCCAGCATTGCGAACAAGATCAGCCGGGGAACATTCTCGGCGACGTTCTTGCTCGCATCGCTCAAAGCAATCGAGGCAGACAATCTCCGGCTGGCGGACGTTTGAATGACCGCTAAATCCATAGTTTTCCCCGCCAGATAAGCAGCCACGCGATCAGCGTTCCGGCGAATGGCGTCGCCAGCAAAGCCCAAGGGAACCAATAAAGCGGAGCACGTTCGTGGACTGGCTTTGTGCAGCTTGGACTTGGTTTTGGAAACCGGAAAACCTCACCGCGATTTCCACTCTCGTCATTGCTGGCTTTACTATCGTCTTGGCATGGGTGGGCTACTGCCAAGCGCGACTCATCCGCAGAAGCATTGATCTGGCTCGCGCCGAATTTATTTCCACGCATCGCCCCCGATCGTTCTGCGCGATGTTCATTTGGAAGGGCGGCAAGTTCTCTACATGCTGGTCAATACCGGCGATACGGACGCGACAATCGTCGAAAGTTGGATTTTCGGCGAGTTTGTTCCGAATGGAACGCCCATCCGTCCGCTGCGCTCGTTCGGTCATGATGATCTCGGGCGCATTGTTCTTGCCGCCGGCGAAGCCCGTGATCTGACTCGCGATCTGCCCGGAGACATCGGGTTTGCAATCATGTTTCCAGATAGCCGACGCATCGGACTTGAAGGTCAACCGCCTGTGTTCGGCGAACGCTATTTCACTGGGACAATCGTCTATGAAGATGATCGCAGGGTGCGCCGCCGAAGCGTCTTCCGTCGAAAATGGGACGACAGCAGCCATAGCTTTGTTCGGCTCAGTCCCGAACAAGAACGCGACCACGAATACGCCGATTAGGAAAGATTTTTGGGCAACCTTCGGAGTTTGTTTGAGGGAGATCACGAGCGGTCCCTCGCGATAAGCCAGCCGACGATAGGGATTGCGATCAGAACTAAGAAAAATCCCCACGGGATCAGAGCAGACCGATGTTTGATGTTCTCACTAATTTTCTCTGGAGCGCCGTTGATTTCTTGCAAACCTACAACGGCGCCGTTACTGCGGTTGCAACAGTTGCTATCGGCATTTTCACTTTGGTCTTGGTAATCGTAACTCGCCGTCAGGCGATACTGACCAAAGAATCTGTTCAAATTTCCGAGCGCGCCCTCGTTGATTTGGACCGGGCCTATATTTTTGCCGAAAGGATAGGCGGCAACTTTGATCCATTTGTTACTTTGATTGAGCCATCTGGCGTTCAGAGACTCATTGTACCGGACTTCAGCGTTTCGCTTGTTAATTACGGGCGGACGGCAGGGAATATTCGTCTTGGGATCGTTCGGTTTGAAGTGCTTGGCGAGATTCCTCCGGAGATCGAACCGGCTAAAGTCAGTATCAGCGGTAATCCGAATGCGACGGCCATTGAAATCATTATCGGGCCAGACAAGACGCACACTATTGATCGCTTGACCTGCGAACAGCCGCTCACTCAGGCGCACGCAGACGGAATAAGAAATGGAACGATGGCTCTCTACTGCCACGGATACTTTTCGTATCTCGACATCTTCGGCAAAAGCCATTCGATCAAGTTCTGCCGCCGATACGTACTCAACCATCGAGAATGGCAACCGATAGGCGGTCGCGAACGAAATTCCTCCTAGCACCAAGCCAATTAGCCACCTCGCGTAGGCTTTTTGGGCAAGCTTTGTGCTTTTTGGGCAGGATGGGGTTGTTAGGCAAAGCTCCCCGGCGGGGAGAGGGGAAAGCGTGGCGCGCGCACGAGCAACATCGTTCCCGCGGCGCATTCCGCGCCCGGGTTTTGCTTGTCGTCATTGCGAGCGAAGCGAAGCAATCCAGTCTTTCGTTCGGTCTGGATTGCTTCGTCGCTTGCGCTCCTCGCAATGACGAAGGGAAACGACAGAGAAAATAAGGAGGCGGAACGCCGGCAAACGTGTTTCGAAAACCTCCGCATCTCGCGATGCGGCGCGCATCCGGCAGGACGCGCTCGCCTGTCGGCGTTCCACCACGGCTCTGACCGTAGGGGCGTTAGCCCCTTGGGCGCAGCGTCAGGCCAGGTTTCCTGGGACGCGGCGGGACGTTCGATCCTGTAAGCCTGCCTCAACCGGGAGGCAGAGACCTTGCGTTCCTAAATGGGCGTTACCCGCGTCCGCCTGTCCCAGTCCAGGGATGCACCTCCCAGACCGGTCGTCATGCCGGCCAACATGATGCCCGAAGCCGCCCGGATGCGGATCGTATGGTTCCGCGCGCGGGCGCCGCACTCGCTCCGTCCTCGGGAATACCCTCGGCCGAAGGCGTCCTGAATGAGCGAGATTCTTTGAAGAGAGTATCTGATTTGGTGACGAAAGTCAAGGAAACAGTGACGCACCAAAGCGGCGCCTGGCGGCTCCGCGATCGTCGCCGGTGACGGCCGCCGCGTGTATAACCCGGCAGCCGAAGCCCGAATCCCAAGAAGCCATGCAACCCATCTCTATCGGCCCGATCGCATTGCCCAATCCGGTGCTGCTGGCGCCGATGTCCGGCATCACCGACGCGCCATTCCGGCGGCTGGCCGCGGCGCTCGGCGCCGGCCTCGTCATCTCGGAGATGACCGCCTGCGCGGCGCTCGCCGCCGGCAAGCGGATCGCGCGGCGGCGCGCCGAGGCTCACGGCACGGGCCTGCACGTCGTGCAGCTCGCCGGCTGCGAAGCGCGCTGGATGGCGGAAGGCGCGCGCATCGCCGAAGATGGTGGCGCCGCCATCATCGACATCAACATGGGCTGTCCGGCCAAGAACGTCACCAACGGCGCCTCGGGCTCGGCGCTGATGCGCGACCTCGACCATGCGCTCACGCTGATCGCGGCGGTGGTGCAAGCGGTGCGCGTACCGGTGACGCTGAAAATGCGGCTCGGCTGGGACGATGTCTCGCGCAATGCGCCGGCGCTGGCGCGGCGCGCCGAGGAAGCCGGCGTGCGGCTGGTCACCGTGCATGGCCGCACCCGCTGCCAGTTCTACCAGGGCCGCGCCGATTGGGCGGCGGTGCGCGCGGTCAAGCAATCCGTGTCGATCCCGGTTGCCGTCAACGGCGATATCGAGAGCTTCGACGAAGCCGACGCGGCGCTTGCGGCCTCAAATGCAGACGCGGTGATGGTCGGCCGCGGCGCGCAGGGGCGGCCGTGGTTTCCCGGCCAGCTCGCGCGCTATCTCGCCACCGGCAAACGCGAGCAGCCGCCGGCGCTGAGCGAGCAGCTTGCGTTTGTCAGTGCCCTCTACGGCGAGATGCTGGCGCATTACGGCCGCGACATCGGCTTGCGCCACGCGCGAAAGCATCTCGGCTGGGCGCTCGATGCCGCCGCGGCGACGGCCGGCGCGCCGGCGCATCTGCGCAAGGAATGGCGCGGCCGCGTGCTGACCGCGACCGATCCGGCGCTGGTGCTGCGCCGGCTCGCCGAGGCGTTCGATGTGTTTGGCAATCATGGGGGCGATGGCGTCCCGATATCACCTCTCCCCACCGGGGATAGGTGGATTAAGTCCGCGCGGCCGGCCGGAATTTAACCAGCGCAATAATCCCGATCAGGACGAAAATCGCCAGCACCGCCGCGTGCGTGATCGCGAACGGCGGCTCCGATCCGGCCGGCGCCAGCGCATGCAGCGCGGCCACCTTGATGAAGCTCTGCACCACCAGCACGAACACATTCAGATAAAGCGCGACGATCGCCGTGACCACGTAAATCCAGCGCCACGCGCCGGTCAGGTGCTTGCCGTAATAGGCAAACAGCGCGATCAGGAGGATCACGCACGACACGATGCCGAACCCCAGCGCCGGGGTAAATCCGCGGATCGGGAACAGGAATCCGGACACGCTGGTCAGCACCGTCGTCAGCAGGAACAGCGCGGTGGTGCCGGGCAGCCGGTGCGAGGCGAACATGCCACCCGCTACGATCAGCCCGGAGCCGATGGCGACCAGCGTAATGGCGACGTGCAGAAGCGTAAAAGCTCCGATCGACAGTCCCAGCATCATGACACATCCTCGCTATGCCGGCGCCGCACGGCTGGCGGAGCGGGGCATCGGCGTCATTATCCGCCATTTTTGCAGCGGAGAGAACCGGAGGCGCTTTCCCTCTCCCCACCGGGGAGAGGTGGGTCCGCATCGGCGGGTCAAGACCGCCGGCGGTGACGTGCCTCACCGCCAGCCTAACGCTGGGGCGACGTGCTTGAGGATCGCCTCGATGACGTGGGCGTTGTAATCGACGCCGAGCTGGTTGGGCACCGTGAGCAGCAGCGTATCGGCTTCGGCGATGGCCGTGTCGGCCTTCAACTGCTCGATCAGCAGGTCCGGCTCGGCGGCGTAGCTGCGGCCGAACACGGCGCGCCGGTTGTCGCCAAGCAAGCCGATCGAGTCTGCGGTCTCGCTCGGTCCGCCGAAATAGGCGCGGTCCATATCGTTCATCAGCGCGAAGATGCTGCGGCTGACCGACACCCGCGGCTCGCGTGTGTGTCCGGCCGCCTTCCAGGCCTCGCGGTATTTCCGGATCTGGCCCGCCTGCTGGACGTGCAGCGGCTCGCCGGTTTCGTCATAGACCAGCGTCGAGCTTTGCAGGTTCATCCCGATTTTGGCGGCCCACTCGGCGGTGGCGCTTGAAGCCGCGCCCCACCAGATGCGATCGCGCAGACCCTCCGCATACGGCTCGAGCCGCAGCAGACCCGGCGGATTCGGGAACATCGGCTGCGGATTGGGCTGCGCAAAGCCTTCGCCGCGCAGCAGGTGGAGAAAAACCTCGGTATGACGCCGGGCCATGTCGGCGTCGGTTTCGCCATCCGGCGGCGCGTAACCGAAGTAGCGCCAGCCGTCGATCACTTGTTCCGGGGAACCTCGGCTGATGCCGAGCTGCAAACGTCCGCCGCTGATGACGTCGGCCGCGCCAGCGTCCTCGACCATATACAGCGGGTTCTCGTAGCGCATGTCGATGACCGCGGTGCCGATCTCGATCTTTTTGGTCCGCGCCCCGGCGGCGGCGAGGAGCGGGAAGGGCGAGCCGAGCTGGCGGGCGTAGTGATGCACCCGGAAGTAAGCGCCATCGGCGCCGAGCTCCTCGGCGGCGACGGCGAGCTCGATCGATTGCAGCAGCGCGTCGGACGCGGTTCGCACTTTCGATTGCGGCGACGGCGTCCAATGGCCGAACGAGAGGAAGCCGATCTTTTTCATGGCCTCTTAATGTAAGGGTGGTGCGGAAGATTGCTATGAGCGGACGGGATAAACCGTCATTGCGAGGAGCGGTAGCGACGGAGCAATCCAGGATGCCTGGGCATTGGCGCTGGATTGCTTCGCTGACGCTCGCAATGAAGATAATATCATCATTGCCGGCGTAACCCAGCAATCCATGCGGCCGGGACGTCAGCATGGACCGCCGGGTCAAGCCCCGTGGTGACGAGTGCGTCGTCCGTATTGAGCAAAGCGAAACCCGGATTCTAGTGGCACGATGACAGTCCGTCCTTCGCGGTACGCGAAGCAATCTACGCTGGCTTATTCAGGCAGCACTTCTTGTGTTTCTTGCCACTCCCGCACGGGCAAAGATCATTTCGAGCGGGCTTTTGTAGGGTTAGTGCCGATTGAGAGGCCGTTACAGGGGATTTCTTGGGCCAGATTTTCATCACTGCGTCCATTTGCGTGTCGGGCTCCCAGTCTTTTTCAATCACTAGCGCGCCGCGGATGTTGCGCGTCGTCGGGTCCAACAAAACACCATACCAAGCATTCGCTTTCGTATCGTATTTCCGCACTTTGCAATGCACGGTTAGGCGTTCGCGAGCAATACTTTCAGGAAGTTCGTTGCAATGAACAGTGATCCCGGATCGATTTCCATCGATTGCGATTGAAATATCGTGGTTCTTGCCATCGCTTTTGGCTTGCCGCGCGATCTGGTCAATCCCATTGCTCAAAAATTTCGCTGTTTGTTGACTCAATTGCAAAAGCAGTAGACCTAAACCCGTCAATTCTGGAGTGGCAGCTGTTTCGATCTGGGATAGCAATCGGCCAACAGTTAGCTTTTCGAAACGAGTTAGAATTCCTTTGGGTATTTTTTCACCTGGTAGCCCGTTTCGTCGCGCCAACATTGCGATGTCCAGGTCGGCCGTAAAATCATTACCCAAATCCAAATAATCGTATTCGCCATCTACCCAGAGATTGTGCGTCAAGTGGAAGCCGAGCGTTGGTGAGCTCGTTCGAGCCGCTTAATTTGCTGCCAAAGCGCGCCCTCAAAGCGAGATAGTTTAGAAGCTGAAGAGGTGAGTTTAGCATCTCCACGAACACGTCGACCGTACAGACATCAGTCACCAAGGGTGATTGGATAGATTCCGTCGCCATCGTTTGTAGGAACTGACGCGCCTGAAACGCGAGGGCAGGATAATGGTCTGATACGACGCAAATCGGAAAAATGAATTTGGGCTTGCGGCCTATCGCAATCTCAGCGCCTGAAGGCAACACGAATCTGTAGCCATCACCGATCAGCGCTTGGGAGCAAAGCAATGCCTGATCGTAAGATTCTTGGACGGCTTTCTTGAAATCGTCTTTGAGTTGACGATCATTACCTTTCCTAGCCTCAAGCGTTAGCCTTTTCGACTTGGCCTGCACGACGATGGCACGATCGCCATAGACGACAAGAACATCAACTTCGGCGTAACGGTTTTTGTTTTTGTATATCTCGACATTTCGTAGGACGCGGCTAGCCCCAAAAACTGCATCCAAACGATCTGCGATGAAGGTTTCTGTAAAGTGCCCACGGTTGGCAAGAGCCGTTGACGAATAATCCTTATCTCTGACCATCCAAAAAAAAGGAGATTCGTAAATCGCTTCAAGCAAGCTGTAATGCTGAAGCAAGATATACGATCCGGGTGCAATTCTTTAGGATCGGCTTCGCATTGGTAATGTTGAATTCGTTTAGCGCAGCGAATGAAACATTGCGCTCATTCGGTCCGCAGCTGAATGACTCGAGGAAGCGCTCAACTTTTTCTACGCCAAGACCTGATGCTTGCCCCACATCTTGCGCCGTGAACATGAAACCGGGGAGAACGGTTAGTTTGTCGGGTGGTTCACGCTTGGAAGATTGGATATGTTCGCGCAAGCGTTTTGGCTGCAATTTTTCCAACACTTCAGCAATTTGACTAGCATCTTCGATTCGAAAGCCTTTGTTCGTCTCAATCCAAGGTTCGTCTGAGCGATATCTATGTGCTGCAAACTCCCTGTATTGAAAGTTGTAGGCTGATTCCCCACAATAGAAAATTGGTTCGCGCATTCCTGCTGCTGTAGAAAACGGATCATATCTCAACGTCGGTTCCGTATTGAAATCCCACGCGTCCTGCCACGGCTTCTGCATTGCTCTGTGAAGTTCATGAAGCACGGCCTCTGTCCGAGCCACATAACTCTCAAAGATCGTCGGGGAAGGTAGGGACAGGTCAATGGCTCTTTGGACCATTAAGCCAATGAGAGCCGAAATCTCGGTGCGAATGAGTTTGTCTTGAGAGCGATAGTGATCAAGATCTTTCGCGACCACGCGCGGTCCACTGTATCGGATCAGGTTGTCGCGGCAGCAAAAGTAAGCAATCGTATGAATGTAGCCTTGGGAAGTACAAAGGGCAGCAAGATCGGCGAAGATTTCAGCTTCGGCACGTGCAGTAACCGAGGGCACTGTGGCCACCGCTATTCCGCCGCCTCGACGCGCCGTTTCGGCTTGCCGCGGCCGGAGCCGCGCGCCAATACCGGCTTGAGAAACGCCCCGGTGTAACTGCGCTTCTCGCGCACCACGTCTTCCGGCGTGCCCGCGGCGACGATCTCGCCGCCGCCGTCGCCGCCTTCGGGGCCCAAGTCGATGATCCAGTCTGCCGTCTTGATCACTTCCAGATTGTGCTCGATCACCACGACAGTGTTGCCTGACTCCACCAGCTCGTGCAGCACTTCCAAGAGTTTCGCCACGTCGTGGAAATGCAGGCCGGTGGTCGGCTCGTCGAGAATGTAGAGTGTGCGGCCGGTCGCGCGCTTGGATAATTCCTTGGCGAGCTTGACCCGCTGCGCCTCGCCGCCGGACAGCGTGGTCGCCTGCTGGCCGACATGGATGTAATCGAGGCCGACGCGGCGCAAGAGCGTCAGCACGTCGCGCACCCGCGGCACCACCTTGAAGAATTCCAGCGCCTCCTCGACCGTCATGTCGAGCACGTCGGCGATGGATTCGCCCTTGAACAGCACTTCGAGCGTCTCGCGATTGTAACGCTTGCCCTTGCAGACGTCGCAGGTGACGTAGACGTCCGGCAGAAAGTGCATCTCGATCTTGATCACGCCGTCGCCCTGGCAGGCCTCGCAGCGCCCGCCCTTGACGTTGAACGAGAAGCGGCCGGGCTCGTAGCCGCGCGCCTTGCTCTCGGGCAGGCCGGCGAACCATTCGCGGATCGGCGTGAACGCGCCAGTATAGGTGGCGGGGTTCGAGCGCGGCGTGCGCCCGATTGGCGTCTGGTCGATGTCGATGATCTTGTCGAGGTGCTCGATGCCTTCGATGCGGCCGAACCGGGCAGGGGCTTCGCTGGCGCCGTTCAACCGCCGCGCCAGCGCCTTGTAGAGCGTATCGACCAGCAGCGTCGACTTGCCGCCGCCGGACACCCCGGTGACGCAGGTGAACAGGCCCAGCGGAATTTCGGCGGTGACGTTTTTCAGGTTATTGCCGCGCGCGCCGATGAGTTTCAGCACGCGCGCCGGATTTTTTGCCCGCCGCTCCGGCACGGCGATCTCGCGCACGCCATTGAGATATTCGCCGGTCAGCGAATTCGGGTTCGCCATAATGCCGGCGGGGGTGCCCTGGGCGACGATGTTGCCGCCATGCACGCCGGCACCCGGTCCCACATCGACGACATAATCGGCGGCACGGATGGCGTCTTCGTCGTGCTCGACCACGATCACGGTGTTGCCGAGGTCGCGCAGTCTTTTCAGTGTCTCAAGGAGCCGCGCATTGTCGCGCTGGTGCAGCCCGATCGACGGCTCGTCGAGGACATAAAGCACGCCGGTGAGCCCGGAGCCAATCTGCGAGGCGAGCCGGATGCGCTGGCTCTCGCCGCCGGACAGCGTGCCGGACGCGCGCGACAGCGTCAGATATTCGAGCCCGACATCGACCAAAAATTTCAGCCGCGCGCGGATTTCCTTGAGGATGCGCACGGCGATTTCGTTCTGCTTGGCATTGAGCTTGTCCGGCAATGCGCCGAACCAGGCGGCGGCCGCCGTCACCGACATTTCCGAGACTTCGCCGATATGCCGCTCGCCGACCTTCACGCACAACGCTTCCGGCTTGAGCCGGTAGCCGTGGCAGGCCGCGCACGGCACGTCGGTGAAATAGCGGGCTATTTCCTCGCGCGCCCAGTCGGAGTCGGTCTCCTTGAAGCGCCGCTCGAGATTGGTGATGACGCCCTCGAACGGCCGCTTGGTCTCGTAGGCGCGGATGCCGTCGTCATAGGAGAAGCGGATCTCGGTCTCGCCGGAGCCGTAGAGGATGGCATCCTGCGTCTTCTTCGGCAGGTCCTTCCATTTGGTGTCGAGGGTGAATTTGTAATGCTTGCCGAGCGCGGCCAGCGTCTGCGTGTAATAGGGCGACGACGATTTCGCCCACGGCGCGATCGCGCCCTTGCGCAAGCTGCGCTCCTTGTCAGGGATCACCAGCTCGGCGTCGATGTGCTGCTCGACGCCGAGCCCGCCGCACTTCGGGCAGGCGCCGAACGGATTGTTGAACGAGAACAGCCGCGGCTCGATCTCCGGAATGGTGAAGCCGGACACCGGGCAGGCGAATTTTTCCGAGAAGATCAGGCGCTCCGAAGTCTCGTTGCGCTGCTTGTTGGCCTTGGCGCCGGCGACCGGCGCGGCATCCGCGAGCTCGGCCACCGCCAGCCCGTCGGCGAGCTTGAGCGCCTGCTCCAGCGAGTCCGCCAGCCGCGCGGAAATATCCGGCCGCACCACCAGGCGGTCGATCACGACGTCGATGTCGTGGGTGAATTTCTTGTCGAGCGCCGGCACCTCGGCGATCTCGTGGAACTTGCCGTCGACTTTGACGCGCTGGTAACCCTTGCGCATGAACTCGGCGAGCTCCTTGCGGTACTCGCCCTTCCTTCCGCGCACCACCGGCGCGAGCAGATAAAGCCGGGTGCCTTCGGGCAAAGCGAGGATGCGGTCGACCATCTGCGAGACGGTCTGGCTCTCGATCGGCAGCCCGGTCGCCGGCGAGTAGGGCACGCCGACGCGCGCCCACAATAGCCGCATGTAATCGTGGATCTCGGTGACGGTGCCGACGGTCGAGCGCGGATTGCGCGAGGTGGTCTTCTGCTCGATCGAGATGGCGGGCGAGAGGCCGTCGATCTGGTCGACGTCCGGCTTCTGCATCATCTCCAGGAATTGCCGCGCGTAGGCCGACAGGCTCTCGACATAGCGCCGCTGGCCCTCGGCATAGATGGTGTCGAAGGCGAGCGAGGATTTGCCCGAGCCGGACAGCCCGGTGAACACCACCAACCGGTCGCGCGGAATATCAAGATCGACGTTCTTGAGATTGTGCTCGCGGGCGCCGCGGATCGAGATCACGCGGCGCTCCTGCGCACGCAGTTCGCGCTCGCGGCGGCCATCGCCCCCGGCCTTCTTATCCGAGCCGTCGAACAGGTCGTTCATGCAGAAATGCGCGGGTTACCGGCCAAGCCTTGGCCCGAACATAGTGAGAACGCGGCGGCTTCGCCAGTGCGCCCGCCGCTCTATTCCCCGGAAAAATCGGCGAAAAAGCCCGCGCAAATGCGGCGCCGGGGCGCGGGCGGCTTCGTCGCGCCGCACCGGCCGCAATGCTATAAGCGGCCCACTTTGAAGCGCGGCAGTCCGTCGCTGGCGGAGAATATGCGATTTCTGTGCGTGGTCGGAACGCGGCCCGAAGCGATCAAGCTCGCGCCGGTCATCCTCGAACTGGCGCGGCACGCCCATGTCACCACGCTTCTGTCCGGCCAGCACACCAGACTGGCGCAGGAGCCGCTTGAATTCTTCGGCATCACGCCCGACGACCGCATCGCCGTGACGGCGAAATCCCGCACGCTGGCGAAGCTGACCGCCGCGCTGCTCGTTCCGATGGAGCGGATGATCGCCAAGCACACGCCCGACGTGATCGTCGCCCAGGGCGACACCACCACGGTGCTGGTCGCGGCGCTGTCCGCCTTCTACGCCGATATTCCGTTCGCGCATGTGGAAGCGGGGCTGCGCACCGGCAATCTGCGGGCGCCGTTTCCCGAGGAATTCAACCGCCTCGCCGCCGACCGCATCGCGCGCTGGCATTTCTGCCCGACCCGGCGCGCGGTCGCCAATCTCCGCGCCGAGGGCATCGAAGCCGCGCGGCTTTATCAGACCGGCAATACCGGCATCGACGCGCTCCGCCTGGCGCTCGAACGAGTCGCGCCGGCGCGGGCGAGGGCGCGTGACGGCAAGCTGCGCCGCATTCTCCTGACCGCGCACCGGCGCGAGAACCAGGGCGTCCGCATGGAAGCGATCTGCCGGGCGGTGGTCGCGGTGGTCAGGGAATTCGCCGACATCGAATTCGCTATTCCGGTGCATCCGAGCCCGGCGGTGCGCGCCACCTTCGAGCAGCTGCGCGTCGCGCATGCGCGCGTGCGGCTGTTGCCGCCGCTGAGCTATCCGCGCCTGGTGGCGGAAATGGCGCAGGCGCATCTGATCGTCACCGATTCCGGCGGCATCCAGGAGGAGGCGCCGTTCCTGAAAAAGCCGGTGCTCGTGCTGCGTGACGTGACCGAGCGGCCGGAGGCGGTCGAGCTCGGCGTGGCGCGGCTCATCGGCACCGAAACGGCGGCGATCGTCGGCGCGGTGCGCGAGCTTCTGACCGACGCGGCGGCCTACGCGACAATGGCCGCGGGCGGGTCGCCCTACGGCGACGGTCATGCCGCGGAGCGGATCAGCGCGGCCTTCGGGCTGGACAAGCGCTCGGCGAGCGCCGTCGGATGAAAAAGACCGGCTCGGTCATTCTCTTCTCGTTGCTGAAAGCGGCGATCACCGTTTCGCTGATTGTCCTGATCTTTACCGGAGTCGATTTCTCGGTGCTGGCGCGCCATCTCGACGGCAGCGGCACGATTTATCTGCTGCTCGGCACGCTTCTGCTGGCGCTCAACGTTCTGATCGTCGCGCTGCGCTGGTGGCTGCTGCTGCGCCGGCTCGGCGTCGAGACCATGTCGCTGCCAGCGGCGATGCTCGGCACCTACGCTTCCGTCTTTGTTGGCCAGGCGACCCCCGCAGCGATCGGGGCCGACGCGGTGCGCGGCTGGCTGTGCTACCGGCAGAGCGTGCCGCTGCGGCTGATCGTCATGTCGCTGGTAACCGACCGTCTGCTCGGCCTGCTTGGACTGGCGGTGGTGGCCGGAGCCGTCTGGTACTGGCAATTCAACGCGGTCAACCAGAGCCTTGGGCGCGCGGCCGCCTTGGTCGGCGCCGGCGCGATGGCGGCGGCGGCGATTGCGCTCTGGCTGATGCCGGCCTTGACCGGCGGTCTTGCCAAACGCTGGCGTCCTTTGCGCGCGTTGCACGAACTCCTGATGATGTTCCGCTTCACCGCGGTTTCGCGCGCCGGCGCAATCGGCTTGGTGCTGAGCTCCGTCGTTATCGCGCTGACGGTCAACGCCGTGATCCTGTTCGCCCGCGGCTTTGCCGTGCCGCTCGCGCCGTCGGTCGCCTATCTGATCGTGCCCGCCGCCATTCTGTTCTCGTCGCTGCCGATTTCTATCGGCGGCTGGGGCGTGCGCGAAGCAAGCCTCTCCTACGGCCTCGTCATTTTCGGCGTCGCGCAATCCGACGCCGCCTTGCTCGGGCTCGCGCTCGGCATCGGACTTCTGCTTGCGTCGTTGCCCGGCGGCATTGTCATGCTGTTTCTCGGCGGACAAGTTCGTCCGGCGCTGCGCCGCGCCGGCGGCGGGCTGATGGAATAGCCGCGCCGATGGCAGAAACCCGCCGGGTGTTGCTCGGTCTGCCCGCCTACAACGAGGAGCTCGCGCTGCCGCGGCTGCTCATGCGCGTCGAACGCCTGGCAAAAATCCCCGCGCCGCCGATCACCGTCGTGCTCTACAACGACGGCTCCACCGACGCGACGGTGCCGATCGCCCGCGACTGGCAGGCGCGCCTGCCGCTGGTGATCGTCGACGGCGTCGTCAACAAGGGGCTCGGCGCCGGGCTGCGCGCGCTAGTCGACTACGCCGTCCGCAACGCCGCCGACGACGACGTCCTCGTCGTCATGGATTGCGACGACACCCACGACCCGGAGCAGATCGGCGAAATGCTGCGGCGGATCGACGAGGGCGCCGACGTGGTCATCGGCTCGCGCTACGTGCGCGGCGCGCTGGTGCAGGGCGTGCCGGCCTTGCGCCGCGTCACCGCGCTCGGTGCGCTCGCGCTGTTCAAGGTCATCCACCTGGTGCGCGGCGTGTGGGACTACACCTGCGGCTATCGCGCCTACCGCGTCGCCGTGCTGAAAAAGGCTGCCGCCCGCTACGGCGACGGATTGATCGCGGAGCGGGGTTTCGCCTGCATGGTCGAGCTTCTCTTGAAGCTCAATGCGCTGGATGTCCGCTTTGCGGAAATTCCCCTGCAGCTGCGCTACGACCAGAAGCCGACGGAATCCAAAATGGGCGTCGGCAGCAATACGCGCCGGCTGTTGGTGCTGCTGCTGCGCTGGCGATGGCACGGGTTCAAGTAGGGCGCGTTCTGCAGGCCGAATCCACTCTCCGAACGGGCCAAAGCGTGACGTTGATATGCCTATAACCATATACCGGCGTAAATCTGCGGGAAACCGCCGCAAAGCGTCGCCCAACAGAAGAATTTGATCTACCATAAGCGCTGGCTCCGAACACTATGCGGGGCCGGGGGCGAAGTATGGGTTGGGTCAGTTGGCGCTTTGCGGTGGTGACGCTGTGCTTGGTGTTGCCAGGCGTTGCCGCGGGCGCGGATCTTTCGCTACCGGGACCCGCGGCTGAAGCGATCGTGAAAGCGCCTGAACCACCCGAATGGATCGTCACCATAGGGGCCGAATTTCGGGCCGTTCCAGTTTGGCAGGGTACGCCGACGACACAATATGGCTTTGCCGGGTTCCCGCTGGTGGCACTTCAGAAGCCGGGCGAGCCACCGGCCTTCTTCGGCGCGCGCGATGGAATCAGCGTGTCCCTTCTCGACCTGGGCGCGTTACAGATCGGGCCCGACGGCAAGGTCATCTTTCCGCGCTACGCTTCGCAATATTCCCAACTCAACGGCTTGGGCGACGTGCCGTGGACGGTGCAAATCGGTGGTTACGTGCAGTATTGGGCTAGCCCCTGGCTGCGGCTCCGTGGCGAGCTACGCCAGGGGATTGGTGGTGAAACCGGTGTAACCGGCGACTTGTTCATGGATGCGGTCGTGCCGCTGGGACAGTGGAGAGTTTCCGGTGGCCCGCGCGTTACGTTGGAATCCGCCGGCGCGATCTCCCCCTATTTCGGCATCACGGCGGCGCAGGCCGCCGCCGCCAACGCTGCGCAGCCGGGTCTAGGCGCGCTAACCGCCTACAACGCGTCCGGCGGCCTTTATTCCTACGGCGCAGGCGGACAGCTGGAGTATTTTTTGAACAGGCAATGGTCCACTCACGGCATTATTGAATACGACCGGATTTCCGGCTCTGCCGCCAATTCGCCGCTGGTGACCATGCGCGGCTCGCCGAACCAATTCATCTTTGGCGCGGGCGCCACTTACACCTTTGCCATGCATCCGATGTGGTGAGAGCGACCTTAGCGGCCTTCTCGCCGCGCCATGAATGCCAGCTGCTCGAACAAGTGCATCCTGCTCATTCTTATCAGCGCGCCGTTCAGCGGCGGGATGAGATTCTTCGGGTCGCGCTCGCGAAGTCTCCTTTGACCCAAAACGAACAATCAGTCTCATAAGCCCGCGATCGGATTTTTGCTTGCTAAGGCGGGCTCGGAGAGACCGAATTCCGCCATCTCAATTACTTTGCACAGCCATAGCGAAACCAATAGACTTACGCTCTCGGTCGAACACCGGATTAGCCGGTCCGCCCAAAAACCGGACGCCTTCAGGGGGGGCGAAAATGCGTCATCTTCCAATCCGAAAACTGGTGTGGATTCTGGCCTTGCTCGGCACCGTAATGCCGAAGACGGGCCGTGCGCAGGTTACCATCAACATGTCGCGTGTAACCTGTGCGGACTATCTCGCCATGACGCCGGAACAATCCAACGTCTTCGGAGCATGGGTCGGCGGATAGTTCAATCAAAAGACCGGCTACACGTGGATCGACCTCGACGCCCAGCACCGTAACGAGGCCAACCTCAAAGCGTGGTGCGCCTCATATCCCGCGGAATTCGTGATGACCGGTCTGGCGCGCGCCGCTGAAACCCCTGCCTTCCAGGGCGACCCGACCAAGGCTGTGGTGAAGGTCGAGATGACTGAGATTACGTGCCGGCAGTTTATCAACTACTCGTTCGACAAATCAGAAGCGATCGGCGCCTGGATGAGCGGCTACTGGAATGCCACAAGGAACATAGAAACGCTCGACATCACCCGCTACAGGGCCAACAGCAGGCGCGTCAGCGACTATTGCAAGAGACACAAAAATGAGACGCTGATGGCTACCATCCAGAAAGTGGCGCGATAAGTTATCTGCAAACGTTTCGGCTTTTGGCCCTTGGCGTCAATTCGCTGCGATTCGACACTTCGGTCGTTTTCGGGTGGAAAGCGGACATAGCAGGACCTACCCGCAACTCAAGCCGATCGCGAATGACCCGAAGCAGACATTCAAGTCCTCCAGACGCAATCTAGGAGAGGGACTTGCGGGCATTCGATTGATCGGCTGCCATCTCTACCCGATTGCGCCCATTTTCTTTCGCGCGGTAGAGCGCCTTATCTGCTCGAATGAGACTCTGATCAGTCTCAGAATCACGCGGATCAATGGTGGCAACGCCAATGCTGACCGTCAGTGAGACGGTTTTTTCGTCTTGCACAAGAGGGGTCTTTGCCACGAGCTCACGCAGCCGCTCCGCAACTGTTCGGGCGGCAGCCAAGTCAGTACCCGGCAGGATGACGGCAAATTCTTCTCCGCCCATCCGAGCCGGCGTGTCAATTTTGCGAAACGTTTTGCGCATAAGTTGAGCGAAATGTTTCAGCAGCGCGTCGCCCATAGCGTGGCCATGGGTATCGTTGACGTGCTTGAAAAGGTCTAGATCAAGCATCAAGATCGAACTGCGCTGACCGCTAAATCGCTGCACTCTGGCAAATTCTTCTTTGAGCCGATCAAGAAATTGACGACGGTTTGGTAGTTCTGTGAGGACATCCGTGGTGGCCAAAGCCAGCAATTTATTTTCGCTGTCGAGCAAAGCGGCCTGAGCACGTTTGCGTTCCGTGATATCGAGGGTGACGCAAACGAGATATTGCGGATTGCCGCCCGCGTCATACATGGGCAGCTTGAACGTGTAGCCGATCCGATCGGTTTTCTTGGCCGCGCTCCAGAATGTCTCCTCGAATTCTACCGGCTTCCGACCTTCGAAGATGGATTGATCCTTGGCCAGAAACCCCTCCATCTGTTCAGGAGGGAAGAATTGGCTCCCATCGGTATCGCGCAAGTCGGCGAAGGACATTCCCCATTGATTTTCGCAGGCGCGATTCATGAGGAAAAAGCGGCTTTTGTGATCCTTCACAAAAAAAGCGACCGGTATTAGATTGATAATAGCCAGCAGAAGTTCACTGTTATCGCGCAGTGAGCGTACTTCTTGCTCTATTTTTTCACTGTAGGCGCGAGCCTCGTCAAGCAATTCTCGCCATCGACTTTGCGACAAGATTTCATCGCCGAACTTGAACTCCGGTCTGGCGACAATTGCGTTCATGTCTGAATTGCTTTCGCAATTCTAAAGGTTGGCAGCATCGCTTCGCATACCGGTTTGTTCAAGACGCAAGACCCCCTCGGTCATAAGGAACCCGCCCCCGCACCCAAAGTTTGGGTGCGTGTGTTGATCTCCAACTTGACGAAGCTCAAATAGATTACTTAACGCTTACATGGCGTTAAAATGATTGCGCGTTATCGATCAAATGACATTGGTTGATTGTGGGGCACGGTGCCGGGCATGCGCAAATGTCGCTTGTTGGCCCTTAGCGGACATTCCGGAGGCCGCAACCTATTTGCGCTTTTGGGGACAAAGCGGACATTGA
>Ga0181525_10000054_pt1 | contig 97354 bp, 79 predicted proteins | sample PEATcosm2014_Bin_48_FD_121100 | JGI IMG/M metagenome (GOLD analysis project Ga0181525, IMG submission 121100) | Peatland microbial communities from MTU Mesocosm Facility, Houghton, MI, USA - PEATcosm2014_Bin06_10_metaG | ecosystem: Environmental > Terrestrial > Soil > Wetlands > Peat | place...
ACGGTCGTCTGCTGAGTTATCGAAGGAATATGATCGCAGCGAACTGCTGAACGTCCATCCGCCCGGCTGGAAAAATCCCGAGCCGGTTCACAGGTACACCATGCTCGTCATCGGCGCTGGTCCAGCCGGACTAATGACCGCCTTCAACGCTGCCAAATTGGGCGCGAAGGTAGCCATCATAGAACGCGATCTTTTCGGCGGCGCCTGTTTCAACGTCGGCTGCATTCCTTCCAAAGCGATTATTCGCACGTCCCGCGTGTACGCAGAGATGCGCAACGCGGAAAATTTCGGCGCGCAAGTTCCCACTGGCATCACAGTGGACTTTCCGGTCGTGATGGCACGCATGCGCCGCATACGCGCCCGCATCAGTCGCCGAGTCTCGGCGCAAAGGTTGAGCTCCGCCGGTGTCGATGTGTATTTCGGTGAGGCGCGCTTTGCCGGCCCCGACGCTGTCGAGGTTGCGGGAAAACGCTTGCGCTTCAAGCGCGCCCTTATCGCCAGTGGTGCGCGTCCCCAACTTCCTTCGATTCCCGGAATCGCCGAAGCCGGTTACCTCACCAATGAAGACGTCTTCGACCTCGCCGCATGCCCTCCGCGCTTGCTTGTTCTTGGCGGCGGCCCGCTCGGATGCGAACTCGCGCAAGCCTTTTGTCGCTTGGGCTCGCAAGTCAGCATTGTCCAGAACGATCCCATGTTCCTCGGCAATGAGGAGCGCGACGCTGCGCAGATTCTTTCCGGCTCCCTGGCCCGCGACGGCGTCGGCATCCATCTCAACACCGAAGCCGTCAATGTGCGCATGGACCAAAATCAAAAAATCGTCGATCTGGTCAGCGACGATTACAAATTCAGTCTCACCGTTGACGCCATCCTGGTGGGCATCGGCAGCGCGCCCAACGTAGAACGCATGAACCTCGAAGGCGCCGGTGTGAAGTATGGCAAGGAAGCCGGAATCATGACCAACGACTATCTCCAAACCAGCAACCCGAACATTTACGCCGCCGGTGACGTATGCTCGGAAAAGAAATTCCCGCACATAGAAGCCGCCGCCGCGGACCTCGTCCTCCATAACGCGCTGTTTTGGGGTCGCGAAAAGCTCAGTGCCTTGGCAATTCCGTGGTGCACTTACACCGATCCGGAAATCGCGCACGTCGGCCTCTACGTCACCGAAGCGCGCGCCAAGGGAATTCCCGTCAAGACTTTCACCGTAATGATGAGCGACGTGGATCGCGCCATCACCGACGGCGAGGACGAAGGCTTCGTAAAAATCCACGTGCGCGAAGGCACCGACGAGATCCTGGGTGCCACCGTCGCAGCCAGCCACGCCGGCGAAATGATCAGCGAAATCTCTCTCGCGATGAATTCAAAAATCGGTCTAAGCGCCCTCGCCCGCGTAAATCACCCCTACCCCACCCAAGCCCAAGCCATAAAAATGGCCGCCGACGCCTGCGTAAACACCCTCCGTCGCCCCACCCGCAAATGGCTCCAAAAACAATGGCTCTCCCGCTGACCTGAATTGCAGTACGTCAGGACACGGCTTTAGCCGTGCCGTACCGCCCCCGCCCCCGAAGGGGTTTCAACCCCTGAGGTCCTCTTAACCATGTTCACTCCCAGCGAAACACTTTCGCCGAAAGCGCCGTGCAAACAAAAAACACCACTGCCAGCGCCGCCACATCCCCCATATGCGCCCACCACGAATCGCCCTTCCAAATTCCTTCCATCAACGACACCGCATACGTCATCGGCAGCACCCGTGCCACCGCGCGAAACACCGGCGACATCGCGTTCACCGGCACGAACAATCCCGAGAACGCGATCATCGGATACAAAATAGCTGCGCCAATCGGCTGCGCAAACCGCGCCGTCGGAACGATGCTGGCGATCAGAAACCCGATCGAAAGAATACTCAAAGTGCTGATCAGCAGCGCAATCGTAAACCCGAACAACGGAACATGCATGTTCACCGGGTAATACCTTTTGCCCGCAAGCACCATCAACCCCAGCGTCGCCGCCGTCAGAATCAGTTTGACGATCACCTGCGCGCTAAGAATCGTCTGCGGTCGCAGCGGAGTCGCCCGCAGCCGTTTCAGAATCCCCCCCTCGCGATAGATCGAAATAATCGTCACCAGCGACAGCACCGAACTAACCGCGATCAGCAGCGACGCCAGAACCGGCAACCCCACGCGCAGAAAGTTGTTGGCCGCAAGTGAAGGCGCAGCGACCTTGCCCCCCGCCGCTCGCCCCACCACCAGAAACACCAGCACGGGGAACCCGATCGTCCCAAACGCGCCCAGCGGCTCGCGCATGAACACTTTGATCTCAATCCATGTCAGCTTCCAAAGCCCACGCATCATCATTTTTAAAAACCTAGTCGCGAATCGAACGCCCCGTCAGTTTCAGAAACACATCCTCCAGGCTCGGGACGATCATGCGAAAGTCCGTCACCCGTATCCGATTCTCCGACAAGCAATGAATCACTTCCGTCACCAGATCGTCGCCCTGCCCGCGAATCGTGAATTGCAAATCGCTCCGACTCACCGACTCCACTCGCGCAATCGCTCGAAAGCGCTCCTCGGCGCTCGCGTCATCCGTGTCCAGCACCACCGTTCGCTCCGGACAATGCCGCGCCACAAGTCTCTGCGGCGTGTCGATGTCAATAATCCGCCCGTGCTCGATGATTGCCACCCGGTCGCACAACCGCTCCGCCTCTTCCATCAGGTGTGTAGTCAAAAACACGGTCTTGCCGCGCTCGCGAATCCCCCGGACCAGTTCCCAGATCGCTCGCCGCGCCTGCGGATCCAGCCCGGTCGTCAGCTCGTCCAGAAACACCACTTCCGGATCGTTGATCAACGCAAGCGCGATAAACAGCCGCTGCTTCTGCCCGCCCGAAAGATTCATAAACCACGCGTCCCGCTTGTCGATCAGCCCCAGCTGCTCGAGCAATCGTTCGCCGTCCACCGACTTCTTCCGGTACAGCGACGCCCAAAGGTCCACCGCCTCCCAAACTTTGATCCGCTTCTGCAACTGCGCCTGCTGCAACTGCACCCCGATCCGCTCCTGCAGCTTGTAAACCTCCCGAAACGGATCCAGCCCGAGCACCGAGATAGTCCCGCGGTCCGGCTTGCGAATCCCCTCAACGCACTCCATCGTGGTCGTCTTTCCCGCCCCGTTCGGCCCAATCAACCCAAAAATCTCCCCGTCGTTCACCTCAAACGACACTTCGTCCACCGCCACCGTCCGCCCATATGTTTTTCGTATCCCAGAAACTTGAATCACCGCATGAGGAGACTTGAGGTTGTTCATTCAACGCCCGCAGAATGCTGAATGGGGAATCGCGCCGTCGTTGAGTCCAGCCGCCAAAGCGTCATCGCGTGTAGCCGCCAGCGCTGCGCATAGTCAGTTTCATTCCGCCGATTCTATCAGCACCGCCCGCGCTCACAACAGCGTGCCTTTCGTAGCGCCGGCGTCCCCCCGGCTCTTTTGACTTTCTCACCGGAAGCAGCTCACCCGCGCATTGCCGTACCAAGATCCCGTAGGGGCACAGCATGCTGTGCCCGCTGAAGCTTCGCCAAGGCGCTCTGTCCCCGCCATCAAACGCCGGAGTTTTTCAGGGGGTCGGAGCTTCAGCTCCGACAAAAAACGCCGGCGCGCAGCGCCTTCCTTTCGCGGTGCACTTCCCGCGAGTTGTCGATTTTGTCGCTCTCCAACCTAGGCGCTACCAGATCCCGGATTCACTGCGTCCAACACCCTTGTACCAAGTAAGCTCACCAATCTGTAAACGGGTAGCGCAAACGAAGCGAGCAGTCTATCCTCACTGTTCCACTCAGGGGGCAAAAGCCGATGGGATATACACAAACTCGCCAGCAACGATTCCGTTATTTAGCTAAGTTCTCGGCTGCCATCGCACTGACCTTTCTCGTAGCCTCGGCTTGTGCTGCCCAGGCCGCGCCGGCAAGTCAACCGCCCCAGATTCCGGTTCTTCAGGACTTGGATAAATATCCCGGCCTGCTGCCTGAGTTCGCTCGGTTGCTCGAAAAGCTCCAGAAAAACGTCCAGTTCCCGCCTTCGCGCAGCGAAAGCCGTCTATTGCCGCTGCTGCCGGAATCGACGGTCATGTACGTCGCATTCTCAAACTACGGCGAAAGCGAGCATCAGGCGCTGAATGTTTTTCGCCAGGAGCTGCAGGAGAGCCCTGTCCTCCGCGATTGGTGGCAACACGGAGAGGTTGCCACCACCGGCCCTAAGGTGCTGGATTCTCTGGAGAATGTTTATCAACTCTCGCAATACTTGGGAGATGAGATTGTGGTGTCCGGCGCAACGGACGGTCGAAATGCCACTGCGCTGATTGTTGCAGAAATTCGGAAGCCCGGTCTAAAAAAGCTACTCGTGCAGAGGCTGAGTGAACTAGCGGATAAATCGAGGCCAGCTGTGCGCATATTGGACCAGCAGGAACTGGCTACTGCGGACGAGGGCGCGGCCAATGAACCCGTGGCGCTCGTGCGTTCTGACTTTATCGTCATAGGAACCGATTTGGCCACTGTGCGCGGTTTCAGTGCCCATCTGGATCGCAGTAGCCGCGAGTTTGTCTCGACTCCATTCGGGCGACGGGTCGCGCAGTCGTATCAAGGTGGTGCGACAGTCTTAGGAGCCATGGATCTCCAGAACATGCTGAGCCTGGTCCCAACGGGGGCTAAACAGGAGCAGATAACATTCCAGCGCACAGGGTTTGCTGACATGAAGTACTTGGTTTGGGACCACAAGACTGTAGCGGGGCAGGTGGTGAGCCAAACGGAACTGAGCTTCACGGGTCCTCGGCATGGCATGGCTGCCTGGCTGGCCCCGCCATCGCCCCTCGGCAGTCTTGATTTTGCGTCTCCCAGGGCAATGATGGTTGCCGCTATCGCACTAACAAACCCAGCACAGATATTTGAAGATGTTAAGGGACTGGTTGGCACCTCGAAAGCCGGCCCATTCGCAACCATCGCTCAATTCGAAAAGCTATTGAATCTCAGTCTCAAGGAAGATGTGCTCGCCCACCTTGGAGGAGAGATCGCCGTGGAGCTGGACGACGTCACTCCGACGAAGCCCGCGTGGAAAGTGATGCTCCAAGTTAACGACGCCAAGGCTTTGCAGCAAACGTTGAATACGTTGTTTGCAGTCGGACATCTGGAGCCGCAACAAGTCGAAGAGGGCGGAGTCACTTATTACACCCTCCGGATTCCTGCCGCGCAGACTCCCTTCGAAATCGGATATGCGTTTGTGGACGGTTATTTAATCATGGCTTCGAGTCAGGACAAGGTAGCGGAGGCAGTTCGCTTGCATAGAACCGACGAGTCGTTGGGCAAGTCCAAGAAATTTCTGGCAGCACTGCCGCTAGGCCATCCTTTGGGCGCTTCAGCCTTGCTGTATCAGGACCTGCTCGCGATGACCGCGCTAAATCTGAAGCAGGCAGAGCCGGAGCTGGCCCCGATCATTTCGCAGTTGGTTGGAAAAACGACGCCAGCGGTGATCTGCGCTTATGGCGAGCAAGCGGCAATTCGCGGAGAGAGTACGAACGCCGTCTTTGACACCGGTGCAGTTTTGGTGGTTGCCGCAATCGCGATTCCCAACCTGCTGCGCGCGAGAATCGCTGCCAATGAAGCCAGCGCCGTCGGTTCGATCCGCACGGTGGAAACTGCCCAGGTTGCTTATAGGGCCACCTACTCACAACGAGGTTTTGCGCCCGATCTGGCCACGCTCGGCCAAGATCCCCGTGAACCGAACACCACATCAGCGGACCACGCGGGTTTTATTGACGAAACTCTAGCGGGGGCGAGTTGCACCGCGGGTGCATGGTGCGTGAGGTCCGGGTTCCGCTTCAGCCTTGCAGCTGTCTGCAAAGAAAAAGCGTGCACCGAATTTGTGGTTGTTGGCACTCCCGTAGCAACCAACACAGGAGGCCGAAGCTTCTGTTCAACTTCGGACGGCGTGATTCGCTCCAACACCGGCCCTTCCCTTGTGTCGCCGGTCAATGTGTCGGAATGCCGCGCATGGCCGCCGATTCAGTAAACAAAGACCGCGAGCGCTCTTGCGTCCACACAAAACCCGATTTGACACCTATGTTATAATAGTGACTTATTATGATAATACAGTCAAAATACGACACTTATCTGACGCCGAGACGGCCTAAATGATCGCTCCCGCGGTACGGCCCCTGACGGCCAACCCGCGGCCCTCCAACAAGAAAATCCGAAAGTCTAATCGAGAACTTGATTTATTAGAACCCCTCCTAACTTACACAAAACAAACAACCACACCCCGTTCTAATCGAGAACTTTCAACCATCTTGCTTTTCCGTTCTCTGAACGAATCAAGATTTGACCTCCGTGCTAGCCTGTTTGGCGCCGATATGCGTCCACCTAGGGCCAAGATCGACCATGACTAAGCGCCCAAAACCGATCGTCCTCACCGTCCTCGACGGCTGGGGCTACCGCGCCGAAACCAAAGGCAACGCCATCGCCCTCGCGCGCAAGCCCAACTACGACCGCATCCTGAAAAATTTCCCCAACACGCTCATCCAAACCTCCGGCCCCGCCGTCGGCCTTCCCGTCGGACAGATGGGCAACAGCGAAGTCGGCCACCTGAATATCGGCGCCGGCCGCATCGTTCATATGGACAGCACGCGAATCGATCAGCTCATCGCCGCCGGCAAGTTTTCTCTCCAGCCGCTCCTTCTCGAAGCCATGGAACGCGGCCGCGCACGTCAACTCCACCTTCTCGGCCTCGTGAGCGACGGCGGCGTCCATTCGCACATCAATCATCTCTTCGCGCTCCTCCAGATGGCGCGGGAAAATAAAGTCAAAAATGTTTTCGTCCACTGCTTTATGGACGGGCGCGACACTCCTCCCAACAGCGGAATAGATTTTCTCCGCCGGCTCGAACAAAAAATGCGCGAGCTCGGTGTCGGCCAAATCGCCACGGTCAGCGGCCGCTACTACGCCATGGATCGCGACAACCGCTGGGAGCGCATCGAAAAAGCCTATCGCGCAATCGTTCATGGCGACTCAGAAGCAAAATTCACAGATCCCATCGCCGCCGTCCGCGCAAATTACGAAAAAGGTGTCACCGACGAATTCATCATTCCCGCCGTCATCACCACGGAGCCCGCGCCGGGAAAAGCCGCCGTTCCTCGCGCCGTCATTCGCGATGACGACGCCGTCATCTTCTTCAACTTCCGCGCCGACCGTGCCCGCCAGATGACTCGTGCGCTCATCGACCCCGCCTTCGACAAAATCGTCGATCCCGACCGCCCGAAAAATCTCGCTTTCGTGGCCATGACCCAGTACGACAAGTCCTGGCCCTGGCTGCGCTACCTCCTCGCTCCCGAAAAGTTGGAGCAAATTGTCGCCAATGTTTTTGCCGAACAGCAATTCAAGAACCTGCGCGTCGCCGAAACCGAAAAATACGCCCACGTCACCTACTTCTTTAATGGCGGCGTCGAAAAACCTTTCCCGGGCGAAGAACGAATTCTCGTTCCATCACCCAAAGTGCCCACATACGATTTGAAACCGGAAATGTCTGCCGCCGGCATCGCCGAAACCGTCGTCCACGCCATCGAGAAAGGCGAATTCGACGCCATCATCATGAATTTCGCAAATGCGGACATGGTCGGCCATTCAGGAAATCTCGAAGCTACCATCAAGGCGGTTGAAACCGTCGATGCCTGTCTCGGTCAAATTTTTCAAGCACTGCGTCCCCGAGGCGGTGCCTGGATCATAACCGCCGACCACGGCAACGCCGAAACCATGATCGACCCCGTAACCGGAGGCCCGCACACCTATCACACCACCAACCCCGTCCCATTCATTTTGCTCACGGACGACGGCCAAATAAAATTAGCCCCGGGTGGTTCGCTGCGCGATATCGCTCCCACCATGCTCGGTGTTCTCGGCGTCGCCGAGCCGGGAGAGATGACCGGCCGCGATTTGCGCACGCCACCAAAATAAATTAAATCTTCGCGGACCGCCGCGGAAAGGAGACTTGAGAAAAATGGAAGTAGAACCCGGGCGCGACGACAAAAAATCCGAAATCATGGGTTACGCGCGCCCGATGAACGCCCTCTGGCTCGCCCTTCTTTTCGCCGCCACCTGGGCCTTCTGGTCGCTTCCCGCCGCTTTCATCCTGCTCGGCTTGCTGATCTCCGCAACGGTCCTCGGTTTTTTCTTCCGGAAAAAACAGCCATGACGCGCACCATTCCCGCCGAAACAAAATTGCTCATCTGCGTCTGGCACCGCTTTTCGCTCTGGAATCCTCCCGCGCGCATGGCCGAACGCATTCGCGAGCGCTGGCCCGAAATGCGCGTCGTGCATCTGCCCACCTACGACGGCTTGCAGACCGAGCTTCCGGATACCAACATCTTCGTCGGCTTCTCGCTGCGCCCCGAACAATTCGCCTGGGCGCGCAAGCTCCTCTGGCTTCATTCCACCGCCGCCGGCATCGGCCAGTTGATGTACCCCGAACTGCGCCGCAGCGGCATCGAAGTCACCAACGCCAGCGGCGTTCACAAAATCCCCATGGCCGAACACATCCTCGGCACGCTCATCGCCCTAGCGCACCGTTTCCCGGACTATCTTCGTTATCAACGGCAATCTCTCTGGGCACAGCAGGAATTGTGGGACGCGCCTGTCCGCCCGCGCGAGCTTCGCGGCCAAGTCGTTCTGTTCATCGGCTTCGGCGCCATCGGCCGCGAAGTTGCAAAACTCGCCCGCCCGCTGGGAATTCGGGTGTGGGCCGTTACGCGTTCCGGCCGCGTTGATGCCGACCTCGCGGAAAAGTTTTTTCCATCGACCAAATTGCAGGAGGCCCTACCACATGCTGATTTCGTGATTCTCGCCGCGCCTGAAACTTCCGAAACCCGCGCGATGATGGGTGCTCGCGAGTTCGCGCTGATGAAGCCTTCCGCGTATTTCATCAACGTATCTCGCGGTGCGCTCGTGGACGAACCCGCCCTCATCGCCGCTCTACAACAAAACAAAATTGCCGGCGCCGCGCTCGACGTCGCCTCCCAAGAGCCGCTCCCGCCGGAAAGTCCCTTGTGGAAGCTCGACAACGCTTTCATCACTCCGCACGTGAGCGCCGTGAGCGAGCATTTGTGGGAACGCCAAACAGATTTGCTGGTGGAAAATCTGGAGCGCTGGTTCAGCGGCCGCGAATTATTGAATCGTGTGGACCTCGAGCGAGGCTATTAGCGGATGGAAATAATCGCGCTTGCTACAAACAGCGGCCCTGTTACCCAGGGTTGTCTCGCGACGAAGCTACGAATCAGTCGCCGGCCGTCGGCTTCGGCGAAGTGTAACCTTGCCGCGCGATGACGATCACTTTCTTCATCTTCCCTTTTCTGTCCGGCTGCATCATCGGATTGCCCTGCTCGTCCACAATCTCCACCTTCAGTTTGTGATACTTCCCGTCCGGAGAAGTGGAAGGCGTAAAGCCCACCGTGTACTGGCTTCTCAAATATTCGGCCACGGTGCTGAAAATACCGTTCATCTCGCCCTGGAACCGCGGAAACCAGGCGTATCCGCCCGTCATGTTCGCAAATGTAGTGAGCTGATTTTTCGCTTGGAGGTAGCGAATATCGTCTCCTCGGGGGTTTCTAACCTGGAGTTCTTCAGCCATGCCAACCGAGTATATCGGCACGTCGCTTTCCTTCACGCGTCGGAGCGTTTGGTCCAGTGTGTGCTTGCTGAATGTATCGAAGCCGCTAGCCAGCAGAAGGATAGACTTCTTTCCTTTCACGTCGCGAAGCTCGTCCAGCGTTTCGAGCAGCGCGTCAAACAAATTAGCTTCGTGAAAGTCCGGGAAAAACAAGCCTGCCGCCGCTTGCGCTACTTCCTGCTTGTTCCGCGTGAAATCGACCAAGATGTGCGTTTTGAGGTCAAAGGTCTTGAATGCGACGTAATCCTTCTCGTTCAAGTGCCTCACGAAATCATACGCCCAAGTTTTCGCCTGGTACGCATACCACTCCCCCCCAAGCTGGCTGAATTCCATCAAGATGACAATTGTGATCGGCGCCTCGCTCGGAGCAAAGTTCGAGATTTGCTGCGGCTGGTTATCATCCAGAACTCGGAAATTCTCTTTCTTAAGGTTAGTCAGTATGTCCCCGTCCTGATCCGTCACCACCGCGTCGATATTGACCACGTTCGACTCCACCGCGATGGACACTTGCGGCGCCGCCTGACTCTGCCCCGCTTGCTGCGGCTGTTGCTGCCCCGTGGGCGGATTGGGCGGAGCTGGTTGCTGAGAAGGCGCGGGCTTTTGCGGCCCCTCCTGTTGTTTCGCCCCAGCAGTCAAGGCCCCGGGAGGTATGCCCAAAGCCGCCACCAGTATTCCCAACAGAACCGCGCGAACCCACATCTTCAAATTCATAAATTTCCTCTCCACGCTTTGATGCTGCCAGAGCTGTTCGTGGATGGTCTGTTGCCATCCAGAAAACGCCGCGTTCCAAGCGCCCGGTCACGTCGTGACGCCATGATAGTATAAATCTCCTTTCCGATTGACTGCCTAATTCTCAAGTTACTTGGAGACCGAAGAATGGCGCGTCCGAATATTCGAGTCGTTGTCTTGGCACTCTTCGCCATCTGCTGCGCCGCCCGTACCAGCGGACAGGGTTATACGGGACAATCGCAGCAACCACCGGCGCCAAGCGCCGACCTCGTGAAACTTCAAGGCGAAGCGATCGTCTGGCTCCAGGATTTAATCCGCATAAACACCACAAATCCCCCGGGCAACGAAATCGTAGCCGCAAAATATATTGCCGACGTCCTAAAGCGTGAAGGAATTCCTTCCGAAATTTTCGAAAGCACCCCTGGCCGTGGATTCCTGGTCGCGCGTCTTTCCGCCACCGCCGTTCCGGATCCTTCGCGCGCGCTGCTGCTGATGGCCCATCTCGACGTGGTTGGCGTGGACAAGAGCAAATGGTCTGTCGATCCGTTCGCTGCGGTGATGAAAGACGGCTACCTTTATGGTCGCGGCACGATTGACGACAAGGGCAACCTGGTCGCCAATCTCGCCGTCTTTATCTCCTTGAAACGCTCCAGCGTGCGCCTAAATCGAGACGTTATTTTCCTGGCCGAAGGCGATGAAGAAGCCGGAGGCGAGTTCGGAATGAAATTCGTCGTCGAAAAGCACTGGGACAAAATTGCCGCGGGCTTCGCCCTCAACGAAGGCGGCCATACCGTTTTGAAAGATGGAAAAGTTCAATACATCGGCGTGCAAGCCACCGAGAAAGTAGCCGTAAACGTCGATGTAATCGCCACGGGAACTTCCGGCCACGCCTCCATTCCGCGCAAAGATAATCCCGTGGTTCACCTCGCGGTCGCGATGGGCAAAATCGGACAGTACGAAGCGCCGGTGCAGTTCAATTCCGTCACGCGCGGCTATTTTGAAGGAATCGCTCCCGTGGAAGACCAGGAAACCGGCAAGTGGCTGGAGGCACTCGAGAGCCCGGATCGCGCCGATCATGCAGCTCGATGGGTTTCCAACAACAATCCCATCTGGAACGCGATGTTGCGCGACACGGCGACTCCCACCATGCTGCAAGCCGGCATACGCCAAAATGTGGTGCCCTCGGAAGCGCGCGGCGTCCTGAATGTGCGCCTGCTTCCCGGCAACCAACTCGATCCGCTCGTCGGCAAGCTAAAGCAGCTCGTGAACGATCCGCAAATTCGCTTTGAAACTCAACCGAATGGCGGCGAAGCCGCACCCTCTTCATCCCTGGAGTCTGATTTGTACTCTACGATCAAGGCCGTGAGCGCCCGGGAATTTCCCGGCGCTCCCGTGGTCCCTTATATGTCCACCGGCGCCACTGACTCAGCGCGCCTGCGCATGCGCAGCGTGCAAGCCTATGGCCTGGATCCTTTTCCGCTTACGGAAGACGACTTGATGCGCATGCACGCGGACGACGAACGCATTCCAATCGAATCCTTCCGCAAGGGAATTCAATTCCTCTACGAGGTTGTCAACGCCTTTGCCGTGACAAAATAATCGTGCTGAATCTGCGAAGGGCCAAAATCGTCTGCACCCTGGGGCCTGCAAGCTCCTCCCAAAAAATGATTGACGAGCTGGTGCACGCCGGCATGGATGTTGCGCGGCTGAATTTCTCGCACGGCACGCCGGAAGAAAAAGTGCGGCTGGCGATTTACGTTCGCCGCGCCTCCGCCCGCTACAGCAAGCCCGTCGCGATTCTGGCCGATTTGCAGGGACCGAAAATCCGCACAGGCCCGCTGGAACAGGGCAAGCCGGTCCGATTGCGCTTCGGCCAGCGTTTCACGATTACCACGAAAAACTTGGTCGGAAACGAACAAGGCGTCAGCACAACTTTTCGCGCGTTGCCGGAATCGGTTCGCAAAGGTGACCGCATTCTCTTGAACGACGGCGAAATTTCCCTGCGCGTCGTCTCCTCTCGCGGCCAGGAAGTTGTTTGCCAGGTCGAAAACGGTGGGGAACTGGGCGAACACAAGGGCATCAACCTGCCCGGCGTAAAGCTGAAAATTCCTTCGCTCACTCCGAAGGACCGCCGCGACCTGAATTTCGCCCTGCAAATGGGCGCGAACTACATTGCTCAGAGCTTCGTTCGCACCGCCGCGGATGTTCGAGCCGCGAAGGCCGCCATCGCACGCGACGGAAAAGATACGCCCATCATCGCCAAGCTCGAAAAACCCGAAGCCATGGACAACCTGAACGAAATTCTTGCCGTCGCCGACGGCGTGATGGTGGCGCGCGGCGATCTGGGCGTGGAAATGAGTCCGGAAAAAGTGCCGGTAGCGCAGAAGCGAATCATTTCCAGCGCGCGCGATGCGCTCGTCCCCGTAATCACCGCCACGCAAATGCTCGATTCGATGCAGAAAAATCCCCGGCCCACCCGCGCGGAAGCTTCCGACGTGGCCAACGCAATTTTCGATGGCAGCGATGCGCTGATGCTTTCCGGCGAAACCGCCGCGGGAAGCTATCCGCTGGAATCCGTCGCCATGATGGACCGCATTATTCGCGAGGCGGAAGCCAGCATGACCATCCAGCCGCGTCCCGCGCGCTCGGGCGATTTGCTGATCAGCGAAGCCATCGCCGAAGCCATCTGCCACGCCGCGGAAGAATTGCACATGAAGGTCATCGCCGTCTTCACCGAATCGGGATCTTCCGCGCGCCTCGTTTCAAAATACCGTCCCCGCGCGCCGATCGTAGCGTTTTCGCCGGTACAGGAAGCGCGCCGCCGCCTGAGCCTGCTCTGGGGAGTCTTGCCGCGCACCATCGCGCGCGTCCACGATATCGACCAGCTCGCGAAAGCCGCCGAAGCGCGCTTGACGGAAGAGAGGTTGGTGAAGCAAGGCGACATCGTGGGCGTAATCGCCGGCACACCCCTTGGCACTACCGGCTCCACAAACTTGATGCGCCTAATCCGCATCGGCGGCTAGCGCGGCCCGACGGGCGGGGAGTTGATTTAGAAGAGCAGACCCTTCCTCGCGTTGCTCCTCAGGATGACGATCCTGGTCGGCTCGTCAATTCACCCAGTTATCTGGATTCGATGGCGGCTTCTCGTTGTGGTCGCGGACGTACACTTCGAACTTCTTGCGCAGCCGCCGCCGTTTCCAATCCGTAAAAAAATTCCTGTAATTGTAAAGATAAGAGCCGCGCCGCAGATAAATGTATCCCACTAGCATCCCGCCCAGATGGCAAACGTGGCTCACGCCATCACCCGTGGAACCAATCGTGCTGAAAAATTCGATCGCGCCCATCACAATCACGAAAATTCGCATGGACACCGTGACCGGCAAAGGAAACACCCACACCTGCCGGTGCGGCATCACGATGGCCACCGCCAGCAGGACGCCGTAGATGGCGCCCGAAGCTCCGATCGTCGGCACCAATGCCGTGCCCCTGCCATGCGGATCCAGCAGCAGCTTCACGATGATGTCAATAATCCCCGCGCCCACGCCGCACACGAAAAAATAAATGTAGAACTTGCGCGCTCCCCAAGTGTGCTCCAGGTCCGCGCCGAACATCGCCAGGTACAGCAGGTTGAAAAGAATGTGAAGCACGCCGCCATGCAGGAAAATATACGTAAATGGCTGCCAGATCCGGAACCCGTACACCGCCGCATAAGGCACCAAGCCGAACCAATCCACCCAAAATCTTTGCCCCGCTTCGTGAAAGAGCAGCCCTGAAATCGTTTGCAGGAAGAAAACCGCGACGCAGGCAATGCAGATCGTCTTGATAGCCCGCGGAAAATAGCCGCTCAGGTCAAATCGATGCCCGTAGCCGCGTGAAAAGGTTGGCACGAATTAAGTGTAAAGGCTGCGCACCCCCGAGTCAAAGAACAGACAGGGGTAAGAGATAGGGACCCGAAAGTACCCCACCCCCGGGGGCAAGTGATGTTTTACCAATGACGTCTACGCAACGAGCGATATGTCTGTCTTCCTAAATGCAAGTCTTCGCGTCAACTGGTTTGTTGAAAATGCTTTGCAATTCGATCTGCCAGCTTATATCCGAGAAATCCACCGGTGCCAGCCCCGCCGAGCAAGCATGCGAGAAACACAACCAAAATGACTTCCTGCCACCAGTGCGCCGACGTCTTTACGAGAGCACTGAGCCGAAAACCCGCCGCAGCTCCGAGGAAGCCGCCGCAATAAGTTGCGGGGTAAACCAGCAGAACGTAGGGCGCGGATCCCCTAGATTTCGGGGCTGCAAATCGCAAAAGGCCAAAGAGAATGCATACGGGGACCGCCCCGGTGGCGCACAAGTACAACAGAAAGATAGGCCCCGGCATAAAGGAATTGTAGCGAGGTGCGAAGGTGACTGTCGAGGCAAGGATTTCCGTCAAAGAACCGTTTGGCGCCAGATAACCCAGTCACCGGTAGGAGGGACGAGTCCAGGCAAGTTCAGCGATGATGGACGAAGTTCTACTCAGCGACTTCCGTCCACGCAATCTCGTCGGTGTGCGAATCAACGGCGAATCTCTGCGGCTTCGAGATATGGATGGGCTCTGCGAAACGGCTGCTGAACGCGGCATCCCACATTCTCACGGTTATCTGGCCGCTGCCTTGCGGAGCATTCTCTTCCAGGAAACCTACAATAAATCCTTCGCCCCGCCCGACAGCCGATTGTCGTGCCTGTGAAAAACGCTGTTTGAAGTCCGCCGGAGTAATCACATCGCCCTGGTGGCTGGGCACCGTCATCTGTTTCGTTTTCGTTTTGTAATACCAATAAGAAGTGACATTACATTTCGCAGGCGAACGATACGGATCGTTCAGGTATTGCTCCTTCAACGCTCTTGCATCGGCCGTCGCTCGCATCAATATCATTTCAGAGTCCGATGGTTTGGTCTCTGCGTTAGGCGCGTTCTTGACGATTTGCTGAACCGCTTCCCGCCACTCTTCGACGTTGCCGGTTTTCTCCGCGGCAGCGATGGCTTGCTTTACGGACACGATGTCCCCGCCGCCGTTCAGCTTCAGAACCGCTTCCGCCAGGAGCGCATCCATTAACTCTTGCTTGGTCACCTCAGCCTCCCTTCGCGCCGGAGCAGCGCGTCAAGCGTGTCCGCCGTATGCTGAGCATTGCATGGTAAGGCTGCCGCATGTACATTACCCACGGCTGCAATGACTAAGGACGTCGACCAAAATGTCGCCCAGCGAAGTTAACGCCGATAGCGCGCCTCATTAGCAGTTGTCCGCCGGATCGACTGGAAAATTTATCGACTGAAAGGAAAACCGTGCTCCGACTAAAATCTTACTCCGCGTTTCTGCTGCTTGTCGCTTCTTTATTATTCGCGTTTTCCGCCTCTGCTCAAACCAAGCTCCTTCGCTTTCCGGATATTCATGGCGACAAAGTCGTCTTCACCTACGCCGGCGATCTCTGGCTCGCTTCCACTTCCGGCGGATTGGCCACGCGCCTCACCGCACATCCGGGCGTCGAGCTCTTTGCCAAATTTTCACCGGACGGCAAATGGATCGCCTTCACCGGCCAATACGACGGCGACGAGCAAGTGTATGTAATTCCCGTCACCGGCGGCGTTCCAAAGCAGCTCACGTTTTATCCCGCTCGCGGACCGCTGCCTCCGCGCTGGGGTTACGACAATCAGGTTTACGGCTGGACTCCCGACGGCAAGTCTGTCGTCTTCCGCTCGCTGCGCGAATATTTCGATCTTGGAGACTCGCGCCTCTACACCGTTTCCATGGATGGCGGACTGCCGCAGGCTCTGCCCATGCCCAAGTCCGGCGCTGGTGATTTTTCTCCGGACGGTTCGCAAATTGTCTATTCGCCTCTGTTCCGCGACTTCCGCACCTGGAAACGCTATTCCGGAGGCTGGGCACAGCAGCTGTATATCTACGATCTCAAATCAAACGCCCAGCAAAAGATCACCGAAGACGTCCGCGCGCATCGCGATCCCATGTGGGTCGGCGACAAAATCTATTATTCCTCCGACAAAGACGACACGCTCAATCTCTACTCCTACGATCCCAAAACGAAAGCCACTGAGGAGCTCACTCACAGCACAAAATGGGACCTGCGCTGGCCCAGCACAGACCACAAAGGCCGCATCGTTTATGAAATGGACGGCGAGCTGAGCATATTCGATATCGCCTCCGCTAAATCCACGCCCATCTCCATCCAGGTTCCCACCGATGCTCTGGCCATGCGGCCTTCGCGCATCTCCGCCGCCAATCAAATCGAGTGGACTGAATTGAGTCCCAAGGGCGAACGCGCACTCTTCGTCGCTCGCGGCGACGTCTTTACCACTCCGATCGAGAAAGGCGCCACCCGCAATCTCACCAACTCCTCGAATGCGCACGACAAGTTCGCGCAATGGTCTCCCGACGGCTCAAAAATCGCGTTCATTTCGGACATGGATGGCGAAGACGAACTTTACCTCATCAACCAGGACGGTTCAGGCAAGCCGGAAGAATTGACTCACGGCTTTCACGCCATGCTCTATCAGCCCAGTTGGGCGCCGGATGGCAAGCGCATCGCCTTCAGCGACAAAGACGGAAAACTTTACGTTTTGACTCTCGACGATAAAAAAGTCACCCAGGTCGCACAGAATCCTCGCGGACGCATTCCCGCGTATCCGTGGTCGGCGGACGGCGGCCATATCGCGTTCATCATGGGTGAACCGAGCGGCTTCTCCTGCGTTTATGTCTGGAGCGTCGCCGATGGTCAAGTTCATCGCGTCACCGACCCGCTCTACGATGCTGGCGATCCCGCCTGGGATCCCAACGGAAACTATCTCTATTACGTTGGAACACGCCAATATGCTCCGCAGTTGAGCCGCATCGAATTCAACTACGCCACCAATCGCGGCAATTCCATTCTTGCTCTCACTCTGCGCAAGGACGGCAAGAATCCTTTTCCGCCCGAAAGCGACGAGGTCACCATCACCAAGCCGGGCGAGGAGTCGTCTGATAAAGACAAGACCGCGGAAAAAGCCGGCGACAAAAGCGAAGAAAAGAAAGAAGGCAAGAAAGATGGCAAGAAGGAAGACGACAAGAAAGAAGAGAAAAAGAAGGAATACATCCGCATCGATTTCGACGGCCTTTCCGATCGCGTAACGCGCGTTCCCGTTGATGCCGACAACTTCAACGGCCTGGTGGTCACCAAGGACTATCTCGTCTACGCACGCGAAGGCGCTCCGTTCTACGGCCGCGATTCCTACCCGCCAACTTCTCTCGTCCTCTTCGCCTTCAAAGACCGCAAGGAAACCACTTTAGTCGACAAAGCTGACGGGTTCGATGTCTCGCAGGATGGCAAGAAAGTTTTGGTGCGCGAAGGCCACGCCTTCAAGCTCTACGACCTCAAGCCCGAAGGCAAATCGGGCGCGAAGAATGTTTCCACCGACGGCCTGATGGTGGACCGCGTTCCGCAGCAGGAGTGGGTGGAAATCTTCAACGAAGTCGTGCGCCGTTACCGCGACTTCTTCTACGTCCAAAATATGAACGGCTACGATTGGGATGCCTTGCGCGACCAGTACCGCCCGCTCGTTGACTACGTCGCTCACCGCTCCGATCTCAACTACGTCATCGGCGAAATGATCGCAGAACTCAGCGTCTCCCACGCCTACATCGCGGGAGGCGATTTCGAAATTCCCCAACGCCCGCAGGTCGCGTTGCCCGGCGCTCGGATCGAATTGGACGCAGCCGCCGGCCGCTACCGCATCGCGAAGATTTACAAAGGCCAAAATGAGGAGGAGATTTATCGCTCCCCCCTTACCGAAGTCGGCGTTGACGTCAAGGAAGGCGACTACATTCTGGCCATCGATGGCCGCGATCTCACCGCCAAGGACAATCCATACCAGTTCTTGCGCGACAAAGCCAACCGCCCCGTCCAGCTCACCGTCAATTCCAAGCCCACCATGGACGGTTCGCGAACCATTTCGTATCGCCCCATCACCAGCGAAACCAATCTAATTTACCTTGCGTGGATCACGCGCAATCGCGACGTCGTATCCGCTGCGACCGGCGGCAAAGTCGGTTACATCTACCTCCCGGACATGGGCGCCGACGGCATCCGCGAATTCATCAAATATTTTTATCCACAGATTCGCAAGCAAGCCTTGATCGTCGACGTCCGCGGCAACGGCGGCGGCAACGTTTCGCAGATGCTCATCGAACGCCTCAAGCGCGATTTGCTCGCCACCGAATTCGATCGCGTTGACCAACAGACCGACACTTACCCCGGCGGCGTTTTCTACGGCCCGAAGGTTTGCCTGATCAACGAAACTTCCGCTTCCGACGGCGACATTTTTCCTTATATGTTTCGCCAGGCGGGTCTCGGCCCTCTCATCGGCAAACGCACCTGGGGCGGCGTGGTCGGCATTAGCGGCCGCGGCCCGCTGCTCGACGGCGGCCAGGCTTTCGTGCCCGAATTCGCCACCGCCAGCGTAGCAGGCCAGTACGTCATCGAAGGACACGGCGTAGATCCCGACATCACCGTCGAAAACGATCCCGCCTCCGTACTCGCCGGCAAGGACCCGCAGCTCGAACGCGGCATCGCCGAAGTGATGAAAGCGCTGGAAGCTAATCCGAAGAATCTCCCGCCGCGCCCACCGGATCCGAACAAGGCGCCCAAGCGCTAATCGCGGGTGTAAACGGAGCGCAATCCTCGTGCAGGCGCTTTACGTTTTATCTAGTTTTTTCCGCGCGAAGTAGAAGAGCGAAGCCGCCAGCAGAATGAACATAAAAAGCCCGAACAGGTTGCTGGTCGCCAGCGACCCAAGAATCTTCGGACCAAAGGCAAATAGATCCGGCCGCCAAGGCAGCCGGAACACCGCGACAACCCAATGCGGTACATGTGTCGAAATCTCCGGGTCCTGTAGAAGATTGATGACGATGCCGAGCAGCCCAAACACTCCCCCCGCAGCAATCAACCCGCTCGAATAAAGCGCGCCAGGACTGGCTTCGCCCTCCTCCGTTTTCTTCGACGACACTTCCACCAGCCAGCGCACCAGCCCGCCCGCAAACATCGTCGCCGTAGTTCCAATCGAAAGATAAGCGCCCACCGCAAACGCCAGCGAACGCACTCCTAAAATTTCCACCGCCAGCACCAGCGCCACGCCCATCAACACCAGCCGCCACGGCAGCCGCTGCGTGAGAATGCCGTTGATCACCGTGGCCATCAGACGCGCCTGTGGCGCCGGAGCCTTGTCTCCGCCGATGCCTTGCACCCACTGAATCTCAATTTCCTTCGTCGCCGGATCGTACAGATATTCTCCGTCCGCAATCTGCGCCGACCCCAGCGCGTTGATCAGCACGTAATTCTTCCCCTGATACGTGATCGAATTCCTCTCCACTTTCACGCCCGTCGCCAACGCTTCCACATTCACCGGAATCCGCGTCGGCACATACTTCTGCAAGCCCGTGTTCATCAAATTCAACGTGGCCCCAATCGCGATCGTCGAAACGGTCACGCCGATCAACAAAGCCATCTGCTGCCGAAATGGCGTCGACCCCACCAGGTACCCCGTCTTCAGATCCTGCGAAGTAGCTCCCGCAATCGCCGCAGCCGTGCACACCACGCCTCCAATCACCAGCGCAAGCACCGCATAATTCGGCGCCGTCCACCCCGCCACCAAAAAGATCGCGCAAGTCGCCATCAACGTCGCGATACTCATCCCGCTCACCGGATTCGACGAATTTCCCAGCAGCCCGCTGATCCGCGAAGCCACCGTCACAAACAAAAATCCGAAAACCACTACGAACACTCCCGCCAGCAAATTCTGATACCACGTCGTGCTCGCGCCCTTAATCGGATCAAACGTCAGCATCACCCACATCATCACCACGATCACAAACGACCCTACCAGCACCGTGCGGATCGACACGTCCCGGTCCAACCGGTTCTTCCCCTCCGTCTCCATCGCTCCTTGCGCTCGAACATCTTTCATTCCCGCGCGCAACGCCGAAATAATCGTCGGCAGCGTCCGCAGCAGCGTAATCAGTCCCGCCGCAGCCACCGCTCCCGCCCCCATCGGGCGAATGTATTGCCGCCACATGTCGTCCGGAGTCATCTGCGGAATCGGGATCGTCGAAGGATAAATCGGCGTGTTCCCCGCAAGCTGCCCGAAAAATTGAATCGCCGGCATCACCAGCAGCCAGGAAATCACTCCGCCCGCAAACAGAATCCCCGAAACTTTCGGCCCGATGATGTAGCCCACTCCGAGGTATTCGGAAGTAATCGTCGCGCGAAACGAAGCGCCCGGAAACCAGTGCGGCCGCGCTTCCGGCTGCCCGTTCCACGCCTGAATCGTGTTCATGAAAAAAGTGTAAGCGCCTCCCAGCCCCAGCCCCCAGAACACGCGTCCCGCAAACGACCCGCCGCGCTCGCCCGCCACCAACACGTCCGCGCAAGCCGTGCCTTCCGGAAACGTCAGGTTGCCGTGCTCTTTCACGATCAGCTGCCGTCGCAGCGGAATCATGAACAGCACGCCCAGCCACCCGCCCAGCAGCGCCAGCGGAAAAATCCGCCAGAACGTGAATTCCGTGCCGAATCCCAAAAAGATCAGCGCCGGAATCGTGAACATCACTCCCGCCGCCAGCGACTCGCCCGCTGACCCGGTCGTCTGCACGATGTTGTTTTCCAGAATCGTCGAGCGCCCAAACGCGCGCAAAATGCTGATAGAAAGCACCGCAATCGGAATCGAAGCCGAAACCGTAAGCCCGGCGCGCAGCCCCACATAAACCGTCACCGCGCCAAACAGCAGCCCGAATAGCGACCCCAGCACCACCGCCCGCAGCGTAAACTCTGCGATGCTCTCGTTAGCCGCTATATAAGGATGAAATTCGTCCGCCGGCGCCGTCGAACTCCACTTTTTCTCCGCCTTCGCCATCCTCGCCACCCCCCGCATTCGCGCCGCGGCTCTGCGCTCTTCCGCCGCCGCTTAATTCCGCGCGGAAGCCGCGCTAGCCATTTCGCCTGCCCGCGAATCGGGCAAGGTAGCACCAGACGCGTAGCGAGGCAAGCGCCAACCCGTTTCGGTTACCGGACTAATGGACTCGCCATGCCCGGATTCCGGTGTTTCGAATCTAGAGCCGTGAAAAGCTCACGGAAGGCCTGACTCTCGGTAGCGGTCAGAACACGTATTCAAATATCTCAGTGGCAGATTCAAGTCGGTGTCGCAATGACATGGCTGCTTGCCACTCTGCAAGCGATTTGAACTCTCCGTATTGAGGGTTAGGGTCAAAGACTTTCCCCGCTTCGTCAACCACAATGCCGTGGCTCATATCCTTTGACAGTGGATTGGTTGGATCGTCAATGCGTACCGTAATCCAATAGCGTCGCCCTTCCCTGAGCGGTGGCATATCTAAGTGGTTGAGAGCTCCACGCTGAAGCTTCAGGAGCAGCCTTTCAAATGCGTTATATAGTCGCTGGCCTTCTTCCTGCTTATCTTTGGTTGGATCAATGTTCCCGCCGAAAGCTGCTTCGACTTCTTCATATTTAATTCCAAGCAGCATGGCCGTTGCACACGTCAGGCAATCATACTTGCCGCGCATCGGAACGAATGTGATTGCGGTCGTGACGTTTTGATTCGCAACTTCGAGGTGTCTCATCGGTGCCTCTCAACCGTGCATATTGTCACACGTGAATAAACCACTTGTTCAAAATATTGATGTGATAATCTCCGGGCGCAGCTGATGCCTCAAAAGTGTCTATTCTGCGATAACAAGTCCGGCAGCCACGAACATCTATGGCCCGCATGGATTCATTCTTTGGTGCAAATAAAAACTCCGATTCGCATCCAAATCGGAGCTAAGCCGGTTCAGATTAGCCCCGACCCAGAGCTTACAATTAAAACTGTCTGCGGGACATGTAACAACGGATGGATGAGCGCGCTTGAGGAGAAATGCATTCCGATCATCGGCGCTCTTGTGCAGGATCAGTCAACTCCACTTGACGATTCCCAGAAGGAACTGCTCTCTGCGTGGGCATTAAAAACCGCAATGGTTACAGACTCAACGAACAAGAGGCGCGAGCCGTTTTACGAGAGAAGCGAACGCGTGAAGCTTCGTGAGAACTACACAATCCCAGACCGAACGATAGTATGGATTGGTCGAGCGTCGAAGAGTTCGCTTGCGGCCCTTGGCACAGACGTGTGGATTGACATTCCACCGATTCTAAAAGTTGCGAAGAGCACGGCGACAACTATTATCGTTGGTCACCTGGTCATTCAGGTATTTTCGATTCACGTTCTGTCCGGTCATTTGCAAAATGACGCCGCGATAACCGCAGTCCAACCCAAGCCCGGACCGTGGGATGACACGCTTATTCCAATATGGCCGATAGATGGGCGGCGTGTTGTGTGGCCACCGAAATTGACATTCGATACTGTCAATCACGGCCCACTTTCCATCGCGGTGTTATTAGACCGTTGGAAGATTGGGCAGAAGGCTCCTTGAGCGGTTGAGGCAATAGACGCGAATCTCGAGCGCCGGGAGCCGTGCTATTCTGAACAGTCCCTAGCCTTCATTCGTTGCTCACCATCCTACCTCTACAACGAGAGCCTTTGGCTTGACAACGAGTACTAAGGTGTGTAACATCGCATTGTATGCACGAACGAGAATTCAAGCGCATTCGGGCAACCATAGAGGCGGATTACCGTAAGAAATTAGACGCCTTGGAATTGGTCTACTCAATGGCTGCTAAGAATGGTGCTTCTAGCTCTGCGGCTCCCGTCAAGGGTAAGCTGGCACAGGCTGTCGTTGAAGCGATACAGCACACCGACGCACAGTTCAGCGCACGAGACATCGAGACGCTTGTGTCGGTTACCCGTCCCGAACTGGCAGCAAAAAGGGCCTCGATATCAAACACGTTGAAGCGCCTGGAGGGTCGAGAGATTGAATTGATCGAGAAAGGCTCCGGCAAGAGGCCGAGCACATACCGTAGGCGAACAAGATCGGGGTAGAAAATGAAAGGCCCGTGGTAGCAGCCACGGGCCAAGACCCTTGCCCTAGAAGCAAAGGAGAATGCTTTGACAGCTCCCTATTATAGCCGGCCCCCGCCCATTGTCAACCCTCTATGTCTATCGTTGTGTCCATGGCGCGGTGACTCCAAGCGGCCGAAGGTTGCCCGAATAGCAGTCGGGCGCTACCCCTAGAGTAGCCATCGTGGGTTCGAATCCCACCCGCGTCTCCCAATAGAACGCGCTCCCTTAAGTAAACCGCCGACATCCGGTTTTAGTACAAAGGAGAAATGTAAAAAATGAAAAATATCGTCACGTTGTTCGTCTTGGTCGCGCTGGTAGCATTCTTGACCGCCATTCCGGTGCATACGACACCAGGACAGGCCGTTGGAACGGCTCACATGCAGAAGGCGAAGGTCACGCAGGGTGACAACATCTCTATGGATGTGACCCTGGACAAACCTTCAAACCTCGCTGGGAGCATAGGAGTGAAAGTGTCCCCTGATGGATCACCAAATGGAAACTTTACCTTGGGCTGTGGCTTAGAAGCAGGAGGTACAAAGTGCACCGCAAGCAATAGAATGCCTCTCGACGCCAAGCTTGGCAAATGGGTCATTTCCGAAATCACGTTCGCACCGATATCTGGAAGCTCGAAGCTGCTAAGCGAGCACGGCGAGTCCTCGTTTGAGGTCGTTGCTCATGGGGCGATCATCCTCCCCGACAGCGCGACGGTTTCAGATATAAAATGACTACAGCAAAAGGCTCGACCTTCAAATTTCGGGCCTTTTGATAGTCCGTTACCGGTCGGGTTTTGGCCTCGTTCACGCCAGACCGTGAGAACGTTCTGGAACTTCACTGTCTCTGGTACGTGCCCACTTCTTGAGCGTTGCCAATTAGAAGCTGGTCGTCAGCGGTCACAGATATGCTCCACGCGTAAGGCCTGGGAGGCGTTCCCGCGGGTGCGCAATCCAATCGGACGTGCTTCGCATCGGGAAAATCGTAACGGCAGACTTCGTTTTCCCTGGGGCTCTTCATAATCAAAGTACCGTCAGCATTGAACTGCAGAGTCTCTCTCGTGCCGTGAACTTCTTCCCAACTGCCGACCACGCCTTCCTTCAGTTTTTTCTCAGCTTCGTGACTGCACCCTTGAAGCAGTAGAACCGCGCTCAGGAATACAAATACGCCGAGCCAGCTGCTCGCAGTCTGTAACGTCCTCGCGATCGGAGTCGCCATTTTTCACCCACTCCCAAGGCTCGTCCTGAATTCGACGAATCATGTTGGTATCGCGGCAGGGGACTTGGCATCAGCCATAGGCTTTCCGTCCGCACTGTCTGGATGGAGCTCTGGTCCGAGTCGAAAGAGTCATGCTTTGCGTGCCGGCGGGTGGCGGACCCTTTACTCTCAATTTCTTTTCCGGGCGGGTGGCCGACCCTGTAGTCCCGATTCTTTTTCCGGTTGACCTGACGGCAGGGCGAATAGTTCCACACCACCAGTTCAAGTCGAAGCTCACTCGACCCTTGCGGGGTGCCGAATCGCTTCGGGGTGTGAAGGGTTCGGGTTTTGACCGGCTTGACCTCTATTGAATGACGCGAAGTGAAGTTCCGGCGGGTGGGCGACGCTTACAGCAGTGCAATTCTTTGTGGGTCGTGTCTTTTTACCCTGAGACTTCGAAGGGTAGCCGCGACATAAAGCTCCGCAAACGACCCGCTTCCTTTCGGCGGAATTTTCGCCGAGCCTTGCGCTTTGCGGGTTTTACTTCCGAACTTCCATTTTGTCCCTGGTAGTTTTTCGTCTTCCGATGCGAAGAATCTGAAAAGCTCACAGGCTTCAAGTCCTTGCATTTCTCCTGCTCACTTCCTATCATTGTTGCGATGAAAATTTGGTTTAGGATCGGCCCCGACCGGGGCAACGAGCAGGACGGGCCGCAGCCGCCCGAACGCTACTCCTCTGCCCACTCGATGTTCCCATTTCTCGATCCCGAAGGGTTTGACGCGGTGTGGTCGCCACGACCGACCCGCTCGTCCGCCTCGCCGCGGACCAAAAACCCCGCCGACCACTCTCTTCGTAGGGGCACAGCATGCTGTGCCCGGTGCAGCGTGGCCCGCCAACGCTACCCTTTAGCCATCACCTGCTCCATAGCGGCTGTTGCACATCCGCTCAAATTTCAAGCTCGTCCCACCGGCCCCAAGACGTCTTCCGCAACCGGAAAACGGCGCAAAATTCTCGATTTTTATGGCATTTCTAACCGGTTCTGGCCCAAAAACAGAAGTTATAGAAAACAAACCATTAAACCCCGTCTAACCGGGGCCAGAACGCACATTAAGGATTGTAGTTTCCTCGCACTTTTTGCCGACAGATTTCGCGCGAGCAATCGTCAAAGACAGCTCAAGACCGAGCGATTTTTTCCGAGTTGTCGGACAACTTCTACCCGGTTCTGGTCAAAAAGTAGAAGTCACAGAAAACAAACCATTAAACCCCTTCTACCCGGTTCTAGAAATGCACAATGTGTCACTGAATTTCTGCACGATTCTCGCACGGTTCAGGCGGCGCACATCCCGCCTGTGCGTCCTTCACGGAACACGGGTCGCGGACTGCGGAGCATGTCCACCGTCCGCCTTGGCGGACGTGTGCTATCCTTGCCGGGGAGACAGCCACGAATGGGTTACATCGAACGCATCCAGAGTGATTTGACCGCAGCCATGAAGCAAAAGGACGAGCTGCGGCTGAGCGTCCTGCGCATGATGAAGAGCGCGCTCAAACATAAAGAAATCGAAAAGGTGCGCCCGCTCGACGATCTCGAATCGATGCAAGTTCTCCAAACTCTCGTCAAGCAGCGCCACGAATCCGTCGAGCAGTTCACCAAGGGCGGACGCAACGACCTCGCCGAAAAAGAGGCAAGAGAAATCAAGATTATCGAAACATATTTGCCTGCCGCTCCTTCGGACGAAGAAATTCATCGCGCCGTCGAAGCCGCCATCGCCGAATCCGGCGCCGATTCGCTGAAGCAAATGGGCGCCGTGATCAAAGCCGCCCGCGCTCGCCTGGAAGGTAAATCCGTGGACGGCAAAGCCTTGAGCGACCGCGTGCGCGACCGCCTGACCGAGAAATCCGCCGGAAAACCCTAATGCCGCTCACGCTCGTGCCGCTCCCTGAAACCATTCCGGTGAAATATACGGAAGAGGAAGCCGAGTACCTCAGCGTCCGCCCGGTGGTGCGCCAAGCTTTCAGCTCCGCCGAGCTGGTGGACATGGTCGTCAGCGTAGCCGGCAAAGACCTGGCCCGCGTTCAGAAAATTCTCAGCGCCGGAACGGTCGTCTTTCACTCCTTCCGCTACTGGTGGGCGGGATTCGAAGCCGACCCCGCCGCGCTACGCGAAATCCTGCAAAAATATCCCGACGCTGACCCTTCGCGCCCGTTCCGCCCCGAAGCCTGCGCCGAAGTAATCCTCGAATCCAGTGGAACGCCGCCGCGCCACTCGCTTCGCATCCGCCGCGACGAGGCTGGCAAACGCCGCCTGCTGCATCCGCGCAGCTTCTGGGATAATTTGATGAACCTCGCCCGCGATGTCGCGCCCGCCTATCGCGAATACTCCTACTCGCAGCGCGGGGACATCTACGTCCTGGTTCTCACTCCGCAGCAAATTGCTCGTCTCGCTCGCGAAGCCGAGCGTTCAGCGCCTCGCACCCTTCGCGCTGACCTCGCTGTCCTGTCTGCCATCTCGCAAATCGTCTTCGTCTGCTCCCGCCCCGCGTCGCAATCAATCAAGACGATTTAGATGGCGTGGCGCGAGTACCATGAATTCACAAAACACACCGTCGAAAAGCTTCGCCGAACTCAACACTTCCTCGACTGGGACAACATGCCCAACCCCTTCCGCCACTACGAAGGCGTCCCAGTCCTCGACCTCCCGGCCGACCCCCCAGCCCCCCAGATTCCAGCGCTCGAAGTCCTCGCAGGCAGAGCAGGGAACTCGCAGGCCGCAGATGGAGCGGCATTTCTTTCGCAATTGCTCTTCTACTCCGCCTCGATCAGCGCGACCAAAAGGGTTCCTTCAACGGGAGGCACCTACGCCCTGCGTGTCAACCCTTCTTCCGGCAACCTTCACCCAACCGAATTCCACTTCTGCACGCGAGGCCTCGTTGACTGGCCCGACGGCCTGTATCATTACCGCCCCTCATCTCACATGGCCGAGCAGCGCGCGATCGGAGATTTCGTCAGCAAGCTCATTGACACCACGGTCCCTCTCGTATTCGTTCTCACCAGCATCGCGTGGCGCGAGGCTTGGAAATATCGAGATCGCGCATACCGGTACTGCTTGCACGACATTGGGCACGCCTGGCAATCGCTGGCGCTCGCCGCACGAGCCATGGGATGCGAGACCTTCGCCCTCGGCCAGTTCTCGGACGACAAAGTGTCAGCGTGCTGCCTGTTAAATGAAGATGAATGGCCGATGCTGGTCGTGACGCTGCAGGGCAAGTCCATTCCCGTGACGACGCGGGGCCCCGTCGAGACGGTCTTGTTTCGCGGCGAGCCGAACCGCCTTTCAGATGAGCAAGTTCCTTATCCCCGGATCGAACAAATCCACGCAGCGACGAAACATCTCGCCGAAACCGCGATCTCGCCGGGCCCGCCGAAACCAAACGGCCGCGGCGAGATCAAGTTACCTGCTCCGATCTCGACAAGCAGCACCTTCGGCGAAGTCGTTCGCGGCCGTCGCTCCGCTCTCGACTTTCGGGGCGGCGACGAATCGATGTCCATCGCGCAGCTCGCCGCTCTCCTCGCAAGCTCGGGAAAACCTCTCCTCGCCGATTTCGCCACCCAACGTTTCGTCCAACTATATCTGTACGTGCACCGCGTGGAAGGTTTGGCGCCGGGCGCTTATCACTACTGGCCGGAGCACGCGGAGTTGGAAAATATCAAGCAGGGAGATCAGCGAGTGGCAGCCGCGGCGCTAAGCCTGGGGCAAGATCTGGCAGGAAACGCTTGCGTGGCATTTTCGATGATAGGCGATTTCGAAAGCGCTACCCGCATTTACGGCGATCGCGGTTATCGATACGTTCATTTCGAAGCCGGCGCTATCGGCCAACGAATGTATCTTGCCGCCGAAGCTCTTGGTCTTCGCGCAACAGGTATCGGCGCCTTCTTCGATGACGAAGTGCACAAATACCTGGGCCTTGCGCCCGGGCAGGGACAAGTCGTGTACCATTTTGCCGTTGGAAACCCTGTTCCGGATCCGCGTCTCGAGGCTTAAAACGAAATGGTCGGTATCCTGGTCCATGGCGATAACCATTTCATCCTGAGCGGGCCAGAGCCGGATGCAGCTGCCGCGCTCGCGCTGGTGCGCCATTGGTCCATCATCCAGATCGGCGATCAGAAATCGCTTTCGTTCGAGCAATGGCAAATTCGCACGAAGGAGTTTCGAGAAAACCTGAAATGGGCGGTGGTCGTCCCCGGTGACGGAGATATTTCCCCAGCCGTGTCGCAGTTGCTCGCAGAACTGTCCGCGCGAGGCATCGCCGTTCGCAGGCTCGACAGAGGTCTCCAGTAAATCCTCAAATCACTCGCGAAGGCCCGAGCCGGTGTACAATGTCAGCCGTCTGTAGCGCGGTATGATTCAGGCTTCTGTGCAAACCCTGGTAGCTTGAGAATCAAAGCGGAAGATGCCCAGTCCTTACCTCGATCGCATCTGAGAAATCCCCGGCATACGCGCCGGAGTAGTCCGACTCGTAAAAAGGAGAACAATCAATGAATCACGAACAAGCAGCATTCATGACTGCAATGTTTGTACAAGGCCTCGAGAATGAATATACGATCACGAGGAGAGTCCTCGCGGCGGTCCCCGAAGAAAAGAAAGATTTTCGCCCAGATCCGGACGCGCGCACTGCATTCGCGCTCGCCTCCCACATCGCCAGCTCTGATGTTTGGTTTTTGAACGGCATTTTGAAGGGCGAGTTCATTCCCGAAGGCGACAAGAAGTTTCGAAGCGTGGCCGAAATCGTTGCTTATTACGAAAGAGAGTTTCCGGCCGCGCTGGCCAAAGTAAAAGCTCTCTCACCAGACAAGCTTGCCAAAGTTATTCCTGCATTCGGAATGTTCGAACTGCCGGCGGCCGCCTACCTTGCGTTTGTCACGAACCATTCCATCCATCACCGCGGACAGCTTGCTACCTATCTTCGGCCGATGGGAGCCAAAGTTCCCAACATCTACGGCGGCAGCTTCGACGAGCCCATGCAAATGCCCGCCGCAGCCCACTAGAATCTTCGCTAGAAGCCGGGGCGAGGTCACTCTCGCCCCAGAATCTTCTGCTCGCGCGATTTATCTTCTTATCGGTCTATAAGGTTCCGGCTTGGGGTGGACCCCAAGCCGAACGCACCGAGCGCGAAAACTCGCGACAAGCTTATGACGTTGAGATAAACTCTGGACTTCTCAGCAGCGGACTGGGTCGTTCAGAAGATTTGCAAGCACGTATGAAGTGATCCGGCGTGATCCGGCCGCGCCAATCAAGGAGCAGCGATGCAAAAAATCCCTCTGCGTCTTGCACCGGCAGCTTTTTTATTTAGCCTCACAACTCTGGCTTTCCCGGGTGCTGTTCGAGCTCAGACCGATGCTGCCAAAACCTTCAGTGTGAATTGCACCCTGTGCCATGGGGCGGATGGCAGCGGCAATACCCCTACCGGTAAATCGTTAAAGGCCAAAGATCTCGCCTCGGCCGAGGTACAGAAGCGATCCGACGACGAACTCGCCGCCATCATTACCAAGGGACAAGGGAAGATGCCCGCATTCGGCAAGAAGCTTTCTCCCGAGCTCATCAAGTCGCTCGTTGCGTATATCCGAAAACTACCGAAGTAGTGAGAACACTCATTAATGTGCCGCCGCGTCTCGCGCTCCAGCAGTTTCTTACAATCCTTAAGGTCCAGGTAATCGGAGAGAGTTCCATGAAGGGCAGGGACGAAGATTCTGTGGAGATGTGGAGGAAAAAATTTTCCACGCCCGAACTACCTTCTAGCGAACGACGTTCCTTTCTGGGCGCTCTGGTTGCCTTGGGCTCGTTTTGTGTAGGTGCGCTGCTCTCTGTTCCTTTGATCCGCTTCACGCTCTTTCCACTCTTGCGACGTACTACCGAACTCGAGGCCTCGCCAGTGGGGGCGCTGAGCGATTTTTCATCCTTAAGTGAGCCAATCGCGCGCACCGTTCAGGTGGAGCAGGTGGACGGATGGCGCAAAGCGGTTTCAGAGAAGACCGTGTATGTGACGAAAGACGGCCACGGTCACTTGTGTGTCCTCTCTTCCATCTGCCCGCATCTGGGTTGCACCGTACCGTGGGTCAGCGACAGGAAAGAATTTGTCTGCCCCTGCCACGGAGGCACTTTCGCGCCGGATGGAAGTCGCATCAGTGGTCCTCCTCTCCGCGGAATGGATAGCCTTGAAACAGTCAATCGAGATGGCCAGCTATTGGTGCGTTTCCAGTATTTTCGCCAACTCGTCGCAGACAAAGAAGTTGTGGGCTAAGAAGGGCTCTCCGAAATGTATTCAACCGGTCCCAAGGGAAACGACGCTTCTCAAAGTGCGCAAACAGGTTTTCGCGGATGGCTCAATCGCCGCACCGGCTTGGACGACATGCTTCGGACTGCCCTGGATGAACCGATCCCCGGGGGCGCGCGTCTTGCTTATATATTTGGATCGGGACTGTTGTTTATCTTTCTCTCGCAAATCATTACCGGAGTATTCCTCGCGCTTTACTATGTTCCTTCCGCAGACCACGCCCACACCACCGTCGCCTACATCACCAAGGTTGTCACCGCCGGCTCTTTTCTTCGCAGTCTTCACGCCTACGGAGCCAGCGCCATGGTTATCGTGTTGCTGCTCCACTTGTCGCAGACGTATATCTACGGCGCATACAAAGGGCGGCGCGAACTGCTTTGGGTTTCCGGCTGCGTACTTTTCGGGTTGGTGCTGGGAATGGCTTTCACTGGTTACCTGCTTCCCTGGGATCAAAGAGCGTACTTTGCGACCGCCGTGGGCACGAACGCGATCGGCGAGATGCCGTGGGTCGGCGAATCGCTCACCCGTCTCTTGCGCGGTGGGACCGAAATGGGGACTCTCACGATCTCACGTTTCTTTGTAGCTCATGTCTTCCTCATCCCAGCCTGCATCTTCGCTCTGGTGGCCTCCCATATTTTTCTGTTTCGTGCGGCTGGCCCCGCAGGCCCGGTTGTAGAAGATCCCTACAGTCCAAAGTTGAAACCGGAACCCTTCTACCCACGCCAGGTGTTGATGGATCTCTCGCTCACGGCTCTCCTCATCTTTGGGCTTGGCCTGCTGGCCTTCTTCATGGCCGTGCCACTGGGACCTGCGGCCAACCCGGCAAATGCGCAATACGTGCCCAGGCCGGAGTGGTACTACCTTCCGATTTTCCAGTGGATGAAATACTGGCACGGCGCTGCTGCGGTGATCGGCATCCTGGTCATTCCGATGATTCTTGCCATCGCCGTTATCGCTCTGCCGTTTCTGGATCGCAGCGTCGAGCGTCGGCCCTGGAAACGCCCGGTGGCGATGGGAGCATATGCGTTCTTGGTGTTTGGGCTGGCGGGACTCGGGCTGCGTAGCGCGTATCTGGACAAGCACGATGCCAGCGTTGCGCAACAACTGGCCAAGCAAAAAGTCGAAGAACAGGAATACATGCGCAAACCGTTCGAGCCCGAGCTTTCTTCTGCTTCGCTGGCTGCGGCCAATGTCGCCCTGGCCGATCCGCTAGCAGCGAAAGGGAAAACAATCTTCGAGGCGCACTCCTGCAACGCATGCCACGGTGATGGTGGGATCGGTACGGCAGCAGCCCCTGCTCTGATCGGTGTTTCGGCGAAGTTTACTCCGGATCAGCTCGTCGCACTCTTCAAGCATCCTACCGCCAAGATGAACGCCGGCGGCATGCCACCGGTAGATTTTCCGCCGGATGACATGAATGCGCTAATCGCCTATCTCGAAAATCTTAAGTAAGCATGTCAGCGACATTCATTCTGCACGCTCTTGGCGCAATCGTCGAATTGCGCGACGCTGACATCAGGTTGATTCGGAAAATGAGTCAACGAATCGATAGTCCATGCTTCACTTCAACGGTAACTTACGGCAGAAAGTGAGCGATGGCTTCCAGTATTCGCTTGGCGGCGCAATCAGTGGACGCGGGGGTTGCCGCGACGAGTTGCATCTTTCCACGGAGTGAGCACCGTGTAACGCGGGGTTGCCGTCGCATTTTCCTTGCTGGCCGCCAAGAGCTTTCTCCGAATCAGCCAGCTTACCGCAGACTGGGCGGAGCTCTTCGAGACACCGATGGATTCCGCAAGTTCCTGGTAGCTGATTTGAACCACCGCATTCCTGCGCCGCTCTTCTGCGGCGAGCCACAGGTACACCAAGAAGCTGACCGGCTTGCGATCGTGGCCCACGAGGTCGCGCATCAATACATCGGTTACGTAATCGTCGAGAACCGGCATCGCTATATGAATTGTTAGTATAGGATTTGTTAGCAGATTGCAACCGTCAACTTGCTCAGGCTATCCTCGGCCCGCGGTCAGGAAATACAAATCATTCAGGAGATGCAAACATGATTCGCGGACTCAAGTTCGTCAGCATTCCCGTGCGCAACCAGGATGCTTCTCTGAAATTCTTCACCGAGAAACTCGGATTCAAAGTGGGAACGGACCAGCCGTTCAGCAATAAGCAACGCTGGATTGAACTGTTGATCCCGGGCGCGGAAACCGGGATTGTGCTTTTCACACCGGACGGGCATGAGAATCGCATTGGCGATTTTCAGCCGCTTTCGTTTTGGTGCGACGACGTTCTTGCCACGGCAAAAATTATGAAGTCCAAAGGCGTGGAGTTTGCAGCGGACCCAAAAAAGGAATCCTGGGGGACGTCGGCGATCTTCCAAGATCCAGACGGCAATAAGTTCGTACTCTCCAGCAGATAACGCGATACGGCGCGGGAGAATCAGGCGCTCGCTTGAAGTTCGCCTTCCGAGCGCGCGATGACGGCGCAAGCCAGACAATTTCCAATCACGTTTACGGCGGTGCGCGCCATATCCATCAGCGCATCGATGCCCAGAATGATGAAAATCGGTTCGGTGGGCAGATGAAACAAAGACGCGGTGGCGAGCAGCACGACAAGCGTTGCACGAGGAACTCCCGCGACGCCTTTGCTGGTCAACATTAGAGTGAAAACCATGACGAGTTGTTGTCCCCACGTCATGTGGATCCCCGCGGCCTGCGCCACGAATATGGACGCCAGCGCCAAGTAAACCGAAGAGCCGTCCATGTTGAAACTGTATCCGGCAGGGATTACGAAGGCCACAATCCTCCGCGGCACGCCGAACGCTTCCATCTCCTCCATCGCCCGCGGAAGGGCAGCTTCGGAAGTGCTGGTGGCAAACGCGATCGTGGCAGGCTCGGCTACGGCGCGAAGAAAGCGTGCAAGCGGAAGCCGCGCCAATAATGCAATGGGAAGCAGCACCAGCAACAGGAATGCGAACAGTGCGGCGTATCCTGTCATCAAGAGCTTTCCCAGCGGCAATAACACGCCGATTCCCATGTGGCCGACGGAATAGGCCATTGCCGCGCCAACACCGACCGGCGCGAAATACATCACCAGATTCGTGAAGGAAAACATCGTCGCGCTTAGCGACTCGCAAAACTTCAACATGGGTTCGCGCTTCGCCTGTGGCAGCAGCGCCAGCGCAATTCCGAAAAGCAGTGCAAACACAGCAACCTGCAGGATTTGGTTCTCAGCGATGGACTTCGCGATGTTCTCGGGGAAGATATGCAAGAGAAAATCTTGCAAACGCATTGGCTCCGCATTTTGTGCCGCGGCGACACCTGGACTCACCGACATAGACAAGCCTTCGCCTGCGCGGCTGATATTGATCGCTCCCACGCCGATGAAGAGCGCCAGAGTCGTTACGACCTCGAAATAAACGAGGCTTTTCAATCCGATGCGGCCAACACTGCGCAGATTGCCGTGCCCAGCTATCCCCGTGACCAGCGTGCCGAGTATTAACGGCGCGACGATCACTTTGATCAAACGCAGAAAAATGTCGCTCAGTACACGGAGATGTTCAGCAAGCTGGGGCCGGTCCAATCCGATTTCTCCGCCCAGCAGCATCGAGAAGAAGATCCAAAATGTCAGCGAGCCTCCGCGCAATCCCGCCGCTGCAATCAAGGCCAGGCCGGCGCAACGCAGAACGGTGTACCAAACCTCTGGACCGAACAAAACTGCGAGCGCCACACCCAGCAAGAACAATAGAACGCCCGCGACGGTAAGCGTTCGCAGTGCTGTCGAGCGCGGTTCCGGCGTCGAAACATTTTTCGCCGGACTACTCATCGTGAATCCTTTTGACTCCACCGTCAGCGCCCTTTTTGAAAAGTTCATCGCGATTTCTGATGTCCGCCAATTCTTGCTGGGCGTCTCAGCCGTCTGTTATCGTGTCGAATATGCCAGCGATCAAAAATCTGGAATGCTCGCGCTGCAAAGCTTTGGTGTCGGCTGAACGCCCTCAGACCGTCTGTCCAAAATGCCAAGGAGCGTTCTATGTGCGCTACGATCTTCAGCAGCTTTATAGGCCGGCTGCGCGCGACTTTCTTGTAGGCCAGGACCCTGCGACGACTTGGTCCGGTATGTGGCGCTATCGTGCCGTGCTTCCTGCCGTCGAGCCGGTCACCTTGGGCGAAGGCTGGACGCCGATGTTGCGCAGCCGGCGCCATCCCGGAATTTTCCTCAAGGAGGAAGGAGCAAATCCTACCGGCACATTTAAAGCCCGCGGGCTTGCACTCGCGGTCACCATGGCTCGCCACTACGGCTTGCGAAAACTCGCAGTCCCTTCCGCGGGAAACGCCGCCGGCGCGCTTGCCGCTTACGCCGCCGCCGCCGGAATCGAAGCCCACATCTTCATGCCGCGGGACGTGCCCTTCGCCAATTACGTCGAGGCCGTAGCCTACGGCGCAAACGTCACGCTGGTCAACGGCCTAATTTCAGATTGCGGCCGGATGGTTGCGGAGCGAAAGGAGAAGGAGGGCTGGTTCGACGTCTCCACGCTGAAGGAGCCATTTCGCATCGAAGGTAAGAAAACGATGGGTTACGAACTGGTGGAACAACTCGGCTGGAGATATCCCGATGCGGTCATTTATCCTGCGGGCGGCGGCGTCGGATTGATCGGCATGTGGAAAGCTTTCGGTGAACTGGAAGAGCTCGGCTGGGTGCAGTCGGGCAAGCGGCCGCGCATGATCGCGGTGCAATCTTCAGGCTGCGCTCCGATGGTTCGGGCTTTCGAAAACAAATCGGGCACGAGTGAGGTGTGGCAGAACGCGGAAACTTTCGCAGCAGGGCTGCGCGTGCCCAAGCCTCACGGAGATTACATCATGCTGGAGATACTGCGCGAGTCCGCAGGTACGGCCATCGCCGTGCCCGACCAAGAAATTCTTGCTTCTCTGAAGGATTGGGCGCGACACGAAGGAATCTTCCTCTCCCCGGAAGGCGCCGCTGCGACCGCTGCATATAAAAACCTTATCGCTACCGGTTTTCTGAAGCCCGCAGACCGTGTGGTGGTGTTCAACACTGGCGCAGGGCTGAAGTACACCGACGTGACGGCTCAAGCCATGAATGTAAATCGTCCGGCCGGCTCGGCATAACCGGGTTGGGCACAAAAACTAAACCTCGGCAAAATCCAGCATGGCGTACAAAAAACGAAGCACATTCATAAGGCTCCGGTCCGTAAGTCCGCGCGGCATAAGATAACAGAACGTCACGTGCCGACCGTGCTATGCTCTTCGAATCGAGCCACCATGCGAATTCAGGCGTTCATATTCAACTGGCCGGGCAAGAAGCAGCACGCTGCAAAGCTGGAGAGAATGTTTCGCCCGCATTGCGAAGTGATCGTCATTAATTCCGACGATGGCCTCAGAACGCGCTACCCGCACTGGCAGCACATTGGCAACGATGGCTACTTCACCGAACAATGGAACGCGGCTCTCCAGCGGTTTGATGCTGACATCTTTGTCCATATTCAGGGCGACATTTGGCCGGCTAAAATCGGCCAGGTGCTGTCTGAATGTACGCGCTTCATCAAGAACCACGGTGTAGGCGTATATGCACCGAATGTAGATTTCACGGCGCACGTCTACCGCACGCAGTCGCTGCGGAAGTTGCAGGAAGGCGTTTACGAAGTCCCCACTCCAGACAATTCCTTCTGGGCGATTCCTTCGGACGTAATTCGAAATACGCCGCGCGTTGATCCGCGCGTGAACCGTTTAGGATGGGGAATTGACTATCTGGTGGGCGCCGTAGCCAGACGCAGTGGACGGAAGATCGTGCGAGATTATCGTTTCACCGCGGGTCACTTGAGGTTCACAGGCTACGACAACGGCGAGGCCCTCCGGGAATGGGAACAGATGAAAAGGGCTGTGGATCCGCTCTTATGCCGGGAGATGGAATCGCTGCAACGCGAGCGCAACGAGCTTGTTACCCACACGACCTCTTGGGGACATCCTGTCGCCCGCCTGCTCACCGCTGTCAGCAGTCGCACCAACAGAGGCGCGATCATTCTTCAGCGTCGCATAATTTCGCACTAGCAGTTGCACGCGACATCTTCGCTTCAGCGCTCCAAAACGTCCTTGTAACTGTTGAGGGCGACTTTTTTCGGCTGGCGGTCCAGGGTAAAGTCCACTGTTCGCGTGGAAGGTCCCACCATCCCGATTTGGCCCAGGCGCACCATGCCGTTTCCAAAGTCGGCGAAGATGGGAACGAACATCGCGAAATGGTTATCCACTTCGCTCTGCGTGACTTCCGCGTGGACTTTGACTTTGCCCCCGTCGGCCGGCTGCAACTCATATTTGAGATGATAGCGCGGCACCTGCGTGCCGTAGACCCACTCGTTGAAAAACCAATCCAGCCGGCCGTTTTGCTGAAGGTCCATTTGCTTGGTCATGTGCTTTTCGGCGATGGCTTTGAACGTCTCGGTGGAAGCGGGCGAGTCGTGATGCGTCGCCATGAAATCGTGCATCATGTCGATGAAAGCCTGGTCTCGATTGTCGCCCTGATCGCCGTACATGAGCGAGCGCAGCATGAGCAGCACGTAGGCGCCTTTGGAATAAGTGTCGCCCTGATAGGCTTGCGCCGAACGGGGAGAAATCAGGCGCAACCCCAGCCACAGCGGACCGGCATCATTCGGCGAAACGCCGAAATTATTTTTTTCCAGGATGCGCACGCGCTGGCGTTCCCAGAAATCGATGTAGTCCTTCTCCCACTTCTTCCCCAGGGCTTGCTGCAAAAATAGTCCTGCAGCGAATTCCGCGAAGCCTTCGGACAACCACTGATCGTGATAGGAGGCCCAGCTGACGCCATGACCAAACCACTGGTGCGCTACCTCGTGCGGCGTAACTTCCTGCACGAATCCGGTGAACTTGGTGTTGATCTGGCCGAACAACATCCATCGCTGGGTCGAGTCGATGTATGCGGAAATCGGCAAGTAAACGAGGCCGGGCCACGATTGGCCGAAGGCGAAATCCGGTTGTTCGGTGATATACACACTATCGTATGGCGCCTTGCCGAAAAACATCGTGCACACTTGCATTTGCGCCCGAGTCTGGTCCAGAGCGTACTTGGTCATCGCGGTAGGCGACATACCGCCCAACGCGCCGTTTTCATAGGGCTTCAGATTGTCCGGCAAATCCGTCAAATAAAACCCGGAGATGTTGTAGTGCGTGATGGTATCGGGATAATCCATCTTTTTATATTGGCCGTAGTTAAAGCCGGCGACGGCGACCGGCACCGGCGTCACCCAATGCGAAACGGCAAAACCCGCTTCGTTGCTTTGACCTTCGAGCTTGCCTACGCTGACCACAATGTTTGAGGGCGGAACCTTGAAAGTGAGATCGTAGAGCGCTTTTTCACCGAAGCCGTTCAGATTCGGATACCAGGCTTGACGGGCCTGGACGTAGTAGCTTCCATTGCCGGCGTTGACCAGAACTTTGTCACCGACATATTCGACGCTGATGGAATGTTCCTGCCCAACTGCAGGGGCTTCGTCCAGGATGGCGTAAAACGACCCGTCTTCCTTCCTGTTTTCTTGAATGAAATGCAGGTCCTGGCCGTTCTGGTCGGTTACGCGGGTGACGCGCAGATTAGGCAGCAGCCCGAATTTCATCACTCGTTCGGCGGGGATCAGCGGTTCAAACGTGATCGTGGCGCGGCTCTGCAGGTGATCGTTCTTCGCGATTACGGTTTCGATGTTGTAGCGCTTCGTGGCGAACACGCGCTTATCTTCGCGCGAGTCCGCCGTGCGTGCCTTGAGTTCGCTTACCAAATGCTGGGAGTACCAGATTCCGTCGTCGAGTTCTCCACCGTTGAAATTCACGAGTGCCACTTCCTCGGGAGAATCCAGTTGCGGCAGCGCGCCCACGCGCGTGCGCAGGAAAAAACGCAAGTCTTTGTGGGAGGTACCGCGCATGTAGGCGTTAAAGAATGGAGGATGCTTCGGATTGTAGATAGTGGAAAGCACATCGGCGTCGACATTGTCGATGGTTTCGCCCTCGAGCAATCCTTGCGTTAGGCCTTCGGGAATTTCGTGTCGATGGCGGACTCGATCTTTCCAACGTTGAAAGGCGGCGGCAGCTTCGGGCGGCGTTTCCGTTCTTGCGCCGAGCGCGCCAGCGAACTGCGGATACAGGTTGCCGCTGAAGCGAAAAACCACCTCAGCGAAGTCCTCCTCAGCCGTCGGGTTTCCGGTGCGGCGCAAAATCTCATGCGTGTCGATGGCATCCACGGGCTTCAGCGTGAAATGTCCCTGACCGACAAAAACGGCGCCGGTTTCGAATTTGTTGACAAGAGCCAGCAGAGTGATTGTTCCGGATTTGAGCTGGAAGGTTCCCACGTCTAGGTTGAGGGTAAAATTTTCGCAGCGGTAGGTCTCCCCCAGGCCGATATTGCGGAGTTGACGGTAGAAATCGTCTGAATTGGCAAATCCCGTACTTTTTTCGCTGACGGTGACGCGAGTCTGCTGCGCCGCGATGGTCAGGCTCAGCGGGAGGTCCGCCGCGCCCTTCAGGTCCACTGTGGTGACCAGGTCGTCGAAGCCTTCCTTGGACACCCGCACTGAAAATTTCCCCGAACTCAGGCCCGGTGCTGCGAACTTGCCGGATTCATCGGACGTGAGCACGATCGGCTGCGACAAGTTGCCGCCGCTGATTTCGATGTGGGCTCCGGCGACGACTGCGCCGGATGGATCTTTCACCGTGCCGGAAATCGTGTCCGCATGCAGGTAGGTGGCGAATGCCAGGCAAAGGAGCGCCAGGATTGATGCGTAGAAGAAGGGAAGTCGCCCGAGGTGCCAGGATCTTTTAGCGGCTGGAGCTGAGCCGCGTTTACGATTGTTAGATTGCGTTTTTTCAGATCGGCTCATGGGTTCCCCGAGAAAATCGGCTCGCGATGCTTTGCGCTGCTATTGCTTCATCCTTCTGGATGAGCCGCTCCGTTATCAAAGGAGTCTCAAAGGTGCGGTCACAGTTGTAGCGGAACGTTACGCGGGACGCAATAGCCGTAGTGAACTTAGTTGCAAGATAGGTTTAGATTACAGGTAGTAATGCTTTGCATGTCCGCGACCTGCGGCACGGTGTTTCGCGCTCGCTTCCGCCAGCGGATTTGACACTGCGCGTCTCAGCCGCTACGCTCGTCGCGATGAAAATCATTGTCGCAGACAAAATCAGCGAGCGCGGAATTGAACTCCTGCGCAATACAGGCTGGCAGATTGTTCTGCCGGTGGCGGCAGCGCTGCCCAACGAGATCGCCGACGCCGACGGACTGATCGTCCGCAGCGCTACGCGCGTCACTGCCGAGCTTCTCGACAAGGCGGAGCGACTTCGCGTTGTGGGACGCGCGGGAGTTGGCGTGGATAACGTGGACATGGACGCAGCGACTCGCCGCGGCGTCCTGGTAATGAACACGCCCGGCGGAAACGCCGTCAGCGTGGCCGAACACACGTTCGCGCTGATGCTAGCGCTCGCGCGCTCCGTGCCGCAATCCAATGCCGCAATCCAGGCGGGCCGTTGGGAAAAGTCTTCCACCGGAATGGAGTTGCGCGGCAAGACGCTGGGCCTTGTGGGGCTCGGACGCGTGGGCGCCGAAGTAGCCAGACGCGGGCGAGCGCTCGAAATGAAAGTGCTGGCTTACGATCCCTACGTGACGCAAGCGGCGGCGCGCGAACTCGACGTCGAGTTGATTGCGTTTGAAGATTTGCTCCGCCGCTCGGACGTGATTTCGCTGCACACCGCTCTAAGCGCCGCGACAGAAAAAATAATTAATGCTGCGGCCCTCGGACAGATGAAGCGTGGCGCGCGCTTGATCAATTGCGCTCGCGGGGAACTGATCGACGAAGCCGCGCTGGCTGAAGCTCTGCGTTCAGGACAATTGGCGGGCGCCGCTGTGGACACGTTCGCGCAGGAGCCGCCGAAAAATTCTCCGCTGATCGGATTGGCAAATTTCATTGCCACTCCGCATATCGGCGGTTCTACAGCGGAAGCGCAGGAAGAAGTGGGAACTCTGATCGCGCAGCAAGTTCGCGAATATCTCGGCGAGGGCCTGATTCGCAACGCTGTAAATATGCCTGCGCTTTCCGCCGAACAATACCGTCTCTTGCGTCCTTACCTCGAACTTGGCGAACGCCTCGGGCTGTTGGTAGCTCAGGCCGCGCCTTCGGCCAGCTTCAGCCGCATCCGCATTCGTTATGCGGGAGAGCCGGCGGAGCTGGGTTCGCACGTAATCCGCAGCGCGGTGCTGATAGGCGTGCTGAACTCCGTGCTCGACGAAAAGGTGAACCTTGTAAATGCTTCGCAAGCTGCTGCCGCGCGCGGATTGATTGTGGAAGAAACCACGCGGCGCCGGGAGCGTGGTTTCCCGAATACGCTCGAGGTCTCCGCGGCCGACGGCGGTCCCGAACTCACAGTCGAAGGAACTGTGGTTCAGGACGGCTCGCCGCGAATTCTGTCGCTCGACGGCATCCCGCTCGAAGCTCCGCTGGAAGGCACTCTGTTGTTAACGCGAAATCGCGACGTTCCCGGAGTGATTGGAATGATCGGTACCGCACTCGGCAATCTCGGCGTGAATATTGCTACGTTCGCGCTCGGCCGCCGCACTCCGGTGCACGGAGCCGAAGCCGTCGCGCTGGTGCGCCTCGACGGGAAAGTCGATCCCACCATTCTAGAAAAGATTCGCGCCATTCCTTCGATCACCGAAGCGCGCTTAATTCATCTCCCGGAGTTGCCAAAAGAACGCGTGCGCTCGCAATAGGCCCGATGCTGAGCCAAATCGGGTGAGGAACATCGCGGAAAAGGTACAACAAAAGCGGGGCAGGTTGCGGTCGGTGCCGATGCACGATAAACTCTTTGGCAGTCGGTAGCAATTTTCGGGGCGTAGCGCAGCCTGGCTAGCGCGCCTGGTTCGGGACCAGGAGGTCGGTGGTTCAAATCCACTCGCCCCGACCATCCCTCAAGCAGTTCTCGCTGTCCTCAGCCCTCATAGAGTGAGCAATACCTCTGAGCGAATCGAGAAATCGTCTCGTGCATTATCCGGGGCTCGATCGCCCGCGGCGGTTTCCGGCGAAGAAGGCACAGGAGGCGCTGACAGGGCATTGCTCACACTTGGGCTTGGTGCGCTTGCAGAGTTCCTGGCCGTGGCGTTTCAGCAACAAATACGCGCGGACGAGCGAGTCGAACTTCTGCGGAATTTCCGCCTCGATGGCTCTTTGTGCTTCGCGGTATGTCACGCCATAGTTCTCGCGCTCTTGCCCGTGCTGAATGCGGACCAGTACGTGCGGGCAATTGGACGGGACGGCGGCTACAGGTACGAGGCCCGCAAAGAGCAGTATGCGGTCGGCGCCCGGATCGGCGATATTTGGAAACTTTTTAAGGATCTTGCGCACTTGGGCGATGGGTCCGACCAGGGCCGCACGCAGGTCGCCGCCAAACTCATCCTTCACGCGTACCGCGATTTCCTTCAGCCGCATGGCTCTTAATTCCGGCACCATGCCGCCCGGTTTCAATGCGCTCGCGAGAGTTGCAGGATCCGCTGCGAGGAGTTGGTCCGGCTCGACCCCGATCTCCCGGTTGAGTATTTCCCAGCCTCTGGTGCACGCGGCATCACTCGCCGGATACCCGCAATGCCACCACACCAGAAAAAGATACGGGTCGGTCGGCCAGTTCGGTTCCTGGGCGCCGTAAAAGGACTCCAACTGTTTTAAGATCTCGAGGACGCTTACGGGTGCTCGGCGCATTCGACGCAGATTCTCCGCCTGCTGTTGAACGGGGATTATCGCAGAAAGGTCGACGTAAAACAGGCGGCAGTTACGGCCGGTGAGCGGGGCAACTTGAGGCTGCGAATCTAGAAGTTTGTGGTGAGGCGCAAGGCGAAGCTACGCGATGGGCCGATGGCGTTCCCGGAGAAAAGGCCGCCGAAATCGATCACGTCTAGAACGTTGTTAAGGTTTTGTCCATCGGCTTGAATCCGCATATTCAGACGCTCTGACTTGTAAATATCCGCGCCTGCAGAGGCATTCACCTGGAAGGCAGGAAAGATGCGGCCGCGAGCGAAATTAATGCGATCCACAACTTGTTGGCCGTACACCTGCGCCACCCCGGCTTCGCATTGCGGTAGAGTTTCACCGTCCGGGCACTGAAAATCGAACGGTAGGCCCGTATCGTATTGAACTCCGGCGGCAATCCACAGGCGGGGAGTGATCTGGTAACGTACCCGGCCGCGGACGGTGTTGCGCTGATCCTGCGAATCCGGGAGATGACCTGTGGTGGGTATCACCGCGTCGTCGCCCAGAAAGAGGCCGCCCGTGACCGGAAACCAGGCGTTGCCCACGGTGTAGGAATAACTCAAGAAGCCGGAAAAGCCGTGCCAATCGGGAACGGCGAGCTTCGCTTCCGCGCCATAAATGACGGCCTTGCGGAACGCAATGGGATAGCTGATGGTCGTATTGTCGAGCTGATCGTCGTCCGCATAATTGTTCACCAGCCGGCGAAAATAGTTGGCATCCAGTCTCAGCTTTCCGAAAAAAGCTTTCGTCAAACCGGCCTCGTAATAATTTCCTTCCGAAGGCTCGACGGGCAATTGCAGGGAAATGGGGTTTAGTTTCGTCGCGGCTGTTGAACTTGAGAGCAGAATGTTTTCGAAAGAGGGCGTCTGAAAGACTCTGTCGTAGGAAAAATGCAGCACGAGACCGGCGGATGGAAAATACCGTGAAATCGAGAAACGCGGGTCCACCGCCTGGCGGTTCAATACGAGCTGATAATGATCCCAACGAAGCCCTGCGCTGATTGTCCAATTTCCCAAGTGGATCAAATCCTGAACGAACGCAGACTGTTCGAGGTCCGGCCGATTCGCCAAGAAACTGAAAGTAGGTGGCGTGCCGGGATCGAATTGGGTTGGGTCCGTAATGATGAATCTGAAATTCTCGTTCAGGAAGATATTGTCGGACTCGACTCCAAACTTCCATTCGTGCCGACCGCGAACGACGGTGACGGTCCCTTTAAAATATCCTTCGCGAAACCAATTGTGCTGAAAAACTACTATGGGAGTCGAATTCGTGTTGGAGTTGAAATCGTTCGCATTGTTGCGGACCATTGCGCGGAAATCGGCCACCACGTGAGTTGAAAAAGTGTGTTGGTAGCTGGCAATTCCCATGGTCTCGATGTTATCGGCCGTTTGGCGCTGTCCCGCGATTTGCTGCACCATTTCATTGGGGATGTCGTAGCGCGAGACTTCGTGGCGAACGATGAAGCTTAGGCGATCGTTCGGCGTCAGGTTGAGCTGGTAATGGGCCGAAAAATCGCCGAGCGTACCTGTGTTGGAGAAATTTTCGGGAACCACGGGGTTCAGATAATGATCCGTCATGCTGCCGCTGGCGCTGAAGCCAAGAGTGTTCTTGCCCCAGACATACTGGCCTTGGGTAAACGCGCCCGCCGAATCAAAGCTGCCTCCGGAGAGCACCACTTGGCCGTGAAAGCCTTCCTGTGAATCCTGAAGCGTATTGACCTCGACCACGCCTCCCATCTTTCGTCCGTATTCCGCGGGAAAGCCTGCAGTGTAGATGCTCATCGATTGCACGTCGTCCGCTTCGATTTCCGGTCCGAAGCTGGGCGAGCGATTATCGGTGAGAGGGATGCCGTCCACGACAAACTGAGTTTGGTACTCGGAACCTCGCGGATGCAGGACGGCATTGCCTTCATATAGCCAACCCGGTTGCGAATTCACCAAATCCTGCAAGGAACGGCCCGGAACTGAGCTGAGCCTATCCTGAATGACGTCCGAGCCTATCTGGCTAACGGCGCCGACTTGGTCGGGGTCGATCAACGTATCGGCCGCGCTAACTGTTACGGATTGATTTACTGTAGGTAGCTTGAGCTGAATTGCGTATTCGGTCGGAAGCGAGGAACGAATCTCCACAGATTCGGAGACGGCCGCAAAGCCAGGCTGGCGAATCTCGAGTTGATAGACGCCATAAGGCAGGCGCAGCACGTCAAGAGAGCCTTGATCGCTGGTCAAGAGAGTGTTCCGATATTGATTCGCCTCGCTGCTAATCTGAACGGTCGTTTTCACGCCAAGGCCGGATGGGTCGGTCACTTTCAGGCGCAGTTCGCCGCTATTGCTCTGGCAAAAGAGCGGCACGGCGCAGAGTAAAAAAAGAATTGCGACTCTGGTGATGAAGAGCCGGCCGGTGACGTTCGGGAGCCGATGTCCGTGCATGCGTCTATGTGAGCGGGCTTTGTCCATCCCGCAATACAAATTTTCGCATAGCGCCGGTTCAAAGCAACATGAACCGCGGTCTGTGCATGTCAGTTCTGGAATGAGGATGCGCGAGACTCGGGGGTCGCCTAGCTGTGGTCTGCATTCCTGAGCGTCCGCTCACGCGTCGTCTGTCCAGTTAAATGAACGCGTGACGGCTTTCTTCCATGCACGGTAAAGCTCTTCTCTTTTTGCTTCCGCCATTTGGGGCGCCCAGGTATGTCCGACGTGCCAATGCGCGCGCAGTTCCTCTAGATCTTTGAAGAAACCAACCGCGAGGCCTGCAGCGTAGCACGCTCCCAACGCTGTAATCTCCGCGATCGCCGGCCGAACCACGGAGCGGTTCAAAATATCTGCCTGGAATTGCATCAACAGATCGTTTTCGGTCATGCCGCCATCCGCGCGAAGCACGTCGAGCTGGATTCCCGAATCCATGGCCATCGCCTCGACGACCTCGCGAGTCTGGAAAGCCGTTGCTTCGAGGACTGCGCGAGCCAAGTGTCCCTTGTTTGCGTAGCGGGTTAAGCCGGCAATCACGCCGCGCGCGCTTGTTTTCCAATAGGGGGCATACAAGCCGGAGAAAGCGGGGACCAAGTAAACTCCGCCATTGTCCTTTACAGAACGGGCCAACGTCTCAATATCCGCGCTCTTCTCGATGAGTCCGAGGTTGTCGCGCAACCATTGAACCAGGGCGCCGGTGATGGCGATGCTGCCCTCAAGCGCATACTGAGGTGCTTCGGTGCCGAGCTTGTAGGCAACCGTCGTCAGCAAGCCGCAGCTTGACTGCACCGGATGAGCGCCCGCGTTCATCAGGAGGAAACACCCGGTGCCGTAGGTATTCTTGGCTTCGCCCGGTTGGAAGCAGGTTTGGCCGAAAAGCGCGGCCTGTTGATCGCCTAGGATTCCCGCGATGGGAACATCCTTGATCGCTGGAATTTGTGCCGACCCGTAAATTTCGCTACTGGAACGAATCTGCGGGAGCATGTTCTTAGGAATTCCGAAGGCGCTGAGTACATCTTCGTCCCAAGTGAGAGTTTCGAGATTGAGCAGTTGCGTGCGGCTTGCGTTTGTCACGTCGGTGACGTGGATGCCGCCCTGAGGGCCGCCGGTAAGTTTCCAAACGAGATAGGTGTCCACGTTTCCGAAGAGCACCTCGCCGGCTTCGGCCCGTTCGCGCACTGCGGCGACGTTGTTAAGAATCCAGCGTATTTTCAGGCCGCTGAAATAAGTCGCAAGCGGGAGGCCGGTTTTCTTGCGGAAGCGGTCCTGCCCGCCGTTAGCCGAAAACTTGGCAACGTCATCGGCAACGCGCGTGTCTTGCCAGACCAAAGCATTACAAACAGGCCTGCCCGTTAAGCGGCTCCACAAGATCGTCGTTTCTCGTTGATTGGCGATTCCGACGGCAGCCAAATCGTCCGGCCGAAGCCCTTTCGCTTCCATCGCAGCGGCGATTACTTCTTGTGTTCGGCGCCAGATCTCTTCGGGATCGTGCTCGACCCAGCCGGGCTTCGGATATATCTGCTCGTGCTCCTTCTGCGCGGCAGAAACAATCCTTCCGTTTCTGTCGAACACAATGAAGCGCGTGCTGGTGGTTCCTTGATCGATTGCCCCGACGTAACTAGGCACAATTACATTCCCCACATGAGTCTGTGGGCCAACCAAGCCACTCCGGGATGGATCGCACCGATATCACAGATACTCAATGTTACTCGGGTTCTTCCAGCATGGATTCGGGGCGGACTACTACGACGATACCGTTTTCCGTGACGGAGTAACGGGCGCGGTCGGCTTCGAGGTCGTAGCCGATTACCGTGCCTTCGGGAAGATTCACGTGGCGGTCGATGATGGCTCGGCGAATGCGGGAGTGGCGGCCGATAATCACGTGGTTAAAAATGATTGAGTCATCCACCTCGCTATAACTATTCACGCGTACATCCAAGCCCAACACCGATTTCTCCACGCGGCCGCCGGAAACGATCGAACCGGCGCCGACGATGGAATCGAGCGCAACGCCCTTCCGTTCAGGGTCTGCGAAAACAAATTTTGCGGGTGGATACTGCTGCTGCCAGGTATGGAGCGGCCAGGTTTTGTCGTACAAGTTAAAAATGGGCGAGACGGAAACGAGGTCCATGTTGGCTTCATGATAAGCCTCGACGGTACCTACGTCGCGCCAGTAGGACATGTCCTTTTTATTTTCGTCCAGGAAGTTGTAAGCGAAAACGCGATATTTATCGGTGATGCGGGGAATGATGTCTTTGCCAAAGTCGTGCGAGGAATTAGGATCTTCGGCGTCGGCGATCAGAATGGGCAAGAGAAGTTGTGTGTTGAAAAGGTAGACGCCCATCGAAGCGTTCACTTTTCCAGGGTGAATGCGGGATTCCTTGGGATGCTCGGGCTTTTCCTCGAAGCCGACGATGCGCCAATCGTTGTCCGTCTCCAGAACGCCGAATCTTTTGCTCGCCTCAGCCGGCGGGACTTCGAGAGTCGCCACGGTGACGTCGGCGTGAGCCTGAACGTGCTGTTCGAGCATCTTCTGATAATTCATTTTGTAAATGTGGTCGCCGGAGAGGATGAAGACGTAGTTGGATTGTTCGCTCCCGATGGAATAAATATTCTGATACACCGCGTCGGCAGTGCCTTGATACCAGTGTTGCGAGACGCGCATCTGCGGCGGAAGAACTTCGATGAAATCGCCAAGCCCCATCAGGACGGACCAGCCGCGCCGAACGTGGCGGTTCAGACTGAGCGCTTTGTATTGAGTGAGAACGAAAACGCGGCGCAAGTCGCTATTGAGGCAATTGGAAAGGGTGACGTCAATGATGCGATACACGCCGCCGAAGGGAACGGCGGGTTTGGCGCGGTCGCGAGTTAAGGGCCACAGACGTTCGCCCTGGCCGCCTGCCAGGAGCACAGCGAGCGCGTTGCGCATCAGAGGAGGCACGAGATACTTTCTCCAAGAACCTACCGACCGGAGAAATCTATTCTAGCAGTACAGGCAGCGGCAAGGACATGCTTGGGCTTAGTTTCTTCGCCGGCTGAGGTGTAGTCCCGAGAAGCCCTGCGATAGGGTAACCCTAAAGGTATATACACGGCGATTAAGACCCTTGAACAATATAAACCTTGACTTCGGTGGTAGCCTCCGTTAGAAGAACTTCACATTTGCCGGAAGCGGTCTGAACCGGTAGACTGGTTAGATTCCATCAGACCAATTCTACAGACAACAGGGAATGGGGGTGAATACGCGTGGCAGAAGTCGTAATTCAAGAGGGAGAATCTTTGGAAAATGCTCTCCGGCGCTTCAAGAGGAAGGTGCAGTCGGAAGACATCATCAAAGAGATCAAGAAGCACAGCTACTACATGAAGCCCGGTGAAAAGCGTCGCGCAAAGGAAGCCCTCTCGCGTAAGCGTCTCCGAAAGAAGCAAAGGCGTGAACAGGATTAGGCCAAGTTAGTTGGGGTCCATCCCGGGCAGTTTCGTGCCAGCAAGAGGGCGGAACTGCCTCGCTGCCTCTCCTTCCCAGCCCGGTTTCGGAGTGGCGTATGGAATACAGCGACAAGGTCTTGAAGTGCGCGGATTGCTCGGCGGAATTCATTTTCACAGCCGGCGAGCAGATGTTTTTCGCCGACAAGGGTTTTAAGAACGAGCCCAAGCGGTGCAAAGCGTGCAAGGGGAACCGCGGACAGAGCGCGGGTGCCGGCTCAGGCTCGGGAAATACGCAGCGGGTCGAGACCAAGACGGTTTGCTCGCAATGCGGCAAAGAGACGACCGTTCCTTTTAAACCCACGCAGGGACGGCCGGTGTTCTGCCGCGAATGCTTTCAGCAGCGGCGGAGTGCAGGCTCTCCCAGTGCAACCGCGTAGTTGAAGACGCGCACGCAAATGGCGCGGCTCGAAAAACTGTATGGGCGAACTACCGGCTTTGAAACGGCCTGAGAAGTTTCGGGCGAGCCGGAAATTTACCTGACGAAATGGTATTCGTATTCTCTATGGCTTTTTGAGTTCACCGCCCGGTGCGCTCAGAAAGCCTTTTTTGTGACGTGAAGCCGTCCGGCGGCCTAGGCGGCTTTGGAGTCGCGGGCCGGGGCGATTTCGCGCAGGGCGGCGACGAACGCTTCCGTCTCCTGCTGCGTGCCGATGGTGATGCGCAGGAAATTGTTCATCGACGGAAAGCGCCGACCCACAAGAATATTGCGAGCCGCGAATTGCTCGATGATGGGCTGCACGTCGGTGTGCATGTCGATCATGACGAAATTAGTTTGCGAAGGAATGTAAGAGCGGCCGTCCTTGGCAAGTTCGCCGCATAGCCATTTGCGTGTGCCGTTCATTTTATCGCGACATGACAGGACGTGATCGGTATCGCCGAGACTCGCGAGGCCTGCAGCAAGCACCGCAGCGTTTCCGTTGTCTTGCAAAGACTGCTCCCTGATCCGCGCAATCGTTTCCTTGGCGCCAACCGCGTAACCCAACCGCATGCCGGCCATACCGTAGATTTTCGAGAATGTGCGAGCAATGATGATATTGGGGTATTTCTGCGTCCATTCGGCGACGCTGCCGTAGTGCGGATCGTCAGCAAAATCGAAATAGGCTTCGTCAACGAGTATCAGGGTGGAAGGCGGGACAGCGGGGACGAAACTTGCCAGTTCTTCGCGCGTAACGATTGTGCCAGTGGGATTATTGGGGTTGCAAACATAGACGACGCCGGTCTTCGAAGTGCATGCGGCGGCCATTTTTGGAAGGTCATGGCGATGGTCCGCGGTGAGAGGAATCTTCACCGGATCCGCTTGGGTGATACGCGCGTATTCGAGAACGGCCTCGAAGGTAGGTTGCGCTACGACCACATTCTTGCCAGGCCCGAGGAAGGCCATGTCCACGCAGCGCAAGATTTCGGTAGAGCCGCAACCTAACGCGATATTTTCGCGAGACACGTTATAATTTTTTGCCAGCGCATCGGTCAGCTGAAGATGCGTAGCATGAGGATAACGTGCGGCCACCGGACCGCAGGAATCGAGCGCGCTCAGAGCCTTGGGGGATGGGCCGTAGGGGTTTTCGTTGAAGTTGAGGTGGATGATACTTTCTGAAGCGGTTGGGTTAAGTTTGTCATCCAATCTTAAGGGCAAGCGCGGCACGCTGAAAGCGACAGCAAGAGAGCCAAGCGTGCGCGAGAAGTGGCGCCGGGAAAAAAGTAAATCAGACATGTCACACTCCTGAGGGTTCGCAGGGATGATACGACGCGATCAGCAAACGGGCAAGCAGTCGGTTCGACGCTGCCGGCAGCATTGGCCAAATCCCGCTGGATGTCCGTTTTAGCTGGTACTTTTATTCCTTCTTGTAAGGGAGACTTCATGGAAAAAGCCTTACGCGAGCAGTTGCGAAAAGTCCTAAGCTGGGGAGAAGCTCACGCAGATTGGAAAACATCCGTTGATGGACTTTCAAAATCCAAGCGCGGTGTAAGGCCGCCTGGTGCGCCTCATTCGGCCTGGGAACTTTTGGAGCATATGCGAATCGCGCAGTGGGACATCCTTAATTTCTGTCGAGACCCGAAACATGTTTCGCCGGCGTGGCCGTCCGGCTATTGGCCAAAGACCCCAGCTCCCCCCAATGACGCCGCGTGGCAGCAAAGCGTAGGGGCGTTTCAAGAAGATAACCACGCGATGGGGAAATTGGTGATGGATCCGAAACAGGATCTCTTCGCGCCGATCGCCCACGGCTCCGGGCAGACGATTTTGCGTCAAGTTTTGTTGCTGGCGGATCACAATTCGTATCATCTGGGCCAATTTGTGCTGGTGCGCCGGCTCTTGGAGGATTGGAAGGAGAAATAGCGATCGGTTCTCAGCGGTCGGGCTGCGAAGCCGTTATAATCTAAGGACGAATAGCGAGGAGATTCATGAGCCGGCAACACGCTGTGGCGGAATCCATAGCAACGAAAGAGAGCCAGGAACGGGTGTGGGATGCGTTTCGCCGATGGGGCTACTTGCAAGCAGAGCTGGATCCTCTAGGCGATCTGCAACCCGTTCCCATGCCGGAACTCGAGGTGACCGGGCCGGAAGCCGACGCGGCGCGGCGGTTCTACTGCGGGACCATCGGTGTTGAGTTCATGCACATCGCCGACCGCGAGCGCAGGCAGTGGATTCAGAAGCGGATGGAAGCAGAAGTTCCGCAAGTCGATCGCGAACGCATTTTGGAATGGCTGGTTCGCGCTGAAATTTTCGAACAAGTTTTACAGACGCGCTATCTGGGCACGAAGCGGTATTCGCTCGAGGGCGAGGCGGCATTGCTGCCGTTGCTGGACGCGATCTTGAGCGCTGGCGCAGAGCAGGGACTGCAACAAGCTGTACTGGCGATGAGCCATCGCGGAAGATTGAACGTGATGGTGCACATCGCGGGCCGAGGCGCTGCGGAAGTTTTTGCGCGATTCGAGGATGTGGATCCACGCAGCGTCCTTGGCGGCGGAGACGTAAAGTATCACATGGGCGCGACAGGAGATTTTTTGGCGGAGGATGGCCGGACCGTAGGGATTCACCTGGTCTCAAATCCCAGCCATCTGGAAGCCGTCGATCCAGTCGCTATGGGACGCGCTCGCGCGAAGCAGACGCGAGCGGGAGCGTCCGGCCGAAAAGAGATTGTTCCGGTATTGATGCACGGCGATGCGGCGTTTGCGGGGCAGGGAATCACCGCGGAAACATTGAATATGGCTGACGTTCCGGGTTTCACCGTTGGCGGCTCGGTGAGCATTATCGTGAATAATTTGATCGGGTTCACCACTGTTCCGCGCGATTTGCATTCCTCGCAATTTTCATCGGACTTGGCGAAGCGCCTGCCGATTCCCATCTTTCATGTGAACGCCGAAGATCCGGAGGCGGTCGCGCGCGTCGGACGGATCGCAATGGAGTACCGCTATGCGTTTAGCTCGCCCGCGGTGGTGGATTTGATCGGTTATCGCCGACACGGGCATAGCGAAGTGGACGATCCCACCATTACGCAACCGTTGCGCTACCGAAAAATCCTGGCGCACCCGCAACTATGGCAGATTTACGCCAAGAAAATCGGCGTTGATCCCGAGCCCATTGTTGCACGCATCAGGCAGGAACTTGATGCCGCGCAGAAACACGCGTTGGAGCTGGAGAAAAATCCGCCGATGCGAAAGCTTCCTGCTTACTGGGATGCTTATCGCGGCGGCCGCTATTCCGCGTCCATGGAAGTTGATACGGGCGTGCCGGAAAGCGAGCTGACGACAATCGGCGAAGCGATCGCCAGTTATCCGAAAGGCTTTCACATCCATCTGAAAGTAAAAAAACTTCTGGAACAAAGATTGGAAATGGCGCGCGGCAAACGAGCGATCGATTACGGGATGGCCGAGGCGCTGGCGTTTGGTTCGCTGGTGAAGCAAGGAACGCCCGTGCGGCTGACGGGACAAGACACTCGGCGGGGGACGTTTAATCAGCGGCATGCAGCGCTAATCGACATCGAAACGGAACAGGACTATGTGCCGCTCGAACATGTGTCTCCCGGCCAAGCGTGGTTTGAGGCTTACAATTCGCCGCTTTCCGAAGCATCCGTTCTGGGGTTCGAATACGGCTTCAGCCGCGACTTTCCGGAAGCGCTTGTGCTGTGGGAAGCGCAGTTCGGCGATTTCGCCAACGGCGCGGAAATCATCATCGATCAATTCGTAGCCGCGGGTGAAGACAAATGGAATTTGCTTTCGGGACTTGTGATGCTCCTGCCTCACGGTTACGAAGGGCAAGGGCCGGAACATTCGAGTGCACGCGTCGAGCGGTTCTTGCAGCTTGCAGCGCGAGATAACATTCAAATCTGCCAGCCTTCCACCGCGGGGCAATATTTTCATCTGCTGCGGCGTCAGGCGCTGCGGGCGTGGCGCAAACCCTTGGTAGTCTTCACTCCCAAAAGCATGCTGCGCAATCCCGTGGCGAGTTCATCGTTGGCCGACCTCGCGGCGCCTCGATTCCAGCGCGTGATTCCGGACGCAGGCGATGGATCGGCTATGCGCGTTCTGCTTTGCAGCGGCAAGATCAGATACGAGCTCGCGGCAGCACGAGAGAGCCGCAAGGACACTTCGACGGCTATCGTGACTCTCGAACAGCTCTATCCATTTCCTGAGGCTGAATTGGCTGCGGAAATGGATCGCCACGCGAACGCGCGCGAGTTTGTTTGGGTGCAGGAAGAGCCGGCCAACATGGGCGCGCTTGCGTTTTTGTTGCCGCGCCTCGAGCGTCTCGCGCGGGGGCGAGCAGTGCTGTCCGTGAAGCGCTCTGCAAGCGCCAGCCCAGCCACGGGCTCGCACAAGGCGCACGAGATGGAGCAGCACACGCTTCTCTCTCTGGCGTTCGGCGCGGCCGCCGCCAAATAGTCTTCTGCTATCTATTTTTTGGAAATAATGTAGCTCTGTGGACCAGGCGTACGGCGTAGCTCGCTCGAAGAGAACCCTGCTGCACGGAACATCCGATCGTATTCCGAGAATGGATAGGCATCGCCCGCTCGTGTGGAGCCGAGCATAATCATGCTGAAAGCGGCTGGGGCAGGAGGCGTCACTCGATCTTCATTGGGAACGAATTCGACGGAGACTACGGCGCCGTCCGGTTTGAGCGCGGGATGAATCTTGCGCAACAAAGTCTCAATCGCCGCGGAATCGAAGTGGTGCAGGAACCCTGTTAATAGGACCAAGTCGTAGTCCTTGCCGAATTCCACTTCGAAGGCATTGCCCGGCAAAGTGTGATAGCGCGCGCCGACGCCGGCGGCTTGGGCATTCTCTTTCGCTACATCCAGGACGCGCGGCCAATCCACCGCGAAAATCTCCGCGTTAGGATTGTGTTTGGCAATTGTGACGCCGTACATTCCGTGGCCGGCAGCGATGTCGAGCACCTTCCATTTCTTGCCGGCATTCGCGTTAACGGTTTCCGCGACCCCTTCTGCGGCAAGTTTCTGCAACGGAGCCATGGAGCGGGCAAACTCCACCCATTTCGGACTGTCAGGTTCGGTGGTAGTCGCGTCTCCCTCAAGAGAGCCACCCTTGCGAACGATGGCAGTCAAATTCTTGAAAGCATCCGTCAATTCCGGAAGGGTAAGAAACCCGACTGCTGAGCCGATATATGCGGCTGACTGCTTGTTAAGAAAAATTGCCGAATCGGGCGCTAGTTCGTAGCGCTGCTCGTTCTTCGTCAGGAATCCATTCACCACGAGAAAGTCACACAAGATGCGAATTCCGCGCTCGGAGGCCTGGCATTTTTTGGCGAGCGCTGCCGCGCTATTCGTTCCCTGGCCGATCGCGGTGAAAACGTCAAGTTCGATCGCGGTTTTCAGAGCTGCAGTTTTCTGATAAGCGTTGAGCGTTTCAAAGATACGCTCGGGCCCGACAGATGGATGACCCGTGGCTGCCATCGTTTTTCTCCAAAATAGAATTTATTGCCCTAGCGAACGCTAACAACGCGGCGGAAAGGACTATTCGCCGATTCTCTCTCTCGCGCGCGCAGGAGGCAATGGTAGAAATATGGAATTCGCTTGGAAGAACCCGCGGCGTCGCTTACATTCTTGCGATCGAAACTACGGTACGCGCATGGTTTTGCGCAAAGGCAACCGGCATGCAAATTGAGCCCTTTGAACTCGAGCGCTGGCAGTCCGTCTGGGAAAATAAAGTTGAATTCAATATTTCCGAGAGCGGAGTGCATCCGCTGGCGACCTCGGAACTCGTGCCGGATGCTGCCGCACTGCAAAAAATACTGGATGTTCCGCAATATTATCCGCAAACGAATGGCAGTGAAGAATTGCGTTCGCGCATTGCCGAGTTGTATCCGGGAGCTACGACCGAGAATGTGCTGGTCACCTGCGGCGGCTCCGAAGCGAATTTCATTTCCGCTTGGGCGCTGATCGAACCTGGCGATGAAGTCGTTTTCATGATGCCGAATTACATGCAGATTGCGGGACTAGCGCGCTCGTTCGGCGCGACGGTAAAACCTCTATGGCTGCGCGAGGAACTTCAGTGGGGAATCAATATCAGCGAGCTGCCCCGGCTAATCGGGCCAAAAACGAAACTGGTGGCCATTTGCAATCCGAGCAATCCCACCGGATCGCTTTTGCGAAAAGAGGAGCGCGAAGCGATCGTGGCTGCGGCGGAAAAAGTGGGCGCTTGGATTCTTGCCGACGAAGTTTATCGCGGCGCGGAATTTGACGGCGCAATGACCGCAAGTTTTTGGGGCGGATACGATCGCGTACTATGCACGGCGGGCCTTTCGAAGGCCTATGGCTTGCCTGGATTGCGCACGGGCTGGGTGATTGGAGCGCCGAAGATGGTGGAGCGGCTGTGGGGGTATCACGATTACACGAGCATCGCGCCAACAATGCTGACTGACCGACTGGCGTCCGTTGCCCTGGAGCCCAAGCGGCGCGCGTGGATTCTGAATCGCACGCGAGAAATTCTGGTGCGCAACTACCCTGCTTTGCGCGCTTGGCTGGAAAACCACGCGGACTCGTTTTCGCACGTGCCGCCGAAAGCCGGCGCAATTGCCTGGGCCGGTCTGCGAGGAGGACGCAATTCCGCACAAATGGCAGAAGAGCTGCGCGAAAAGAAGGACGTCCTTCTGGTCGCCGGCGAACAATTGGGAATGCCGTCTTTCGTGCGATTCGGCTTCGGCGGCGATGCCGAACATTTGCAGAAGGCGTTAGGACGCATTGACGAGTGGCTGCAGGAAAATCGCGTTCGTTCGCACACCCGCTAGCCGCCAACTTCTGCAACCCGTTGAGGAAATGGTTGCAAGCGGAACAAGTTCAGATTGGCGGCTTGCATTGACTTGCCCTCTCCCGCGGCCATAAGATTGCTCGCTGCATCGGTCTGGCATCGCTCTCCATGAAAGCGCCTATACCCGAAAACGAATTGGCGCGACTCGAAGCTCTCCAGCGGTATGCCATTCTGGATACGTTTCCCGAACAGGAATTCGACGATCTCTCCCGCCTTGCGGCCATGATCTGCGGCACACCCATCGCGCTGGTCAGCCTGGTGGATGCGGACCGGCAATGGTTCAAAGCGAAAGTCGGAATTGACGACTCGGAGACGCCGCGGGACATTGCGTTTTGCGGGCATGCAATTATGCAACAGGACGTGATGGTGGTTCCCGACGCACTGGCGGACGAGCGTTTTCGAACTAATCCGCTGGTCACCGACCGGCCCAAGGTGCGGTTCTATGCCGGCGCTCCGCTGATCACGCAGGAAGGTCACGCCCTGGGAACTCTGTGCGTGCTCGATCACGTTCCGCGGGATCTGTCGCCGGACCAGAAACAAGCACTGCAAGCTCTGGGCCGGCTAGTGGTTGCTCAGATAGAACTCCGACGAAGCGTTTCCGACCAATCGCAAGCGATTCGAGAGCGCCGCCGCGCGGAAGAAGAGCTCGATCAGCTCTTTACGCTCTCGCTCGATATGCTTTGCATCGCGGGCTTCGACGGCTATTTCAAGCGAATCAATCCAGCGTGGGAGGGGACTCTCGGCATTCCAACCGAGGAGTTGCTCTCGCGTCCCTATGTAGATTTCGTTCATCCGGACGATCGCGAAGCCACCATCCGCGAAGCGGAAAAGATGGACCAGGGGGCGCTGACGATTTCGTTTGAGAATCGCTATCGCACGGCGGACGGAACCTACTTGTGGTTATTATGGAATGCAATCCCGAACAAGAGTCTGAAGCTGATATTTGCGGTCGCGCGAGACATCACGCAGCGCAAACAGACCGAGCGCCGGCTTGCCACCGGCTACGCTGTTACCAATCTGTTGGCGGATGCTGAATCCTTGGAGATTGCGTCGCCGGAAATTCTGAAAGCGGTTTGCGAAGGTCTGGGATGGGAACTGGGCGCGATTTGGGGCGTGGAAGACAGCGCAGACACGATTCAGTGCCTTTCCATCTGGCACTTACCGCAAGTGGAATTTCCCGAATTTGTCAATGCCACTCGCCAAATCACTTTTAAGCGGGGTGTGGGTCTTCCGGGACGAGTGTGGGCCTCGGGACAATCCGCGTGGATTCCAGACGTGCCGAACGACGACAATTTTCCGCGCGCGCCGTTGGCGGAAGCGGAAGGTCTGCACGCCGCATTTTGTTTTCCCATTCGAACGGGCGAACGCGTGTTGGGCGCGGTTGAGTTTTTCAGCCGCGAGATCCGCAAACTGGAAGGCGAACTGGTGGAGATGTTCGATTCCATCGGCAGCCAGATCGGGCAGTTCATCGAGCGGCGACGCGCCGAAACGGACTTAAAGCTCTACGCCGATTATCTGGAAGCCGCCCGGCACGTCCAGGAGAAGGACGCAAAGCGTCTGGCTGCGCTGGTAAAAGAACTGGAAATTGCAAAGAAAAAGGCGGAGGAGGCTACCCGCGCCAAGAGCGAGTTTCTCGCGAACATGAGCCACGAGATACGTACGCCGATGAACGCCATCGTAGGCATGACGGAACTTGCGTTGGAAACCAAGTTGACGGCAGAGCAGCGCGAATATCTGAGCACGGTAAAGACCTCAGCCGCCTCGCTGCTGGATTTAATCAACGACATTCTGGACTTCTCAAAAGTAGAAGCTCGCAAAGAAGAATTGGATCACGTCGAATTCAAACTGCGGGATACGGTCGCGGATACGATGAAGGTGCTGGCCGTGCGAGCGCAGGAGAAGGGCCTTGAACTGGTATCGCACTTTCCTCCGGACATTCCTGACGATCTCGTCGGCGATCCGAGCCGGCTAGGGCGGATCATTGTGAACCTGGTAGGCAACGCCATTAAGTTCACCGAGCGCGGGGAAGTGGTGTTGCACGCTGGAGTGGAAAAGCGGGAAATCGCGGATGTGGTGTTGCACTTTACCGTGACAGATACGGGAATTGGCATCCCGATTGAAAAACAAAAGCGAATCTTCGAAGCTTTCGCCCAAGCCGATACTTCCACTACCCGAAAATATGGCGGCACGGGCCTGGGGCTCGCGATATGCGCGCAACTGGCGGAGTTGATGGGCGGCCGCGTGTGGGTGGAGAGCCAGGTGGGAAGCGGGAGCACGTTTCATTTCACGGCGCGATTCGGTTTGCGGAATCCATCGGCGGAAAAAACTCCGGAGGCTTCGCCGCTAAAGCTGCAAGATTTGCCCGTCCTGGTCGTGGACGACAATGCGACGAATCGCCGCATACTCGAGGAGATGATCACAAATTGGCGAATGAAGCCGGTGGCGGCTGCGAGTGGAGCAGCCGCGCTGAAGGCCATGAAACGAGCGCGAACGGATGGGAATCCATTTCGCGTGGTGTTGCTGGACGGGCATATGCCGGAAATGGATGGATTCGAAGTCGCCGCGCGAGTGAAGAAGGATCCGCACCTTCGGCACGCGACCGTCATCCTGCTTACCTCCGCCGGGAAACGCGAGGACCTGAGCCGAGCCAAGACTCTGGGGGCCGCCGCTGCGCTGACAAAGCCGGTGAAACAATCTGAACTGTGGGACGCGATCGTAACCGCGCTTCACGTTCCGGCGCATGCCAAGACGCGACCTTCGGCTCTGCGCCAGAAAGCGCTGGGAGCAACTCGCGCATTGCAGATTCTTGTAGCGGAAGATAATCCAGTGAACCAGCAACTTGCGTTGCACCTTCTTGAACGGCGCGGCCATTCCGCGACGGTGGCGGAAAATGGACGCGAAGCCCTGGCCGCGATCGAAAAAAACAATTTCGATCTGGTTTTGATGGACGTGCAAATGCCGGAGATGGGCGGCTTGGAAGCCACGCGAGCGATTCGCGAAAGAGAGAAATCCACGGGCGAGCATCTGCCCATTGTCGCGATGACGGCGCACGCCATGCAGGGGGACCGCGAGCGCTGCCTGGAAGCAGGGATGGACGGGTACTTGGCCAAGCCGCTGGACCCTAAAATATTTCTGCAGACGGTGGAAGCCGCGGCGTCGCCAGGGCACGAAGCCGAGGTGGATCCAGGAACTTCGGCCTCGGAACGTACAGCGGATGAATCGACGCTCTTGGCGCGATTCAACGGCGACCGCAAGCTGGTGCGCAGGCTGGTCACTGCGTTTCGCGAGGATTGTCCCCGCATGATGATGCGGATCCGAAGCGCTGCCAGAGTGCGGAATGCCGCCGCATTGGCCGATGCAGCGCACGCGTTGAAGGGCTCGATAGGGAACTTTGGCGCTTCCGCTGCTTTCGACAGCGCTCGAGAGGTTGAAAAATTGGCTCGAGAGGGTAAACTCGACGGCGCGCGTGAACTATGCCGCACCCTGGAAAAGCAGATTGCGGCGTTTCTCTTCGCTCTTCAGACAATCGCGCAAAGAAAAAAGAAAGTAAAGGCAAAGCCAAGAGTCCGCTCGCGAGATTCCCTGCGGAGGAAAAAATGACGCGCATTCTGATTGCAGACGACGATCGCACAACGCGCTTATTGCTGTCCGAGACGCTTCGCGCTCAGAAATTCACGACCGTAAGCGCGGCGGACGGCGCGGCTGCGCTAAAGAAAATGAAGGAAGGCAAGTTCGATTTAGTGCTGCTGGACATATGGATGCCGAAGATGAACGGCCTGGAAGTCCTCAAGAAACTTCGCAGCATGAAAGCGCGGCCCAAAGTGATTGTGATGACTTCGGACGATACGCCTGGCACGTTGCTGAGCGCGATTCGCGAGGAAGCCTACCAGTACGTCGCGAAGCCGATCGAACCGAAAGCACTCGTTGCATTGGTGCGGGAGACTCTTGCCAAGAAAACTGACGCGGCTCCCATTGAAGTTGTTTCGGCGACTCCTACTTGGGTTGAGCTGCTGGTTTCCTGCACGCTCGCGGAAGCGGAGCGGATCGAAAGCTTCATGGCGCATCTTAAAACCGGGTTGTCAGACGACGTACAGCGAGCCGTCGGGCAGGCCTTTCATGAACTGCTCCTGAATGCCGTGGAGTGGGGTGGCAAACTCGACGCCAGCCGGAAGGTCCGAATCTCCTACCTTCGCGCCAAACGCATGCTGATGTATCGCATCGCGGATCCCGGCACGGGCTTCAAGTTTTCTGAGCTGGAGCACGCGGCAATATCGCACACGCCCGACAATCCCACGGTGCACGATGACATTCGCCGGGAAAAGGGGCTGCGCCCAGGCGGCTTTGGTCTGTTGATGACCAAGGCCAGCGTCGATGAATTGCTCTACAATGAAGCCCAGAACGAAGTCGTCTTTGTGAAATATCTGGACGAATAGTTCGTACGGCCTACATTTGCACCTATGAGACTACTAATCGTAATGATTGCTTTCGTGAGCGCGGCTGCGCTGCTGTTTCTGGCGCTCACTAGGTTGTCAAAACCGCCGGCCGCGCCAAAGCAGCCCGAAGGATGGAATTCAACCGCGATTCGGAGCAGCTTCGAAGGAATTCAGGTTAAGGAAGTTGACCCCACGCACGCGGCGTTGATCTTCTCCTACGATCTGGAGAACACAACGGATTCTGACTACCATTTGTCCAATGATCCGAAGGTGTTGATTATGGGCCGGCTGAAATCGAACACGAGCTTGAAGCCGGAAGATTCGATGCAGATCCATAATCCGATTTTTCTGCCCGCGCGGAACCGGACACGTATCGCCCTGGAAGTTAATTATTCTTTTAACTGGCCCGCGCAGATGTTTCCCGGTCAGGTGGGTCCGGTGACGCAGGAGAAATTCAGATCCTTCGTGGCCGGAAAAACAGCCGATTTACAGGGCTTCGTACTCTTCGACGAAGCTGCACATTATCAGATCGAGCTTCCGGGCGGATGGCAAGAGTTGCAACCAGCCACTGCCGCAACCGGAGCCGATTAAGACTCATCCGACGGCGCATTTTTCTATCGCGTATAAGAATGTATAATCGCGGACGAAGCGGCTTGCTGCGCCACCCTCCTCGCAGCGAGGTTCAACAGATGCCGGAATTTCACGACATTACGCAGAATCTCCGGAAACATGCGGACCGGCGTGCCCATTCGCGCCACCGCATTAGGGCGCTTGCATACGTCGAGTTGGGAGAAAACAACGGGGGAATCGTTCTGAATATCAGCGAAGGCGGATTTTCCGTTCGAGCTGCGGAAGCCATACGCGAGGATAGTCTCTCGCGGTTGCGCTTTCAGATGCAGAACGCCACGCAGCCATTGGAAATGAGCGGCAAGATCGCGTGGACGAGCGTTTCGAGGAAAGAAGCTGGTGTGCGGTTTGCAGATCCTCGTGAAGAAGCGCTCTTGGAAATCAGGACTTGGATTTTGAAAGAAGTTTCGCCAGGTACCTTGCCAAAAAAGCCGCCGATTGTGCCCAGAGTCATTGGAAAAGTGCCCGGGGAAAATGAATCCGTCATCGATGAGTTTTCGGGCGAAGAGGTTGCTGAGGCTGAGATTCAAGGCAACGGCGATGGACTTGTGGCCGGGTCTTCCGCAATTCCGGATTCGAAAATCCAGGTTTCTGACTCAAGGGCGCCGAAGACGCCGGTTGAAAGGCAGCGGCACGGTGCAACGCTTTTGCCGAAGGAAGCGGTCACTGCGACCAGCGTTCGATCGCCAGTCGTCGCTTTGCCGGCGATTAAAAAACCGGTCCAAGTGCAGCCGCCACCGCGAGAGGAGAAAGCGCAGGAGAGTTGGATGGATTTTCGAATTCAGATGGGACGAGGCTGGGTACTCGCCGCCCTGGTGACTTTTCTTGTGGCTATTGCGTTTGCCGGAGGAATGGCGGTAAGAAGAGGCGGCCTAATCGGGCTGTGGCGTAACTGGGAGATGACGCCATCTATCAGCGTGCCATCTCAGGGCACAGCTTCGGCTGCTCCCCCCGCTCCGTCCGCTCAGACACCGCCAAAACCATTGCAGATCGAAATCGTTGACTCAAGCAATCAACGATGGGTGATTCCTGCGAGCGCAGGCAGTATTCGTTCAGGAGCAAACGGCGCGGGGACGCCCCATGATTCTTCAGAAAATACCGCCGCACCTTCTTCCGCCGCTTCGCAGACGCCGGAGCATCAGAGCGCAGAGAAGGCGTCAGCTGTCCCGGGTCAGAAAGGAACGGCGCCGCTTCTATTGAGTTTGCCGGAACGCTCGGTGAGCGCCTCGGGTTCGGTGGCGATTAGCTCTCAGCGTTCGTTTGCGGTGCCTGCGGAATCTTCGCAAGCGGCATCGCCAACGGGGAAAAATCTCGAGGTCGGACAACTGGTGAATCTGGTTGACCCGGTATATCCGCCGGATGCGGAACAGAAGCACGTGGAAGGAACTGTCAAGTTGCACGCGACAATCGGAGTGGACGGATCGATCAAGGACCTTCAGCCGTTGAGCGGCCCTCCATCGCTATTACCAGCGGCGCTCACTGCGGTGCGTGAGTGGCGTTACAACCCGACTTTGCTGAACGGCCAGCCCATCGAGACGCAGGAAGACATTAGCCTCGTTTTTCGGCTTCCGAATTAGCGGTCGCTCAGCTCGGTTGACGTTTCGTGTACCACGCGTATACGATGGCGTCTGTTCGTTAAGGAGGATAAAACATGGCAAAAAGCAGGTTTAAGAGTGCAGCTAAGAAAATCGGCGCAGCAATGGGACGAGCAGACCGCACGGCGCACAAAGTTGCGAAAGCGGGAGTGGTGGCGCGAGAAGAACTAATACAGTTGTCAAAACAAGTAGAATCGCTCAAGCGCCAGTTGCAGAAGACAACCAAGCGTTTGAAAAACGCTCTCACCTAAATTCCCGAGCATCCGGTCGGCTCGTTTTTAGTTCACGGCCGAGGCTTGCGCTCAATCTGTAACCTTTGGGTGAACGCTCAGGTAGAATTGGTGTCATGCGTCCGTAGCTCAATTGGATAGAGCATCTGCCTTCGGAGCAGAGGGTTGGGGGTTCAAGTCCCTCCGGGCGCGCCATCCTTTCAATGAGTTGCAAAAACTCCATTGGCTGGGAACTTTGAAGGAGCGAGCTGCGTTTCTTCGTCGTGCATTTTGTCGCATGCATGCAACATGAGAGCACTGAAAATGATTAGCGGTTCACTGAACTGGAATCTTTACTGTTTTCGCGGCGCGCGCGCTCTCTTCTCCGCGAGGGGATCTGCGGTGCTGTGTGGCTTGCTGTTCGCCGGAGGCGCCGCCACAATTTTCCTTGCCTCTCCCGCGCGCGCGCAGCAGGGTGATTCCGCTGCGGCGCCCGTTGTAGTGCAGCCGGGTGCGCCGGGAAAGCCGAGCCGCACGCTGCCGTCTTCGACGAAGGGCACCCTGCCGCCACGGTCGCAAGCGGACGTGGAGTTCATGCAGGGCATGATCATGCATCATTCGCAGGCGGTGGAGATGACCGCGCTGATTGCGTCGCATACGGAAAACAAGGATCTGCGGTCGCTGGGAGCGCGGATCAGCAGCTCGCAGTCGGACGAGATTAAATTTATGCAGCGGTGGCTGGCGGCTCGCGGAGAACCGGTTTCCATGGCGATGGCGGGAATGCCGGACATGGATAAGCCGGACCATTCGTCAGCTCCGATCGCGATGGCTCTTATGCCCGGTATGCTTACGCCCGAACAGATGGAAGCGCTGCGGAAGGCCAAGGGCGCCGAGTTCGACCGCTTATTTTTGATTGGGATGATTCAGCACCACAACGGCGCGTTAATCATGGTAAAGGATTTGTTCGACAACGCGGGCGCCGGGCAGGATGCCGATCTGTTCGATTTCGCGACGGACGCAGACAATACGCAACGGGCCGAGATCAAAATTATGCAGACTATGTTGGAGAAAAATCCCTCAGAGGAGAAACGATGAACCGAGTGTCCTGTGTTGCTTTTCGTGTCGCGGTGGCTGCGATGATCTTATGTTCTGGTGTAAGCCGGATACAGGCGCAGACGCCCGCACCCGGGCCATCCGCGCAGCAACCCGCGACGGCGCCAGAGAATCCGTTTGCGCCGCAGCCCGCCCCGCCACTGCCGCCGGGGATGACCGGTTCGGATGTGAACGATCCGCGCTTCAAGCTGACGCCGGGAATGTATGACGCAGGTGAGGCCTCGATGGGCATGAAGCACCTCCTGCTGCTCAAGAAGCCTGACGCCTTTCAACTCGGGACCACTGATCCGGACGATCCGAAGGTGGCAAAGATGTTTGGCCAGCTTGGTATGGGCCGAGCTTCGAAGATTCCGAAGGAGCTGCAGATAGTGATCGCGCAGCTCGCTTTCGCGAACTCGGACCTGGCATTCCAGGGTAACCATCTTTTTCAGGGAAATTTTTACGGTGTGAATATTTACGACATCTCGAATCCAGCCCAAGCCGCGTTGGTAACTTCGATGGTCTGCCCGGGCGGGCAGGGCGATGTCTCGGTTTACAAGAACCTGCTGTTCATGTCCGTGGAGATGCCGAATGGACGACTGGATTGCGGCACGCAGGGTTTTCCTCCGGAGCCGCCGCCTCCTCCCGGGCATGAGAAGGAACGCCGCTTGCCCGTGGCGCAAAAGGACCGCTTCCGCGGCGTGAGAATCTTCGACATTTCAGACATCAAGAATCCGAAGCAAGTGGCAGCGGTTCAGACGTGCCGCGGATCGCATACGCATACTCTAGTGGTAGATCCGAATGACAAGGACAACGTTTACATTTACGTGTCGGGCGCATCGTTTGTGCGTCAAGCAGAGGAACTGGCCGGCTGCTCGAATGAAGCGCCGGACAAGGACCCCAACACCGCGCTGTTTCGTATCGAGGTAATCAAGGTTCCGGTGGCGGCTCCTCAGGATGCGAAGGTGGTTTCCAGCCCGCGTCTATTTATCGATCCGCGCACGGGCGTACTGAACAGCCTGAATAACGGCGGCAGCCACGACAAGGATGAACAGAAGCCCGCAGACACGAATCACTGTCACGACATCACGGTCTACTCCGCGATTGGGTTGGCGGCGGGCGCTTGCTCCGGAAATGGAATTCTGCTCGACATCAAGGACCCGGTACATCCGAAACGTGTGGATGCCGTGAACGATCCGAACTACTCGTACTGGCACTCCGCTTCGTTCTCGAACGATGGGACCAAAGTCGTGTTCACCGACGAGTGGGGAGGCGGCCTCGGTGCGCGTTGCCGTCCGAACGACCCTAACAAGTGGGGCGCGGATGCGATCTTCCATCTCAAGGACGACAAGTTGACCTTCGCCAGTTATTACAAACTGCCCGCGGCGCAGGGCGACACGGAGAACTGTGTGGCGCACAACGGCTCGCTGATCCCGGTTCCCGGCCGCGATATCGAAGTGCAAGCCTGGTACCAAGGCGGCATCTCCGTGATGGACTTCACCGACGCGGCACACCCTTTTGAAATTGCGTACTTCGACCGCGGCCCGATCGATTCGAAGATGCTGGTGCTCGGCGGCGACTGGTCGGCCTACTGGTACAACGGCGACATCTACGGTTCTGAAATCGCGCGCGGCCTGGACGTCTTTGAACTGACACCGAGCAAGTTCCTGACGCAGAACGAAATTGACGCGGCCAAGACGGTTCGCGTGTCCGAGCTGAACGTGCAGGACCAGCAGAAAATCGAATGGCCCGCGAAGCTAGTCGTCGCGAAGGCGTACCTGGACCAGTTGGAGCGTTCCCAAGCTTTGCCGGCGAAGCAAATCGCAGATCTGCGGGCGGCGATCGAGGGCGCAGAGACCGCACACATGAGCAAAAGCAAAAGGGCGAAGTTGAGCGGTATGGCGACCTCGTTGGAAGCTAGCGCTGCCACTGCGAAAACGCAGGCTGACTCAAAACGGTTGCAGTCCTTGGCGGATATCCTGAAGAAACCCTCAGCTTAATCACATCGCGAAACGGACGGTTTCAAGTCTAGCCCGCAGAGGCAGGGCTCCGCATGAAATCCTCACCACAGCGGACCCACTGTTTGTTCTTGAAACACCGGCGGAGGGCCGCCCACATTCGACAAGTGGATCGCGGCCAGGTAGGGTTTCGCTTGCGGATCGTACGTGACGGTGATGCTTCCGCCGCGCCCCGGCGAACCGTCAAAACCATTTCGTCCATCGCTGCCGGACATTCCGCTGCTCCCACTCGGCGTTCCGATTCCGCCGGAGCCTCCTTGCCCTCCGCGACCGCCGCGGCCTCCGGATCCTCCCGGGCCTCCGTCAGCTTTCACCGTCAACGCGCCGCCTTGCGGATCCACCAGGTACAGCCGCTGCTTGCCCGCTGCCGATACGTTTATTTGAAGGAGTGGATGCGCGCCCGGCCTGACCGTAACCCTTATCTGCACCGGCGGCGCATTCCCTCCGTTTCCTCCATCTCCACCGTCTCCGCCATTCGTCCCGTTCCCGCCATTCCCGCCCGGTGAGGGATTATTCGGATCGGTGGAACCCATGCTGCCGGACGAGCCGGCCATTCCGTCGCTACCGTTAGTGCCGTCAGAGCCCTTGGCCCCGGAAAAGTTCGAGACGAAGTTGTAGTCGTATGTAATGGGAATGTCTAGGTCCGCGTGCAGGTCCGGATGGCTGGGCACCGTGATGCTGACGTGCGCCGTCTTCCCGTCGCTAACTCTGGGATCGTGCGCGAGCGTCAACACGCCTTTGTTGTTAGCCGTCACCACAGTCGGCGTCACCGCGAGATCGCTCCACAGAACTTTCCCCTTGCCCTGTCCCTCCGTCGCCAATATCTTGCCGTCGGGCTGAGTGAATGTCGCCACCAGAGGCGACTTCTCTCCCGGGGCGATCGCCGGCCCGTTAGGCAGATGTACCTCCATGGACGTTACGGGAATCTTGGCGAGGTAAACCCGCATCCCCAGCCTCACTTTCACAGCCGTGCACCCGCTCGTCGCAAGCAGGCAGCCCAGTGCTATGCAAACCGCCCAGCGCGTGCTCAGTTCGTGTCGCTTGCCGTCGTTCATGTCGAGAACCTCACGTGTGAAGAACACCTATTAGACCGCGCCGTTCGCCGTCCGGGTACGGCGCACATGAAAGTAATCCACACTGCCTGACTAACGCGGAATAGTGCGATTTGGAAGAGTCAACTCGCTCGTGCAGAACTCTCAACGGGAGAGGGAACCCTCTACTTCGGGGGCTTTGGGGATCAACCTCTTTCGTCCGTCCGCCAGTTTTACTGGACGATCACCTTTAGCGCGCCGTGATCCGACGGGGGGTTTGAGTCGCAAGCCACGTCCGATGTATAGGCAACGTATGTTCTGGCTGCGGAGTTTAAGGCAATAGGTCCGGACCTCGCCCGCGCGCCGGGGCCCACATCCGCACAACTGCTCTCTGCGAACGGGTTGCCATCGGATTTGAAATGGACGGAACGGGGACCTGAAGAGGAGTTCGACCAAAGAATCCATTCATGGTTCGCTTTGACGAGAGTGCAGTCCGATTCCTTTCCCGCTGCAATATCTATCGTGCATTTCGCTGTTCGCACCGGAGGCAGGGCACTCGAGCCTGCTGGGATCGCTATCGATGTACAGAACACAAACATCAGCCCGAAACATGTCGTCGAAAGTACCACCGCAAGAAGCCTGCTGCGCTCTCTCGTCACGAATTACCTCCTTCGCTTTAGTTCTCGATCGAAAAAATGCGGCGATAATTTCGGCGCAGAATGGTGGGCCCGCCAGGATTCGAACCTGGGACCGACGGATTATGAGTCCGCTGCTCTAACCAGCTGAGCTACAGGCCCGTACCTTGAACATCTTACACCGGAAAGATTCGTTGGAAATCTCTGTCTCTGGAAAACGACCGAGCTACTTTCGTGGTTTGCCGACGCGCTGAGCCGTCGATAGCATCAGACGGACCGTGTCCATATCCTTCGGCTGGACCTTGCCGGCGGGAATCCGCGTGGCGGTTACTTCTTCCAGTTTCGATAACACATCGACCAGGGAGAAAGAATCGATTAGGCCGGACGAAACCAGAGGAGTGTCAACTCCGAGCTGCACGCCGGGCTGACGAATTATCTCTTTGCAGATGTAATCAATCAATTGCTGGGCAAAATCCGCCATCGCGCGAGCGCCTCGCAGATCAGCTTATTCGCAATTCCGGGTGCTCGGCCAGAAGTTTTTCGCGCGTCGCAGAACGAGCTGGCTTCCCCGCAGTGCTCTTGACGATCCAGCGCGGAGGCTTCAAATAAATGGCTCGCGGAGCCACTCCCAGCTCCGCCACAATGGCACCGCGGATTGCTCGATCGATATCAGACGAACTTTCTAAATTGGAGGGTTCTTCCACTTCAGCTACCAACACAATTTCTTCGGTTCCCAAATCCGCGTTGTAGCATCCAAACGCTACGGCGCGGCCATCGTGGATAGCCGGATGGCTGAAGGCAATTTCCTCGACGTCCTGGGGATAGATATTTTTCCCGCCCACAATGATCAGGTCTTTCTTGCGGCCGGTCACGTACAGCTCGCGATCCAGAAGAAATCCCAAGTCGCCGGACCAATACCAGCCATCCCGCAAGCTCAAGGAAGTTAAGTCAGGCCGGTTGTAGTAGCCGTCGAGCATGGAGTCACTTCGGATCAGGATTTCGCCCACGTGGCGATCTGGCAATGCGTCGCCTTTTTCCGAAACGATTCGAACTTCGTTATTCGGAAGGCTTTGTCCTGATGAGACAAAACACGGTCCGCGTCCCTTCTCCACCGGAACTGCTATTCGCTCGGATTGATATTTGGCGCCATCAATCCAGGTGCGGGCGGGCATGCCGCCGTTCATTCCTGATTGGCTAACCGCAAAAACATTTTCGGCCATCGCGTACGAGCTCTGCAAAGCCGTTGGCTGCAAACCGGAGGGAGAAAACGCCGCGGCGAAGGAATCCATGCTTTCAGCGCGAACTGGTTCAGAACAATTAATCAGAGCGCGCAGGCTCGACAAGTCATATTTTTTTCGAGCTTTTGACTTTACCCGGCTAGCCAGGAACGAGAGGGCGAAATTGGGGACCCACGACAACGTGCATTTGTATTTGGACACCAGGTGCAACATGCTTCCCGGCTGCAGGACCCAATCGGTCGGAGATTGCATTACCACGTGCAAATGATAGACCATGGGAAGAATGAAACACGCAATCAAGCCCATGTCGTGATACAGAGGGAGCCAGTTATAGATCCGATCGCTCGGCCGAATTTGCAGCGCGTGGGAAAGGTGGGCCAGTTGACGCAAAACAGCCCCGTGCGATAACGCGACCCCCTTCTGCAGGCCCGTCGTCCCAGCCGAATGCTGAATGAAGGCCAAATCCTCAGGTTCCGAAGGAATTAGAGTTACGCCGCCGTTCCCTGACGTTGGCGGCGCAGAATGGGCGCGAATAAGTTTCGATTGATCGCTGAGGCTGACGGATTCCAAAAACTCTGCGGGAAACGATTCGTCAACCACAACCAATTTCGCATTCAGGTTCGCGGAAACACCGGCCAGTCCGAAGCGATATTTTGCAGGTTCTACCTTGAACGTGGGATAAGCGAGAATGGCCGGCACGGCGCCAAGCAGCATGGCCCCTGCAAAAGCAGCCATCAACGCCGCTCCTTGCGGCATGATCAGGATTACGGTGTCGCCTTTGCTCAGGCCGTGCTCTTTAAAGGAAGCTGCCTGGGCGTTGGACCATCGAGTGAAGTCGCCGAACGTGAAGGTCTGCTCGTCGTCATCATCAATCCACATTGTGACGAAGGGCTTTTCCTGCGGGGCGGCAAGAAGGGCTTCGGGTAACGTTGCGAAGGGAACCCGGACGGGTGGAAAGCGAGCGGCCATCGTCAGTGCTTGGGTAACCGGAGTTGTCTAGTTTCCATCCGCCACCGCAGCGAACATTTTGTCGGCGATAATCTGGTTTCCTGAGGGGCCGGTATGGCTGAAGTCGACGAAACGCGCCTCGGGATCTTTGTCGAAAATGTTCACAAGGTCGAAGAAATTCCCGCTTCGATAATTCTCAAACAGATTGTAAGTCGCTTGAACTACGGCGTCGCCACCCGGATGATCATTTAGTTCGCTTTGTCGAAGGCGAATCTCGTCCGCCGTAAGCGGTTTGTTGCCGGCGAGAAGCGTTGGTTGCCAAAAAAATGCGCAGCGAAAACCGTAAGATTGCGCCAATAGGTTTATAAGCCGCACATTCTTCAGATAATTGTTGTACGTGGTGTCGGCCATCGAACTCAGTTCCTCTGAAGTCAAATGAGCGCGGTCCTGACCGCCGCTCCCGCCGACCAGCATCGATCTGAGTTCCATCAATGTTCGATAGGTATTGGTGCGCTTCAGATATTCCAGGCTTGCGCCATTGTTCCCCAGGCTTTCGAACTGCCGCTTCGTTTGTAGAAAGTTGAAGTGGGCATCCGCCACACTGGATTGATAAGGCAGATAGCTGTCGGTAACGCCGTCATAGAAAATCACCAAGTCGGGACTTTTTTCAGCTTGCTTCAGCGAAAGCATGAGCTGAATCATCTCTTGCGTGCTGACCCATGCTTTCTCGCCAAAATTTTTCACGCATGCTTTGCGGCCGGCATCCGCGTACTTCTTCGCCAGTAAAGACGGAATGGTGTCCCAGTCGGGCACTCCCGTTCCCCACAGAGAAGAGTTGCCAAATATCCAGATGGTGTAGTCGCCGGCGTCGCAGGAGGAATAGGACGTTTTTCGAATGCCCGCGGCATCCACATTGATCGTCTGGCCCGCAAACGGAGCCCGCCGCCAAATCACGTAGGACTGATACTGAAGGCTATTGATGGTCTCCTTCCATTCGTCCCAGTAACGTGAAGCCCAGGGCTGCCCCTGATAGATGGAAGTGGGAGGCTGAATCTCGACTGCCGCGGTGTATTTCAGATCGAGATACGATATAGTTTCGCCGAAAATGAACAGCCCAACCAGGATGGTTACGGAAACGCAAAACCTCACCGCAAATACTTTGTAAGGTGTGGACATCAGATCGCGTCCGAAAGCTGCGGCGTCAACGCTCGGGAATCATGAATCATCTTCCGTCCGGGAAATTCCAAGTTTCTATTCGCAGGGCGCACCGAATTGCGGCCGTCGCTAGAAAAGCCGATACAACATAGGTGATGCTGCCGTTTGCCCAGGCTGCGCGAGCGCGAACACATAAACTGCGACGATGATTGCCAGCGGCGCAACCCACACCCAGCGTTCTTTCGAAATCATTCCGGCAATTGCTTGCCGTCGCGGTGTTGAAAACGTTGCTGCCGCGAGCCGGTCCAGCAGTCCGGCCGCCGCTATGCAACCAAAATATCCGGCCATAATTGTGATCGCGAGCAGATACATGCTATCAGGCAATGCGCGGTAAGAATACGATTTCGCCGAAAAGACAGAAGAAAGCATGGTCCAAGCTTGAGATCGCGAGTTGGCGCGAAACAAGATCCATCCAAGACTTATCGCTGCAAAAGTGTAAGCCCAGCCTGCAGCAGAGCTGACAAGTCCTGAGACGCCCACGCCCGCGCGCCGCGCAAATTGTTGCCACTGTCGATGCAACACCAGCAGCAGTCCTTGGTAGGCGCCCCACAGAATGAACAGCAAACTGCCGCGGTGCCACAGCCCAAACAAAACCATGGCGATAAATAACGTGAAATTCCGCCACAGAAGGCTGTGCCGGAGCGATGCCAGCGGCAGAAACACATAATCCCTAATCCAGAAGGAGAGAGACATATGCCAGCGCGTCCAGAAAACAGAAGGCGAAGTCGAAAGGAACGGACGGTCGAAATTCTCCCGCAATTCAAATCCGAACAACCTTGCGGCGCCGATTACCAAATGCGTGTAGCCGGCAAAGTCCATAAATAGTTGGAAACCGTAACCGACAGCCAGCAGCCAGACGTCCACGCCGCTCCAGTGAGCATTCACACGGTTGAAGCCGGCATCGATTCCCTGGCCGGGAGCCAAGCCGTCAGCTAGGAGTTGAGCCACTCCCAGCATAAAAAAGCCGATGCCCACGCGCCGCAATCCGATGCCATAGTCCTGCCACGACGGCGCCTTCTGATTGCGAAATTGCGGCAGCATGTCGGTGAGCCGGCAGATCGGCCCGGATATCACCGTGGGCCAGAAGGCCATATACAAGCAATATTCCAAGAACGACGGAGCTAGTTCCTCTTCCCTGTAAATGTCAAAAAGATAGCTGAGCGCCTGGAAAGTCCAGAATGAAATTCCGAGAGGCAGAGCCAGTTGGCTCAGGCTGTGCAGCGCTCGAAAAGAAAGAGTGGAGTTTGCAATCTCAGGAAGATACTTGAACGTTCCAAGCAGAAGTAAATTAAATGCAATCCCCAGCCAAAGACGCCTCTGCGTGACGCGACGCCGTAAGTATGCCCCCAGAAAATAATTGCAGACAGAACTGAAAAGCAAAATGCCGAGAAACCAAGGCCCCCAAAGTAAATACAGCGCGTAGCTCACGCCAAGCAAAAGCATCTGCCGCAAGCGAATGGAGCGGATAAGAATTGCCACCGCGAGGCAAATTAGACAGCCCAAGACGTAGGCGAGAAGTTTGAATGGCATGCGATAGGCGACCTTAGAGTGAGCGCAAATTCTATTTTTCAGCGAGAGACGTTGTCAATAGAGGGCGAAATCAAGCCCGTTGTGGGATGCCTCGCAAAGAGACACAGTGTGCGGTTTTGGAGCAGGAACCCCGCGCTTCGTCGGCAACTCCGCAGCCACTTGATGCAAGTTCATTCATGCGAATGAGATAGTAGCTCGATGCAATCCCTGCATTCTTACCCTTGGCAGCGAACGTGCACCGTTTTGCGTTATGCACGCCTTCATGAGTCGCGAGAAAAGCCCCGAAACCAATTTGTTTGTTCGGTTGCATAGCGCATGAAGCTGCCCAAATCAATTCGCGCGGCGGATACCCACTCGCTCAAAGCGGTCATGCGACGCGTGGAGCGGCGCCAATGGTGGCTGTCTTTCTCCGGCGTCTTGGTCACACTACTTTTGACGCTGGGAATCGTTTCTTTTTCGTTGACCGTATTTTTTCTTCAACGCGACTTTTGGGACGAACTCAACATTCACTTAGCGATGCGCGCATTAGTGGGGATGGTGTTTCTCTTCGTCGTGTATGTCGTCTACCAGCAACATCAAATTCACCGCTTTCGAATGCACCTGGTGGCGCAAGAGGAGCTGTTCAGCTTGATCGGCGAAAATGCGGAGGACATGATCGCGGTCGTCACCGCAAACGGAGAGCGCCTTTACAACAGCCCTTCTTATCAAAAAGTGCTGGGCTACACTCCCGAAGAACTGGAAAAAACATCGGCGTACGAACAGATTCATCCTGACGACAAACCAGCGGTAAAACAGGCGGCGGAGGAAGCGAAAAAAACGGGAATCGGCCGGCGCGTCGAATATCGCATTCGGCACAAGAACGGCGAGTGGCGCGTACTGGAATCTACGGCCAGTACAGTGCGCAACGATAGCGGAGAGGTCGAAAAGCTCATCATTGTGAATCGCGATATCACGGAACGCAGGCACCTGGAACAACAACTGCTCCTATCGCAACGGCTTGAGGCCGTGGGTAAGCTATCGGGAGGCGTCGCTCACGATTTCAATAACATCCTTGGCGTGATTATCGGCTACAGCGAAGCCTTACAGCAGAAAATGGCCGCCGACGATCCGATGAGAGAAGCAGTAGATGAAATCGAAAAAGCCGGCCAGCGAGCCGCCGCTCTTACCCAGCAACTTCTCGCTTTCAGTCGCAAGCAAGTGCTCGAACCAAAAGTCCTGGACCTCAATTCGATTGTTGTCGATGTTGAAAAGATGCTCCGGCGGCTTATCGGTGAGGACGTCAATTTAGAAATTATTCCGTCGCCGACTCTGGGAAAGGTGAAAGCAGACCGGGGGCAGATAGAGCAAGTCATCCTGAACTTGGCTGTGAATGCGCGCGACGCCATGCCTCGCGGCGGGCAACTGAAAATTGAGACCATGAACGCCGACCTGGGCGAAAACGACGCGCGCGGAAAAAGATATATCGTGCCGGGGCATTACGCGATGTTGCAGGTAAGCGATACCGGCATGGGCATGAGCGCGGAGGTGCAATCCCATATATTCGAGCCTTTTTACACCACCAAGGAACAGGGCAAAGGAACCGGTTTGGGGCTGGCGACGGTGTACGGAATCGTTAAGCAAAGCGGCGGGTATATCTGGGTCGAGAGCGAAATCGGGAAAGGCACCAGATTTCAAGTTTATCTCCCTCGCGCCGAGGGCGTCGTGATTGAGCCTTCTCGGAAGCAGCCGTCCGTCATAACTCGCGGACTCGGAACGATACTCGTCGCGGAGGACGAACCATCTCTTCGAAAGCTGACATGTGACACGCTGAAGGAAGCCGGGTACAAAGTTCTCGAAGCCGAAAACGCATCCAAAGCGATCGAAGTCGTGAAGCACTCCGATTGCCCGATTGACCTGCTTTTAACGGACGTGGTGATGCCGGGAATGAGCGGCCGCGAACTTGCTGAAACCTTATCTCTGAAGTGCCCTCGCATGAAAATTCTCTATATGTCCGGATATACCGACGGCGCGGTCGCCGCCCACGGGGTGTTGGAATCCGGAATCGTAATCCTGAGAAAACCTTTTTCGCGAGCGCAGTTGCAGCGGAATGTTGCAGAGATGCTGGCGGAAAATCCCGTCAAAGGAAAGGCGGAAGAAAATGCCGAATACGCTGAAAGCAGAGAATGACGTCAATGTAGTTAAAAAACGGGAAACCGCGCTTCCGAAGCTATTGATCATCGACGATGATGAATCCATTCGAAAGGTTATGGGTTTCCGCCTCAGAGATTCCTACAGCATCATCGACAGCGGCTCCCCGGAAGAAGCGCTGGCGCTGGCGCTACAGCACAAGCCCGACGCCATCTTGCTCGACTTGATGATGCCGAAATATTCCGGGTTCGAAGTCTGCCAGACTCTTTCCTCGCTGAGCTTTACATCGCACATTCCCATTTTGATCGTTTCAGGAGAATCCAGCGAGCGATACAAAACGCTGTGCGAAAGCATCGGGGCAAAGGGATTTTTTCAAAAGCCCGTGAACATCGAGGAATTGCAGAAAAAACTATCCAGCCTGATTGTCCTCAGCCACGAACAAGCCCAGCCCAAACCCCGCGTTCGCTTGAGGGTAATGCTCAGGCTTCGGGGAACTGATTCCACCGATACGGATTTTGACATCGTCACAGCTACCGAGAACATCGGTGCGACCGGCTTTCTATGCGGATGCTCGGCCCTGGTGGGGCTGAATTCGATCGTGGAGGTTTTTCTCGCGACCGACGCAGCTCCTTTCGCGGGCAAGGCGCGAGTCACACAAGTGAATTGGCCGGGCACGGTAGCTCAAAGATGCGATTTCGAGTTCCTTGAAAAGCCCGTCGATTGGATCCTGCAGTAATGAAGGAAAATATGTGTTGAACGTTGTGCGCGATTTTTAAGTCGCGCTCTTCCGACGCTTCGCGGATTTTGGAGCGCTTTTGGCGCTCGGCGCAGCTTTTTTCCTCGCGCTTTTCGGCGCTGGATCGCCGGTGGCAGCTTTCTCGACGTCACCTCCTCCGTCGCGAGCGATGTCGGCCAGCAAGCGCTTACTACTAACAGAGCGCGGTTCTTCCGTGGTGATGTCGCCAGTAGAGGCATATTGATCGCGATGTTTGATGAGCAGCCAGGATTTGCCGGAGCTTCGGCCATAGCCATGTGTTCGCACGAGCACCCACGAACCCTTCAGCTTCCTCCCGTGCAACGTGAACTTTAAATCCCCTTTTTGCAGCGCCGCGTCCACATCCTCCACCTCTGGTTCCCAAGTTCCGTCGTCCCATAGCATCACTGTGCCGCCGCCATATTCGCCCTCGGGTATCACGCCCTCGAACGATGCGTACTCGACAGGATGATCCTCCACCTGCATCGCCAGACGTTTCACTGACGGATCGAGCGAAGGCCCTTTAGGTACGGCCCAGGAAAGCAGCGTCCCGTTCCATTCCAACCGAAAATCGTAATGAAGCTGCGTAGCTCGATGCTTCTGGACGACGTAAACGAAATTGGGCTGCTGACTTTTCCCGCCGCTGCTCTTACCCGTTGGTTCAGGGGAAATTCCGAAGCGGCGTTTTTTCTTATAGTCTTCCAGTGTCATCGCAAATCCTTGCTGGCTCGAAGTTGAAGAATAAGCGTCGAGGATAGCAAGCCGCGGCTTCGTACCACAACTTCATCCTCGCGTGACCCCGCCGCTTCGGCGCGCTAAGCCGGAAGCTGTTCTGAAGTCGGATAGTGGTGTTGCTGGCGCCCCACGTCGCCATCGTATTTCTTCGTTGTTTTGAAGAGTTCAAGACGGCCGTCGGCGGCGAATACTTTTACGCGCTCGCGAAGCGACTGCATTTCCTCGGGCTTCATGGTCTGAAAATTTTTAGCGATGCCGAGATTTTGTTCTAGCACGCCGAGTGAATCCATTCCGCTGATGGTGGTTGCGACGGGAAGGCTCATGGCGTAACGCAGAGCATCAGAGGGAGTCGCTGCGCCGTGAGTGACGATTTCACCCGAGCCGCCCATGCTCTTCATTCCCAGGACCGCGATGCCGCGACGATTGGCCTCCGGCATCACGTGAGTCTCAAAGCTACGGAACGTGGCGTCCAGACAGTTGAGCGGCATCTGCACGGTATCGAAAGGGAAGTCCTGCGTGAGCATTCGCAGATGAATTGCAGGGTCCTTGTGGCCGGTGAATCCGATAAAGCGCACCTTTCCTTGCTGCTTCGCGGCCAGCAGTGCCTCCGCCGCGCCACCTGGAGCAAAAATCAGGTCGGGATCGTTGTAATAAATCACTTCATGAATCTGCCAGAGATCCAGATGGTCGGTTTGAAGGCGGCGCAGGGATTCTTCGAGCTGCTGCATGGCGACATCTTTGCCGCGTCCGTGCGTGCATACTTTGGTCATGACGAAAGCTCGATCGCGCTTGCCTTTCAGCGCGGTTCCGAGCCTCTCTTCGCTCAGCCCATCGTGATAGTCCCAGCAGTTATCGAAAAAATTGATTCCGGCATCGAGCGCGCGCTCGACCAGTTCGCTAGCCTCATTCTGATCCTTGGTGGAACCGAGATGGTAACCGCCGACTCCAAGAGCGGAGACTTGGACGCCGGTCTTGCCGAGCGGACGCTGGGGAACCTGATCGGGAGGCGCGCCTTGGCAAGGTTGTCCTGCCAATCCTAATTTCGGATTCACAAGCGCCGAAGCTGTTAGCACGGCCGCCCCCTTTACGAATGCTCGACGACTGACGCCTTTTTCCTCAGGCAAGAAAGAGTCTCCGGGTATTTTAATTTATTTTGGAATCACCGGATACGGGTGCCCGGTGTTTCCGGTCGCCTGAACCATTTCCTTCACTTCCGGCGATTGCATATCCAGTGGGAATCCGTGCGCCATACGCGCTTCGGGGTTATCAAATTTCAGCGACACTTTATACAATTCGAAATGCCCGTCCGCGGAAACTTCACGCGTGCGGTCGCGCAAGGCTCGCATCTCTTCCGGCGTCATAGGCTGAAAACCCTGCGCCACCTTCAAGTTCTGATGAAGTATGTCCAACCGCTCCATTCCCGTAATTGTTGTAGCAACGGGAAGGCTCATGGCGTAACGCAGAGCTTCTTCCGCGCTTACCGCGCCTTGCTGAATGGGTTCGCCGTGGCCGCTCATAGGCTTCATGCCCAGCGGCGCGATGCCCCGCCGAATCAGTTCCGGCAAGACTTGAATTTCGAAGCTATGAAAGTTTGCGTCGAAGGAATTCAGCGGCATTTGCACCGCGTCAAAGGGAAAATCGGTTTGGAGCATGCGCAAATGAATTGCGGGATCCTTGTGCCCGGTAAAACCGAGGAACCGAACTTTGCCCTGCTCCCTCGCTTTCAGAAGCGCTTCGGCGGCGCCACCGGGCCGCATGAAAAGAGCGGGATCGTTTTCGAAAGAAACTCCGTGAACCTGCCAGAGATCGAGGTGGTCGGTCTGAAGCCTGTTCAGGGATTCTTCGAGCATCTGCAGGGCCAGGGAACTATCGCGGCCATGGGTGCAGACTTTCGTCATCAGAAATACTTTGTCGCGCAGGCCTTTGAGTCCCTTGCCCATCCAGTTTTCGCTTTTGCCGCGGTGGTATTCCCAGCAGTTGTCGAAAAATGTGATGCCGTTGTCCACTGCTTCATGAACCAGCCTGACGGCGGACTGCTCGTCCTGCGCGTCGCCGAGATGATGGCCGCCAAACCCGAGCGCGGAAATCTGGACGTCGTGTTTCCCGAATTTTCTGAGGGGTATCGAGCCGCCGCTGGCCGGAGAAGCCGAATTTTCCTGAGCTCGCGGACCTGAAGTTTTTGGTTGCATGATCATCGCCTCGCTTCAAGCTTCGATGATTCGATTGCGCACCGCATAACGGACTAGTTCGCTCACCGTATGCATCTGTAGCTTGCGCATGATATTAGCGCGATGGGTCTCGGCTGTCTTTACGCTGATGTTCAGGAGCACCGCCACTTCTTTGCTGCTCTTGCCTTCGGAGAGAAGTTGAACGATTTCTCGTTCGCGAGAAGTAATCCGCGTTCGAGGCCCTTCCGTCGGCGCGGACGCCCGTCCGGTGCTTGAGTTGAGAATCACCTCAGTCACACGCGGCGCGAAAAACGGTTTGTGAATTGCCAGGTTGTCGAGAGCGATGGAAAGGTCGCGGTCCGAGTCCGACTTAACGATGTACCCTCGTATGCCGGCTTCGATGACCTCGCGGATCAGTTGATCCGAGTAGTGCACCGACAACATGAGAATTTCGGTTTTTTCCGATACTTTTTGGATCCTCTTGGCAGCTTCCAGGCCGTTCAATTCCGGCATCGTAATGTCCAGAATTGCGATATCCGGCTTGAGTTCTTTCGCTTTGGCTACCGCTTGCGTGCCCGTTTGCGCTTCCGCGCATATTTCCCAGCCCTTCTTCGTGTCAATTATCGCTTTGATGCCCCGCCGCATCAGATCGTGGTCATCCGCTATCAGGACCTTGATAGTAGCCATAGCCATAGTAGGAAGCTCGCTCTCCCAAAATTCGACCTTCTACGACCCGGTAGGCTGCCTTAGTTGTCCGGCGCGAGCCATACTGTGATTACCGGAGATTCCCAAAGGCCTCCCTGTACGTTTTCGCCCTGACTGTTTTCGCTAGAGAAATCGACGCAAAATATTGTGCCGCGCTAAACAGTCGGCAACATAAAATCTACGCATGGCGCGAGGATGGGAAAGCAAGGCCGTTGAAGGGCAAGTTCAGGAGTTCGAGTCCAAAGAAAACCGCGAACATAAAAGGCAGTTGACTCAGACACAGGTGGAAGTTCGCCGCCGGAGGGAAATACTCACTCTGTCCCGAGCTCGTGTTGAGCGGCAACTGCAATCCATCCAGGACCCACGCTATCGAGAACAGCTCAATAGCGCGCTGGCCGATCTCGATGCACAACTTTCCAAATTGAAAGATACCGATTAAGGCAAGGTCAGCTCACGGAAGGCCTCGAATCTTTCCTTCGCGGGCGGCGTATTAATCGTGCGGGTGTAGCGGATCTGAGTCTTCGATGAAAACGACTCCCACGCCGTTCTGGGTTTTTTCCCGGCCGGCATCAAAATGAACGACCGTACCGCGCAAGGAAAGAACACTGGACGCCGTCGGATCTCCGGCGGCTTCGATCACCACGCGCACTTCCGACTGCAACTTTGGCCGGTTGTTCAGGCACAGATAGGCCCCTTGTAAGCTCAAATCCCGCACCGTAGCTTTTTCCTCGAATGCCTGACCATCTTCGGATTGTCCGCTCACAATTGCGCTAAAACGCAGCCGGCGTCGCTGGCCTCCTCGTGACTCGCGCATCTCCACGTTTACCCCGCGTTCGCTCATGGTGATGGACATGCCCTCGGTGGCCGCCCATGTAGCCGGGAATTCCTGTCGCGCCGCGGAAAGAAAGCCATCGACTGTTTTGTCGATTGAATCGGGATCGTGATGAAAGAGAACCAGGTTTCTTACCTTCGCTTCGCGCGCAATCTTCACGCCTTCCAGCCAGCTCGAATGGCCCCAGCCCTTGCGTTCCGATGCGAGTTGCTCCGGCGAATACTGAGAGTCGTAGATCAACACATCCGCTCCCTGAGCGAGTTGCCGAAGATTCTGGTCGAACTCCGGCACGCCCGGCTCATTGTCGGTGGCGTACACCACCGAGCCGCCCGAAGTGTCCACGCGGTAGCCCAGGCATCCCTGAGGGTGGTTCAAAAATTTGGCGGTGATTTGGGTGCCGTTGATCTCCCATTTGTCGCCGCCGTTGATTTCATGAAATTCGCGAGCCGCCGTCATCAAGCTGATTTCCACCGGAAAGTACGGTTTGGCGAGCTGCGCTTCGAGCACTCGTCGAAGACTTTCGGGGCCGAGGTATTTCGACTGGAAACTATAGAAGTGGAAGCGATTTTGCGACTGGAAGAATGGATTGAAGAATGGAATGCCTTGTATGTGGTCCCAGTGGTAATGCGTAACAAGAATGTGCGCTTCGATGCCATGGCCGCCGTGCAACTTCGTCCAACGGTTGCCGAGCATTCGCAACCCCGTGCCGCAGTCCAGAACAAACCGCGTACCGTCGGGAGCTATAAGTTCCAGGCAAGGCGTGTTGCCGCCATAGCGCCATGTGTCGCGCTCAAGCGTCGGCGTCGAGCCGCGCACTCCCCAGAAGGTCAGTTTGGCAACGTGGTGAGTCATCGCCGACGCGAATCTGCATGCTTCCCGCTTGCGCCCCGTCGCAATTTCAGAGGTTCGGGAACTGCTGCAATGGTAGGCGGTGGCGGCGATTGAAGTCAATCCAGTTTCATCTGCAAAGTTCATTCCCGACGCTGTCCCTGCTTTCGGTCCTGTTCAGTCACAAACCGCAATCCCGGCACTGTGCACCGGGGCGGTCAGCGAGTAGAATTTAGCCGATGCCGACCCAGTCACACGGACACGTAGGGCATACTCACGACCATGGTCACAGCCATGGCCTGGCCGGGCATGGACACGTGCATCTGCCGCTCGAGGGTATGACCGGCATCCTCGGCGCCGCAGTGATTGCTACGTTCATTTTAGTGGCGGTCGAGCTAGCCGCCGGTTACGCCGGCCATTCCATCGCGCTGATCAGCGACGCGCTCCATAACCTGACGGACGTCCCGACACTCGTAATTTCCTGGCTTGGCATGCGATGGGCCAAGCGCCCGCCGACGGCGGAAAAAACGTACGGTTACCATCGAGCGGGAATTCTCGCAGCGTTTGTGAACGCGACGCTCTTAACCATCCTGTCCCTGTTCTTAGTGTATGAATCCATTGTGCGGCTGCGCCATCCGGTGCAAGTCCAAACCGGACTCATGCTCTGGGTTTCGCTCTTTGCCCTCGTCATCAACAGCGGCATCACCCTCGCAGTTCACAGCGGCAGGCACGATCTGAACATCCGCGGAGTTTGGATCCACAATCTAGGTGACGCGCTTTCGAACGTGGCAATCGTAGTAGGCGCGCTTTCCATTCGCTGGACCGGGGCGCTCTGGATCGATCCGGTCATCGGCATCGGCATCGGCGTGATGGTGCTCTGGTCGGGAATCGGCATTCTCCGCGAAAGCAGCCATATCCTGCTGGAAGGGCTTCCCCGTGAAATGCGCCTCGACGCCGTGGCTGCCGCAGTTCTGCGCGTGGAAGGCGTGCAAGAGGTTCACGATATTCACATCTGGACCCTGGGGACGGATCTAACCGCGTTGTCGTGTCACATATGCATTCCCGACATGCATATGGAAGAGAGCGAAAGAGTCCTCAAACAGGTTCGCGACGTCCTGGCGCACGACTTCAGAATAACCCATACCACAATCCAGTTCGAACGTGCCGGGCTGCCTTCCGAAGCCGGGCTCTACATGCCTGAACCTGCTCGCCGCTCAGAAGCATAGATAATCCCCGAAGATTGCTTGGAGAAGTGGGCGGCCTTTGCGTCCGCTCGACACCAGGGAACCAGCCGGCGTTCCCCGGTGTCTATAACCTGTGATTGGCCCGTCCGGTGCCGGTGCAGGTATGTACGTTTGCTTTTCCCTTAAGGCGGGATGTGCTATAAACATGCGTTCGAAGGACGCTCAAGCATGCCGCAACCGGATGTAACGAATCAGGTCGCAGACCAAGCGGCGTCGCAGACCGGCGATGATTTGTCGAAACACGTGCCGGAAATTGCATCCGCCTTCTGCCCGAGTTGTTCGGCCCGCTTGGCGCAACGAAGTTGTAAGCTGATTTGCCCCGCTTGCGGTTATTATATGTCGTGCTCGGATTTTTACTGAACGAGGCCACGCGGGAAAGTACACTGTGTGTCTTCTTCGTATTCGTGTCACAGCTAGGATAAAACGGATTTAAGACTTCCAGGAGGCGAGAACGTGGCACTTAGGATGACGGATCAAGAAGTAAATGGCGTGACCGTGCTGGAGATTGAAGGGCGCATCGTGCTGGGCGAAGAGAGCAACGCGTTTCGCGAGAAAGTGAAAAGCCTGTTGGCTGCGGGCAAGAAAAAGATCGTGCTGAACCTCGCGAACGTTGGCTACATCGACAGCGCCGGTCTCGGGACGCTCGTGGCCACGTTTCACAGCGCTCGCTCGCAGGGCGCCACGCTGAAGCTGGCCAACCTGGGTTCTAAATTTAAGGAAGTCCTTCAGGTCACCAAGTTGATGACCGTGTTCGATACTTACGACAGTGAGGCTCTTGCCGTTCAAAGCTTCGCCAAGTAATCGGGCGTAAACGTTTCGAGTTGCGGCCCAGATCAACTCTGGGCCGCGCCTGTTTTCACCTATTGATCGACCTTTCCTTCGATACGGTAAATAGCCAATCCGCTGAGCAGCTTCGGGTAGAAGTCCGTAGATTTCTGGGGCAGCACTTCGCCGCCTAAAGCAATTTCAACAACCTGCTGCACGCGCACCGGGTTCAACAAGCAGGCCAATTGCGCGTCGCCGCGATCCACCGCCGCTATTGCGGCCTCGATTTCGCGCTCGTAACCGAGATTTTTCTCCGCTTCGACCGCCTGGGCCGTGATTCCCAATCCTTTTTCCAAAATTAAGCGATGCAGCAGCACCACGTCCAGCCCGCGCTGCGCTTCAGAGAAATCCGGCAAAAGCGCTTCGAGATCCGCGTCCTTCCGCAGCAGGAACAAATAAAATGCGCCGGCGTTCCCGTCGATTGTTCCGGGATAAATTCCGATGGCTCGGCGGCCATGGTTCTGCCCTGCAAAATCCTTGCGAAACTCGGCGTAGCTCGCAGCACGCTCTTCCGGATCGAGAAACGGGTAAGAATACCAATCGAAAACTGGAGTCAGCCTGTCGCGAAATTGTTGGAAATCAAAATTCGGGACATTACGAACCAGCCGGTGCGTAGGTAGGACGGTCAGTCCCCGCGAGTGTGAGTTTATAAATGTCATCATTGCAAATTCATGAGCGGCTAGCGGATCGATTTTTCCGAGGCGCGCACGGTTTTCGTTGCGAAAATTCAAAGCGGTTTCGTAGCGGTGATGCCCGTCGGCGATGATGAGTTTTTTATCCGCCATGGCCGCCTGAATTCGGCGAATGAACGCGCCGTCGGTAACCGGCCACAGCCGGTGAGTCACGTCAAATTCATCGTGTAATTCCAACTGCGTGGGCGTGCGCGCAGTTTCTTCCAGATAGGCGTCAATCTGCCGGGGTGCGTCGTCGTACAGCATAAAAAGCTGGCCCGTCTGGACGTGTGTGTGCCGCAGCAATTCGATACGGTCCGCTTTCGGAGCGGACAGCGTTCGCTCGTGAGGGAATACAATTTTCGCGTCGTAATCTTCCAAGCGGCCCAGCGCGATGAAGCCAATTCGTACCTTGCGCGTGTGCGTCCCCGGAACCAGATACTCCTGCGAATAAACATAAATCACAGGAGCCTGATCCTGGGCCAAAATCCCTTGGGTCATCCACTCCTTGATTTTTTCGCCGGCGCGAGTATAGACATTATTCTCGGCGGAATCGCCAGGGAGGGACTTGCCCTTTTCGATCGCTATCAGATTGTAAGGACTCGCAGCGTAATACCGCTCCTGCATCGACGGAGTGATTTTGTCGTAGGGTTGCGTGAGCACGTCGCCCAACTTGACGCGGTTTGTATCGTAACGCAGGGCGCGAAAGGGATGAACTTCAGCCATGGAGCCTCTCGTAGCGGAGCGAGCGCCGCAGGAGCCAAACATTGTAACAGCGAGCGTGGTTTAAGTTGTAGCCCTGATGCCGACGGCCATCCGCACTGCGTGCCCGGGCCGGGTGACAATTCGGTTCAGCCCACATAAAATCTGAGTGTTCTCGCGGGACTTTCCATAGGAGCATTTGGAATGCCGGATGAGGAGAATCGTTTTTCCGCCGTACGAGCTCTGATCTTCGATCTCGACGGCACGCTGATCGATTCAAAACTCGACTTGGCGCTTTCCATCAATGCCATGCTCAAGCGCATGGGCCGCGCGGAACTAGTATACGAAGAGATTTTCGGAATGGTCGGAAATGGCGCACCCGCGCTCGTTCGCCGAGCCTTGGGAGCAGAAGACTTGAAAGCCGCGAGCGACGAGGAAGCCGACACCGGCCTCGCCTACTTTCTGAGCTATTATCGCAATCACATGCTCGACAACACCGTGACCTATCCAGGCGTCCGCGAAGGGCTTGCGCTTCTCGAAAATCATCCCATGGCGGTCTTGACCAACAAGCCGGTGAACTTCAGCCGCGCAATCCTGGATGGCCTCGGCCTTTCCCGCTATTTCCGATTTGTTTATGGCGGCAATAGCTTCGAAAAGAAGAAGCCTCACCCCATGGGCGTGGAAACATTGTTGCGAGAGCTTAACTCGAAACCCAAGGAAACGATGATCGTCGGGGATTCCGAAGTCGATATTCAGACTGCGCGCAACTCGGGCATTTGGTCCTGCGGAGTGAGTTACGGTCTCGGCGCAGAAGGTTTACGCGCGTTTCCGCCGGACCTGATGTTGGATAGCCTTACGGAGCTTCCCGCGTATCTCAACGGGAATACGAAATGAGGGATGCCTGCGCCCGCCTCACTTCTTTCCATACACGCTTTTGCACCATTCCCACGTGCGCTGAAATCCTTCTTCGAAATGAACCCGGGGTTCGTAGCCAAGCACTTTTCGTGCGAGCGAGACGTCGGCCTGAGAATCGCGAATATCCCCGGCACGTGGCGGCTCATACTTGGCCTGAATCTTTTTCCCTGTAACTTTCTCAAGAATCTTTAGAACTTGATTCAAGGTGATGCGCGCCCCGGTTCCGCCGTTGAACACCATTCCGGATGCGCTCTGGGCTTCACACGCGCGCAAAGTTTCATCCACGATATTTTCGATGAAAGTGAAATCGCGCGATTGCTCGCCGTCGCCGTACACCACCGGCGGCTGCCCTTCGATCACCGCCAGCATGAACCGCGAAAGCACTCCCGAATATTGCGAAGTCGGATCCTGCCGCGGGCCGAAGACGTTGAAGTAGCGAATGCAGACGTTCTCTAGGCCATAGACGCGGCCGAAAACCTGCGCGTAGAGCTCGCCGACGTATTTTGTGATCCCGTACGGAGAAATCGGGTCGGGCTGCATGGCCTCGGTTTTCGGAAGCGTGGGTGTTTCTCCATATGCGGAAGAGGAGGCGGCGTAAACGAAACGCCGCACCTTGGCATCCCGCGCAGCCACCAGCACGTTTAAAGTGCCGTCGATATTCACATGGTTTGTCTCGATGGGATTTTGCACCGAGCGCGGAACCGATGTTCGCGCCGCCAGGTGAATCACGTACTCGGCGCCGTGACATGCGGACTGTACAGTTGCCAAATCCGTGATGCTTCCGATGTGCAAGTCGATCTTGCTGCGGACGTCAGCAAGGTTAGATTCCTTGCCTGCGGAAAGATCATCGAGGACTGTCACTTGGTGGCCTCGGCGAACAAGCTCGTCCACGATGTTTGAGCCTATGAATCCTGCTCCCCCCGTGACCAGGTACCGCATTCAGTCAATCTCCTTGGCGCACCACGCTCCGCGGAATTGCTGCCTCGGAATCGATGTACTATAGCTTGGCGACTTCCGCCGGGACATAATTATTTGGTCCTGATATCAGAAGATTTTAATGTAGCTCCGGTTTACCCCGAGGGACGAAGGGGGCCTTTAGCGCGGCAGATTTCCACGGCAGAGCCCATTCAGCTGCGGACGTATCCCCGGGCAACTTGAGCAAACGGAGTAAGCGTGTACGGGTCCATGAAGACGGAACGCGAACAATTTCGGCGGAATCTGGTCTTCACGTTGTGTTTCCCATTGCTAATCGCCGTCCTGTGTCTCCCAGCTCGCAGCGAAACCGCTCAAGGTTCATCCGGCGGATTCATTAAGACAATTGGCACCGCAGGTGGTGTCGGGGACGAGCCAAGCATGCCTTTCCGTATCGGCGAAACCTTGACCTATCACGTTTCCTTCGCCGGATTCTCAAATGCGGCGACCGCAGAACTGAGCGTACCGGAACATCGCGAGATTCTGGGCTGGAGGACCTGGCATTTCCGTGCGTCAGCTCACACGCTGAGCCCTCTCAGGTATTTTATGACCGTCGATGACCAGCTCGATTCGTACGCCGACGTCAAAACGTTTGAGAGCCGTCAGTACGAAACTCATCTCAGCGAAATGGGCAGCATCGAGGATCAGATATTGCATCCTTCTTCCGTAGCCCAACCGCACCGGGCTGCTATTCCCGTAGTCGCGGTTTTGCCGGGCACGCTGGACCCGCTCGGAACTCTATTCGAGCTTCGTACCGTCGACTGGCGTCAGACGTCCGAATTTCGCGCACCGGTCTATGATGGGGAGGACCTCCTCGAAGTTCGAGCTCGCCTGGAAGTACCGAGTGAAACTGTCGCCGTTGATGCAGGTAATTTCTCGGCCACACAAATTTCCATACACCTCTACAAAAACGGTGTGGAGGCAACCCGGGAGAGTTTCTCTTTGTGGTTGGCCGGCGATCCAATGCGGACGCCTGTTCTTTTGGAGGCTGAGTTGCCTATGGGGAGCGTGCGGGTTGAGCTAACTTCGTATCGGCGGTAATTTGCGATCTGTAACAGCCCGCCAGAATCTAGTCTTCCGGCACGACCCAGTCTTCGGGCGGGAAATCAATTTGCCAGAATGTTGGCGAAGGCTTCAGAAACTCAACACCCATCTGCGCTTTTCCTGCCTGGGTGTTCCCGAGGTAAACGATCCGGCATTCTTGCGTCTGTTGCGTGGCATTATTTGAAACAAAGATCCTCTGGTTGGCGACAACCGGCGCCGCCAGCGAGATCAGAGCCCCGTGAGCGTTGACCACGAGAGTTCGCGTTTCTTCGCTAAAGTCCTGATTCTTCACCGTTTTTCCGCGCACCAATATGGGTACGCTCAGAAGCACGCGCATGCTGCGGCGCCGGCCTGGATCGCTAATCCAGTTCTGCTTTTCTTTTTGGGTTGTCGTCGGTGCTCCCATATTCTGCAACCATAGCTTTCGATAGTGCCGGGAGCAATAGGACTATCTTACTAGGTACGTGTTTGAGTAAATAGGCCAGAGAAAAGGGACGGAGTTAGTCTCGGCGGGAATAACTCCCGCGGCAAGAAGGACTTGACGGACCGAGAGTGGTCAGCAGTTGACGATTTTTTCGCGACCCTGCTTCACGTGACGCGTGGCATTCCGCGTATCCACCACCAGCTTGGCATTCTTCACTATTTCGTTGAAATCGTAACTGGAGTGGTCCGTCGCAATCAGCACGCAGTCATATTTCGCCAACCCCTGGGGCGTCAATTCCACCGAGCGCATTTTCGAGAAATCGTAGTGGCGCATTTTGAAAAGCGCCGGAAAATACGGGTCGTTGTAATCCAGCAACGCCCCATTTCCGGTCAGCAGTTCGAGCAGTTTAAGAGAAGGAGACTCCCGCAAATCGTCCACATCCTTCTTATAAGCCATTCCAAGCAACAAAACCTTCGACCCCTTCAAGCTTTTCTCTCGCTCGTTTAGAGCTTTTACCAGCGCGTCCACCACGTGATACGGCATCGCGGTATTAATCTCACCGGCAAGCTCGATAAAACGCGTCGCGAAATCATATTCCCGGGCTTTCCAGGAAAGATAATACGGGTCAACGGGGATGCAGTGTCCTCCCAGGCCAGGTCCCGGATAAAACGGCATAAAACCAAAAGGTTTCGTCGCCGCGCTGTCAATCACTTCCCAGATATCGAGGTCCATCCGCAACGATAACTGCTTCAGTTCGTTTACAAGCGCGATGTTCACGCAGCGAAATATATTCTCGAGCAGCTTCACCATTTCCGCCGCGCGCGTGGAACTCACCGGAACCACCTTCGACACGATCTGCGCGTAAAGTCCCGCGGCCGCCCGCCCGCTGGGAGGGTTGATCCCACCGACTATTTTGGGAATCTGCGCCAGCCCATACTGCTTGTTTCCGGGATCTTCGCGCTCGGGAGAAAACGCCAAATAAAAATCGGTCGCGACATTTTCCGTACCCTCGCCCCTTGCGATCGGGCAGTGCAAGCCGCCCTTTTCCAAAATCGGCAGCACCAGCTCTTCGGTAGTGCCGGGGTAAGTGGTGCTCTCCAGAACGATCAGTTGGTTGCGCTGCAGGTTCGGCGCAATCGATTGCGCCGTTTTTTCCACGTAGCTTAGGTCCGGCTCGCGGCGTTCGTCCAGCGGCGTGGGGACGCAGATGAGCACCGCATCCATTTCGCGCAGCTTGGTAAAGTCCGTGGTCGCGTCAAAGCGCTTTCCTTGAACGTGGTGATTGATCTTGTCAGCAGGTATGTGCTGGATGTAAGACTGACCGGCGTTGAGTTTCTTTATCTTTTCCTGGTCGGTATCGAATCCGGTCACTCGGTGGCCCACATCTGCGAATCGCAGCGCCAGCGGAAGGCCCACGTAGCCACACCCGATAATACCGATTCTAAGGTCTTTCCCTGCGAAAAAGTCCGGCTTGCGATCTACAGCCATGCTGGTTCCTCTCCTGGCACGCGATTACGACGCGGTTGCAGCGTCAAAGAGCCGCAAATTGAGCGCAAATAACTATAACAAGAATCCGAATGAGCATAAACACTGCCGCGATTAAGCGTGCGAGGAGTGCAATTCATCTTCTCGTCGCAGTTCGTTGTCATAGCCTCTCGCTTGCGTTATCCTCGTTTTTAATGGTGGACATTCACTGCCACATACTTTCGGGCCTTGATGACGGCGCTGAGTCGCTCGACATGTCGCTTGCGATGGCCGAAATGGCGGTTGCGGACGGGGTTACCCACATCATCGCTACGCCGCACGCCAGCCCGAACCACGAGTTCATTCCCGAGCTGGTGAAAATGCGGCGGGATGAAATTCAGTCCCGCTTCGAAGGGCGGCTCACCCTCGCGACCGGGTGCGATTTCCATCTCAGCTTCGAAAATCTCCGGGACATTCGGCTCGACCCTTTGCGTTTCACGCTCAATCAGAAGAACTACCTTCTGGTGGAGTTCGCGGATTTCTCGATTCCGGCGTCCATGGATAACGCCCTCCACGAGCTGCAGCTTGCCGGACTGACGCCGATTGTCACGCATCCGGAAAGGAACCCCCTGATCCGGACGAAGCCGGAGCGGCTGTTCCGGTGGCTGCGGCAGGGTTGCTACGCACAGGTGACGGCGCAGTCGCTAACTGGGAGATTTGGCAAGGCGGCGAAGATTGCGGCGGAAGAGTGGATCGATGCTGGAGCAGTGCATTTCCTGGCGAGCGATGCGCACAATATCACGTCGAGGCCGCTGCGTCTGAGCGAGGCGTTCGAGTATTTGAAAAAGACGCGCGGCGAGGAAGTTGCGCAGGCCCTGCTGGTCGATAATCCGCTGGCGGCATTCGAAGGAAGGGCGCTGCCGTTTGTGCCGGAGCTGGATGAAGATGTGGGGCTGGCTCCGGGAGCGAGCTCACCGAAGCGGCGGAAGCGGTTTTGGTTTTTCTGAGTATTCCTCATGGAAAGAGTTAGCGGAAAAGCTCCAGGATTTCTTCGTAGCGCTTGAACGGAGGAATCAAGTACGCGCCGGTGATGCCGTAACTCCGCGCGGTGCGGGCCCAATCGAGCATTTTTCGCGCGAGAACAAAACCACGGTCGCGGGCGGCGTCCCCTGCATTTTCCATTTCGCGAAGGGTGGCCTCCGGAATCACGATCCCCGGGACTTCGTTGTTCAGGCGCAGGGCTTGCTTGTAGCTGGTCAGCGGCCACAAGCCCACAATCACGGGCACCGGCGATTTTCCGCCCATGCGTTTCAGGAAGGAATTCCAGTGCTCGGGGTCGAAGATGGGCTGGGTCATGGCGAAGTGCGCGCCGGCCTCGATTTTTTCCTCGAAGCGGCGGAGCTCCTCGTCGATGTCTTCAGCGACCGGGTTCACCGCGACACCAATCGTAAAATTCGTAGCGCCGCCCAGACTTTTTCCGGCCCAGTCGGTTCCCTGGTTGAGCCGGGCGAGGACTTTGACCAGGCCGATGGAGTCCACTTCGTAAACACCGCTGGTTTCGGGGTGATCGCCGAGCGAGGGCGGGTCGCCGGTGATGGCGAGAACGTTGCGCACGCCTCCAACGGCCCAGGCGCCGAGAAGCATGGCTTGCAGGCCGATGATGTTTGCATCGCGCGTAGTGAGATGCGGGATGGTTTCGAAGCCGTGGGCTTCGAGGGCGCCAGCGAGAACGAGGGCGTCCATACCGACGCGGGCGAGAGTGCCGCTATTGATATCAATTGCATCCACTTCCCCTGAAGCGATTACCCGGCCGGTCTGTTCGACGATGCGCTCGACAGTGACTCCCTTGGGGGGATCGATTTCGACGGAGACGACGAATTTTTCGGCCTGGATTTTGCGCCAGAGCTTGCTGTCCGGCTCGCGGGTGGCGATGCGGCGAAATCTTTCGGCGGGTTCGAAGACTTCGATCGAGCGCGCCTTGACGGGCTTTGCGCCGCCAGTTGCTGCTGGACGGATTTTCTTGACCGCTTCGGCGATAGCGCGAATGTGTTCCGGCGTAGTTCCACAGCAACCTCCGATCAAGCGCACTCCCAACTCGGAAGCTTCCTGCGCGAAGAGCGCGAAGTATTCGGGCGAAGAACGGGGATAGACGGTGCGGTCGCCGACGCGTTTGGGGAATCCTGCGTTGGGCATGGCGGACAGCGGAAGCCCGGAGCAGGAAGCGAGGTCGCGCAGAATCGGGAGCAAGAGCTGCGGGCCGATGGTGCAGTTCGCGCCTATGGACTGGATATTCTTGTCTTTCAGTTTTTCCCAGGCGTCCTGCGGGCGAGTGCCGCCGAAAGTGCTGCCCTCGTCGGAGTAGGTCATCTGCGCGACGATGGGCAGGCGCGAGAACGAGCGGATGGCGTCGATTGCGTGGAGCAGTTCTGAGATGTCGCTGAAAGTTTCCAGGATGAAAAAATCCACCCCGCGCTCTTCGAGGGCTCCGGCCTGCTCCTTGAAGATGGCGAGGATTTGGTCCTCGGGGAGTTCGCGGACGTGTTGGACGATTCCGAGCGGGCCGATGGAGCCGGCGATCAAGACTTCGTGCTTGGAGGCTTCGCGCGCTTCGCGGGCGATTTTCACTCCGCGATGATTCAACTCTACGGCCCGGTCGGCCATCCCAAACTGGCCGAGCTTGTGGCGGTTTGCGCCGAAGGTGTTGGTTTCGATGACTTGGGCGCCGGCTTCGAGATAGCGCTGATGAACGTGGAACACGGCTTCGGGGTCGAGCGTGTTCAGCTCGTCCACGCAGCGCTGCGGGCCGACGAACTCGTAGAGCAGAGAGCCCATGGCTCCGTCGGCGACGAAGATGGAGTCGCGAAGGCGCTGGTTGAAGTCTTCGATTTTCATCGGGCGGAGAGCTTAGATTTTCGGACGGCCATAAACACACAAGTATAGCATCCGGAAGCAAGCTTCCTTCGGCGCTACGTGCAATTCTAGAACCGGTTAGAATGTGCGCTCTCCTTTGTTTTCAGTCGGTTACGGCGATTTCTGTTTGCGGTACAGAACCGGTTAGAAGTTGTTGTGGAGCAGCCGATTCGATGATGTCTGAGGGGTGTTTCCTTACATTTAGTGTTAGTCCCGGAACGGGATTTGTGAGGCTTCGGGCGTCCGTTGCCGGTATGGCCATGACTTGGACGATGTGAGTGGTGGGAGTGTCGATCCATTGGCCCGCGTCGTTTATGCGGGTGTATGCGCGGATGGCTTTTACCAAGCCTTCGGCGGTGGGGACAACGCACTCGGATTGCTCGATTACAAATTCGAGGGAAGAGCGAAGAGTGAGATTGCGTTGTTTGAAAAGGTTCAGCGCGCGCGCATGGCGGTAGATGGCGGTGGGGCCGCCTGTGGTGTTGAACTCCCGGGCGATGAACTTCACCTTGCGCCACTGACAAAAAGCTTCTTCGATGGCGTCGCGCTCGGGATGATGGCAGATGGTGCAACGGCGCTCGTGATGGGAGAGGTCAATTTCAGCTTGAGTTTTTGGACGAGATGGTTTTCGCGGAGCTGTGGGACGAAGATTTACGCCCTTAGCGATTCGTTTGCTTCTGCTTTTCCACGGGTTTGCTTTGGCGCGGCGCTGTGGGGCAGATTCGGGCAAAGTGCCCTCAGCCGCGTCGCCGACCGGGGTGTGGACGTCGGATAGTTCCGGGTCGATCGATATGAGGATTGGATCGCCGCGTTTTTCGAAGGATTCCATGGCGGCTTTGAGGGCGGGGAAATCGTCCAGGGTTAATTTGGTGTCTTCGACTGCGGATTTGGACTCTTCGGGGAGGGCAGGTTCGCCAAGTTCGGTATCGGCCACCACGGTGGCCCGTTCGGGCAATAGTACGCCGTCAGGCGCCTCGGCGACACGTTCGGGCAAAAGTGCGCCCTCAGTGCAAGCCGGGGTGCGGGCCAGGGTCGCCTCGGCGGCGAGGCGTTCGGCGTCAACTGTCAGGGGGCCGGTCTGCATCCAGGCCCAGGGGGCCGCGCGGCGGCCTCTTAGAAATCTGTTCATCGTCTTCTCCAGTCCTCTCAATTGGGGCTGAGGAGCATTTCGCGAAGCGCTCTCTCGCCCATACTTCCTTCCAGGGCACTTTTTCTTGCGCCCCGACCGATGCTAAATGAAAAAGGAGAAAGATTTCAAGGCCTTGGGTGTAAGTATTTTGTATTTAACTTAGTGGTAAAGATTTACGGGGCAAAATAGTTTTGTGTGAGCAGTACTAGACCCCGCAGATCTGCGTAGGGTTAAAGCTGATTGTGATCTGGTTGGAAGTGGAGGCGGGACGTTCGATCGCTAAGGCAAAACCCGCACCCTTCAAAAACCGAAGGATGCGGCCCCCAAAAAAGCCGTTCGCGGCGTTTGTGAACTCCGGTGTGATGTGGAAGGGTGCGCCACCCGCCGGAGCGGGAATGGTTGGAGAAGCAGATGTGGACGCCGGATACTTCCAGAGTTCCTTGCGTGTAATCTGAAAATTGGACGGTGGGGATGATGTCGGGAAAGTCAAAAGCGAACAGCAGGTCCCTCGTCGGCCAGAAAACGGCCTCGCTCGGGATGACAAATTAAAAGATAATACAAGCATGAGGTGGAGATGAAGATAGTTTCGGTGAATACGGGGCTGCCGCGGGAAGTGATGTACCACGGGGTGCGGGTTACGACGGGGATTTACAAGGAGCCGGTGGCGGGGCGTGTGGCTTTGCGGAAGCTGAATTTGGATGGGGACCGGCAGGCGGACTTGACGGTGCACGGCGGGGAATTTAAGGCGGTGTATTGCTATCCGGTGGCGCATTACGACTACTGGAAGAAGGAACTGCCTGGGCGCGAATTGCCGACGGCGATCTTTGGAGAGAATTTTACGACGGAGGGATTCACGGAAGAGTCTGCGCATCTGGGGGACCGGTTCGCGGTGGGGTCGGCGGAAGTGGTGGTGACGCAGCCGCGGCTGCCTTGCTACAAACTGAACGTGAGATTTGATTCGGACGAAATGGTGAAGCGATTTCTGGAGAGCGGACGGACAGGATTTTATCTGGCGGTGACGCGCGAGGGAGAAGTAGGCGCGGGGGACGAGTTCAAAGTGATTGCGCGAGAAGCGAATGGAGTGGCGGTGTCAGAGATTACTCGATTATATGTGGCGAAAAGGTGGGACGCGGACGATGTGGCTTCGCTGCAGCGAGCGCTGCGAGTGGCGATACTGCCGGAGGGTTGGAAGGAGTATTTTCGGGAGCGGCTGGAGAGGGTTGGGGCTTGAAGGGCAGCGGCGCGGCGTAAGTGTTCTTACGGTAAATAAAGAGGGGCCCATACGGTAAAGTATGTATTGAAATATTAATCGAACGCGGGTAGAACTTTATTGAGCCACTCGTGTTTGTTGTAGCGTGGGTTGTTGAGGGCGGCTTTACGCAGTGCTCCGCAGAGCGCGTGAGGCTGAGCTCGGTGCGACATTTCGGCGAAGAGAAGGCGAATCGCGGGAAGTGTGCGAAATTGAACAGAACGTGTTCTTCGGAGCGGCTAGTATTTGGAGTGCAGGGAGAAGTCTCTGCTGAAGTGCTGAGGGTAGGAGAAGCATATGAAGTGTAGGCTAGGGTTGGTTCTGTGCGGGATTTTGTTGATGACGGCGCCGGTTTGGGCCGACAAGGGGCCGGATAGCCTGAAGGACTCCGGGAACGGCGGAGCGTCAGGGTATGCAGCGGGTGGCTTCAATTTGGGCGGAACGTCGAGTGTCGGAATTCATGCTGATGGTATTGGCGGCGTGGAGTCAGACAAGTTCAGTTACTCGGCTGCGACCAATTTTGTAAGAGCGTCGAGAGACAACGAAATTGCGGGCATTCAGATAATTCCGGCAATGGCGGAACCTGGAGCGCTTCCACTCGTTCTGCTCGGGCTAGTCGGCGTTGGGTTTCTGGTTCGGCGACGCGGCGAGCAGGCGAAGATATAGATTTGCGAGAAGTTTTGGTTGGTTGATCGGTCGCGCAGTGATTTGAGTTCGCTGCGACTTGAGTAGTTCCTGCCTGTTTCACCCCCCCCTTAGAGAAGTGTGTTCGTGCGTTAGGTGCGATACGGAATAGCGTTGCCCATACGGCGTTTGCTTGCCAAGCATTGACGGCGGGCGCAGCATGCTGCGCCCCTACGGATTTGATGTGAGCTCCGCGGCGGACACCGAGGTGAACACTGCGGCAGCAAGAGCAGATCCTTCAGTCGATGCGCTCCTTCAGGATAACAGCGGGAAAAGAGGCGCTTCCAAGACGGCGAGCACAGCATGCTGTGCCCCTACGGATTTGTTGTGAGCGCCGCGGGAGACTTCGTTGTGAAACCTACAAGTGCGGGGGCTTGGGCGGCTTGGGGGCGGGGTCTGCGGCGGGGGTTTGGGTTAGGCCTTGTTCGGCGGCGTCGGCGGGAGGGGCGGTATCGGGGACGTCAACTTGGACTTGTTTGGTGGGGGCGATTTTTTCGAGTGGGACGACGTTCTGAAAATTCTCGACGGGGGTGCCTTGCACGGCTTGCTGCATGAACTCGAGCCAGATGGGAAGCGCGGCGCGGGCGCCGGTTTCTTTTTTGCCGAGCGAGATGCGCTTGTCGTCGTTGCCGACCCAGACGCCGGCGGTGAGTTGCGGGGTGAAGCCGATGTACCAGGCGTCGGTGAAGTCGTTTGTGGTTCCGGTTTTTCCGGCGGAGGGGCGGCCTAGTTCTTTGGCGCGGACGCCGGTGCCGAACTGGACGACTTCTTCCAGCATGGCGACCATGGTGCGGGCGACTTCGGGCGGAACGACGTCGGTCACTTGCGGGCGGGGCTCTTCGAGAATGGCGCCATCGTAAGAGGTGACGCGGCGGATGTAGTGCGGCTCGATGTGGATGCCATCGTCGGGGAAAACGGTGAAGGCGGAAGTGTGTTCCATCAGAGTGAGATCGGAAGCGCCGAGCGCGAGCGGAAGATAGGGCGGCAGGGGACTAGTGATGCCGAATTTGCGCGCGAGGGCAATTACGTTTTGTATGCCGACGTGATCGAGGAGGCGGACGGCGGGGACGTTGCGCGAGTCGGCGAGGGCGCGGCGATAGGTGATACGGCCTTCGAATTTATTGTCGTAATTGTGCGGGGAATAATCGTGGCCGCCGCTGCGATAGGTGACGGGCTCGTCCACGACGGTGTCGAAGGGGGAGATGCCCTGTTCGAGGGCATCGGCGTAAACGTACACCTTAAAGGAGCTGCCGGTCTGACGCAGAGCTTGGGTGGCGCGATTGAATTTTGATTCGTCGAAACTGTAGCCGCCGACCATGGCTTTGATTTCGCCGGTGGGATTGTCGATGGCGAGCAGAGCGGCTTGGGCTGCGGGTTGCTGTTCGAGTTGGACGCGGACGGTGTTGCCGGCAACTTCCTTGATCGAAACGTTGACGAGATCTCCGACTTTGAGCAGTTGCGCGGGGGCTTTGCGTCCGGTCCAGGAAAAATCGGCGGGAGTGAGCATGGCGCGATACTGGCCTATTTTTATGGTGGCGAAGGTGGGCTGGACTACGGTGACCAAGCCGGTAACGTAATCGCCTTTTTGAAGCGAGTTGCGCCACTCTTCGTTTTGATATTTATCGAGCGAACCGAGATTGTTCTGCAAAATATTGGGGAGATTGCCGCGCCAGCCGTGGCGGCGGTCGTAGGAATGCAGGCCGTCGCAAACGGCTTGATCGGCGGCTTTCTGCATATTGGCGTTCAACGAGGTGTAAACGCGCAAGCCTTGTTCGTGAACGGCGGCTGTGCCGTAGGTGTGCTCGAGGTACTCGCGAACGTCTTCGACGAAATAAGGAGCGAGATCGTTGCGGAGGGGAGAAATGTGAAGACCCAGCGGTTCTTTCCTGGCGGCGGCACCTTGCGCGGCGGTGATTTTATGGTCGCGCTCCATGAGAGAAAGCACAAGGTTGCGGCGAGCGAGAGCGCGGTCAGGATGGTTTACGGGAGCGTAGATGGGGCCGCGAATGATGGCGGCAAGCGTGGCGGCTTCCGGGAGAGTTAGCTGGCCGACGGGCCTGCTGAAATAATATTCGGAGGCGGCTTCGAAGCCGTAATTGCCGGAGCCGAGATAAATCTGGTTGCAGTACATGGTGAAGATTTGATCTTTGGTGTAATGGCGTTCGATCTGAAGGGCCAGGAGCGTTTCCTGAATTTTGCGGCGCAGGCTGCGGTCAGAGCGATTGAGAAAAAGTCCGCCGCCGAGCTGCATGGTGAGGGTGCTGGCGCCTTCGGCCATGCGGCGGCTGGTGATATCGCGATAGGCGGCTTCGAGGACGCGGGGGATGTCCACGCCCCAGTGCTCTTCGAAATGCTGGTCTTCGGTGGTGAGAATCGCGTCTTTCAGGACTTTGGGAATTTGCGCGTAGGAGAGCAGGATTC
>Ga0181525_10000055_pt1 | contig 97181 bp, 78 predicted proteins | sample PEATcosm2014_Bin_48_FD_121100 | JGI IMG/M metagenome (GOLD analysis project Ga0181525, IMG submission 121100) | Peatland microbial communities from MTU Mesocosm Facility, Houghton, MI, USA - PEATcosm2014_Bin06_10_metaG | ecosystem: Environmental > Terrestrial > Soil > Wetlands > Peat | place...
ATGTTCGACACCATGAAGGACAAGAGGATCGGCCGCGCCGAGGTGGTGGAAAAGTTCGGCGTGCCGCCGGAGAAAGTCATCGAGGTGCAGGCGCTGATCGGCGGTAGCGCGTGATAGGCGCGGAACACGTAGCCCGAGCCGTCGACCAGAAAGACGTGATCGCCTTTCTTCAGCGGCCTGGCGGCGGGCGCCGCCGCGGCGGGCTTGGTCTTTTGTGCGGCAGGCATGATCACCGGTAATATAAGAGTTTGGCCGGAATTATCACTGTGGATAACGCCGCAAATTATTCGCCGCTGCCGATCGACGCCGCGCTCCCGGACCTGACGGGGGCACTGCGCGACCGGAACGCGGCCGTTCTGGTCGCCCCGCCGGGCGCCGGCAAAACGACCCGCGTGCCGCTGGCGCTGGCCGCCGAGCCGTGGGCCGAAGGCCGCCGCATCCTGGTGCTGGAGCCGCGCCGGCTTGCCGCCCGCGCCGCCGCCGAGCGAATGGCGAAAACGCTGGGCGAGCGCGTCGGCGATACCGTCGGCCTGCGGGTGCGTTTCGGCTCGAAGCTTTCCCGCAAAACCCGCATCGAGATCGTCACTGAGGGGATTTTCACCCGGCTGATCCTCGACGACCCGATGCTGGAAGGTGTGGCCGCCGTCCTGTTCGACGAGTTCCACGAGCGATCGCTCGACGCCGATCTCGGCCTCGCCTTGGCACGCGACGCGCAGCAGGGCCTGCGCGAAGACCTGCGCCTCCTCGTCATGTCGGCGACCATCGACGGTGCGCGGGTGGCGAAGCTTCTCGGTGACGCGCCTGTAATTGCCGCCGAAGGCCGCATCTTTCCGGTCGAGACGCGCTATCTCGGCCGCGATGCGCGGCCGATCGAGCCGCAAATGGCCGACGCTATCGTGCGGGCACTGCGCGCCGATAGCGGCTCGCTGCTGGCCTTTCTGCCCGGCGCCGCCGAAATTCGCCGCACCGCGTCACTCCTAGACGGACGGCCCGATCCGGCGACGGACATCGTGCCGCTCTACGGCGCGCTGGCCGGCGACGAACAGGTCCGTGCCATCGAGCCGGCTCAACCCGGCCGGCGCAAAATCGTGCTCGCGACCTCGCTTGCCGAGACATCGATCACTATCGAGGGCGTACGCATGGTGGTCGACAGCGGGCTAGCGCGCGTGCCGCGCTACGAGCCCGATGTCGGGGTGACGCGGCTCGAGACGGTGCGGGTGTCGCGCGCGGCCGCCGATCAGCGCCGTGGCCGCGCCGGCCGTACCGAGCCCGGAGTCTGCTACCGGCTGTGGGACGAGCCGCAGACCGCCGCGCTCGAACCTTACGCCCGGCCGGAAATCCTGTCCGCCGATTTGTCGTCCTTCGTGCTCGACCTCGCCGCCTGGGGCAGCGGACCGGATCAACTCGCTTTCCTCGATCCGCCGCCGCGCCCGGCGCTCGCCGAAGCCAGTGCCCTACTGCACGACCTCGGCGCCGTCGACATTGGCGGCCGCATCACCGAGGAAGGCCGCATGCTGCGGCGCCTGCCGCTGCCGCCGCGGCTCGCGCGTATGGTGGTCGACGCGGCAGTCGAAGGCGCCGCGCTGCCGGCCGCCGAAATCGCCGTGCTGATCGGTGAGCGCGGCCTCGGCGGCGACGGCGCGGATCTAACGGTGCGCCTCGACGCGCTGTGCCGCGACCGCTCGCCGCGCGCCCGCGATGCCCGCGCGCTGGCGGCAAGATGGGCCGAGATTGCAAACGCGGCGCCATCCGGCAAAGGGAATGGCCACGTCAGCGCGGGCGCCCTGCTAGCGCTGGCCTATCCCGAACGCATTGCCAAGAATCGGGGCGGCGGGGGTGGCGCGTTCATCCTCGTCAACGGGCGCGGCGCGCAAGTCGACCCCGCCTCTGCGCTCGCACGCGAAGCCTATCTCGCCGTCGCTGAGCTGACCGGCAGCGCCGCCGCCGGCCGCATCTTGCTCGCGGCACCGATCGCGCTTGCCGAGATCGAAGCGCGCTTTGCCGACCGCATCATCGCGCGCGAGGAGATCGCTTTCGATCCGGCCGCCGCCAGTCTCCGCACGCGCCGACAGCGGCGGTTGGGCGCGATTGCGCTTGCCGATCAGCCGCTGCCGGTCGCACCGAGCGAAGCGGCGGCGCGCATGCTGGCGGAAGGCGTGGTGCGGCTCGGTATCGGCCGGCTGCCGTGGAGCAAAGCGCTGCGGCAATGGCGCGACCGGGTTATGTTCCTGCGCGGCGCCGAAGGCCAACACGCCGAACATTCATGGCCGGACTTGTCCGACGACGCGCTTGTTGCCGACCTAGATTGGCTTGCGTCCGTGTTTGCCGGCAAAACTTCGCTCGCCGAATTGTCGACCGATGAATTTGCCGCCGCGCTCGCGGCGCGCCTGCCCTACCCGTTGCGGCAGCGGCTTGAGGCCGAAGCACCGACCCACTTCAGCGCACCGACCGGTTCGCAAGTGCCGATCGACTACGAGGCGGAGGCCGGACCGAAAATCTCTATCCGTGTGCAGGAGCTTTTCGGCCTTGGCCGCCACCCGGCGATCGCCGGCGGAAAGGTCCCGCTGCTGGTCGAATTGCTGTCGCCGGCGCACCGGCCGGTGCAGACGACGCGCGATCTGCCCGGCTTCTGGCGCGGCAGCTACGCCGCCGTGCGCGCCGAAATGCGCGGCCGCTATCCGAAACACCCTTGGCCGGACGATCCGTTGGCCGCTACCGCCACGCGTCGCGCCAAGCCGCGCAAGGCTTAGCGGCCGGCCTTAAAGCCCGGTTGCGGCAAGGGCCACCACGACGGCCATCAGGGCCCAGCCAAAATGCCGTCCCCGCGTCGCCCAGGCGTTGCCGACGGCGGCGCACCCGAATGTGAAAATGCTGGCCGCGATAATCCAGTTGCGCGCGGCTTCATTGCCGAGCTTCGGCGCTGCGACGAGGAGAATTGCGAGACTTATCCACGCTACCGTGCCGCATTGCCACACCAGCCGCAGCAACAGGCGGATCCGCTCCGGCTCAACGCGCACGCGGGCGAAAATCTTCGTCTCGCCGATTATCCCGTGCACGACAGATACGGCGAGAGCCAATATCCCGGCCGACTGGACAAGGAGATCGCGCATTGCGAAACTCCATACAGTAATGTATGGACGGAATATCATCGCAATTCGGCAACGTCAATACAGTGTCAATACAGTAGTGTATGGAACATGCGCGGCCACCGACTGGGTCCGGCGGAGTGGGTGAATGCGGGACTGAAAAGACTCGCAAAATCCGGATTTGCCATCCTCAAGGCCGACGCGCTTGCCAAAACGCTCGGCATCACCCGGGGCAGCTTCTATTGGCACTTCGTGGACGTATCCGCGTTCCATGCGGCGATCCTGCGGCGCTGGCGCGAGATCGCGCTGGAGAACATCATCGAGGAGATCGACGCCGCCGCCGACGATCGCCTGGAGACGCTGCTTTACCGCGCATTTTCGGCGGCCGGTTCGGACATCGAAGGGGCCGTGCGCGCCTGGGCCACCGCGGATCCGCGGGCGAAAGCGGCGGTCGAAGCGGTCGATGCAGAGCGGTTGCGCTATCTACGGAAATTACTGATAGAAGTCGGCCTTCACGCGAATCTGGCCGGAACGCGCGCCGGCATCATCTACTGGTCCTATCTTGGGTTCGTGCTTTCGCCGAACAAGCCGGACCGCGCTTTTTTGAAGCGCGCCATCACGGACCTGACACAACTCGCACGCTCAAATCCCCGCCAGCCAACGAAGCCGCGGTCCGCGAGACGACCCCGCCGGCGCATGAAGCGGGCGGCGAAATAGCCGGCACGAAGCGGCGAATTGGCTGCAACCGCGATCCGCTCTTATATTGGACGCTGATTCCCGAGGCATAGATGTTCCCCAAGCCCAAGCCTTTGCTAAAGCCCAACACCTACGCTTACGAATCCGAGCCGATGGTGAAGGCGACCGGCTTTCGCGAATACGACGCGCGCTGGCTGTTCGGCAGCGAAATCAACCTGATGGGCGTCGAGGCGCTCGGTTTGGGCCTCGGCACGCTCATTCACGAACTCGGCGTGAAGCCCGAAATCGTCACCGGCCACGATTTCCGCTCCTACTCCGCCTCGATCAAGATGGCGCTCACCAACGGCCTCATCGCCGCCGGCTGCAAGGTGCACGATATCGGGCTTGCGCTGACGCCGATGGCCTATTTCGCGCAGTTCGAGCTCGATTTGCCCTGCGTCGCCATGGTCACGGCCTCGCACAACGACAACGGCTGGACCGGCGTGAAGATGGGCGCCAACCGCCCGCTCACTTTCGGGCCGGATGAGATATCGCGATTGAAAGACATCGTGCTCAACGGCCGCTACAAGATGAAGGGCGGCGGCGCTTACGCTTACGTCGAGAATTTTCCGGCGCGCTATATCGCCGACTTGACCAACCGGCCGAAGCTTAAACGAAAGCTCAAAGTCGTCTGCGCGTGCGGCAACGGCACCGCCGGCGCATTCGCACCGCAGGTGCTGGAAAAAGTCGGCTGCGAGGTCGTGCCGCTCGATTGCGAACTCGACCACACCTTTCCGCGCTACAATCCGAACACCGAAGACATGAAAATGCTGCACGCCATGCGCGACGCCGCGCTGGCCAGCAAAGCCGACGTGGCGTTGGGCTTCGACGGCGACGGCGACCGCTGCGGCGTCGTCGACAATGAGGGCGAAGAGATATTCGCCGACAAGGTCGGCGTCATGCTCGCGCGCGATATTTCCGCTTCGCACAGGAACGCTCTGTTCGTCGCCGATGTGAAATCGACCGGCCTGTTCATGACCGATCCGCTGCTGATCAAAAACGGCGCCAAGACGGATTACTGGAAGACCGGACACTCATACATGAAGCGCCGGGTCAACGAGATCGGCGCCATCGCCGGCTTCGAGAAATCCGGCCACTTTTTCTTCAACAAGCCGTTCGGCCGCGGCTATGACGACGGGTTGATCTTCGCGCTCGCCGTCTGCGACTTGCTCGACCGCAATCCAGGAAAGGGCATGGCCGACCTCAAAAATGCGCTGCCGAAAACCTGGTCGTCGCCCACCATGTCACCGCATTGCGCGGATGAGCAGAAGTACGGCGTGGTCGACGCCGTGGTGAAGCATTTTGAAGACGAGAAGAAAAAGGGCGGCAAGGTCGCCGGCCAGCCGATTCGCGATCTCGTCACCGTCAACGGCGTGCGCGTCACGGTCGAGGACGGCACCTGGGGCCTAGTGCGCGCCTCATCGAACAAGCCGGAACTCGTGGTCGTGGTCGAAAGCCCGGTGTCGGACGCGCGCATGCACCAAATGTTCAAGGCGCTCGACACCGTGCTGCGCACCTACAAGGAAGTCGGCGAATACAATCAGACGATTTAAGCGGCGGCTTAAACTTCCTGATAAACGTCGATCTCGACCCCGCCGGGCAACATGGTACGCCAGGCTGTCAAATAGGTTTGAAACCGAATATCGCTGGCGATCGACTGCCGGTTGAGCTCAAAGCTCTCCGGCGTCTCGTACTCGATCACCTGGATGAATTTCGCCGGATCATCGGCATTGCGCAGGAGCCTGAGTTGGGCGTTGCCAAACGCCTGATAGAACGGCGCGGAGGCCCGCATCATCGCCGAAAGCTGTTCCGGGTCGGCGCCCGGCATGGTGAACCGCAAATGCAGCGTGCGTTTTACCTTTGGTTCGTCGTTTGCCATCGCGTGCATCCCTCAAAAGACCGCTGAGTCGCGCCCCCGCGACCGCTCTCCGCACATTATTTGACTTTGAACGTCTCGCGAAACGAATGCGCCGGATAGACCCCGAGGATTTTCAACGTCCTCGGCTGCGAGACAAATTCCAGCTCCTCGAGCGCAAGTTGCAGCGCGCGATCCTTCGGATGGCCCTGCACATCGGCATAGAATTGCGTGGCGGCAAAGCTGCCTTCGACCATATAGCTTTCGAGCTTGGTCATGTTGACCCCGTTGGTGGCGAGGCCGCCGAGCGCCTTGTAAAGCGCGGCCGGAATGTTGCGCACCTGGAATACGAACGTGGTGATCACTCGCTTTTCCCTGCGGCTTGCCCATTTCGGCTTGCGTGCCAGCACGACAAAGCGCGTGGTGTTGTGGGCCGAGTCGGCCACGTTCTTCTTGAGGATTTGCAGGCCATAGATTTTCGCCGCTAGCTTGGTCGCCAGCGCCGCGCGCGAGATATCGTCCGCCTCCGCTACTTCCCGGGCGGCGCCCGCGGTATCGGCGGCGACCACCGCGGCGACGCGGAGCTTGCGGATGATGTTGCGGCACTGGCCGAGCGCGTGCACGTGGCTCTCGACGGTCTTGATCGTGCGCAAGGTTGCGCCTTCCGGCGCCATCAACTGATGCTGCACCGGCAGGAACCATTCCCCGATGATGTTGAGCCCCGACTTAGGCATCAGGTGATGGATGTCGGCTACGCGGCCGGCGATCGAATTGTCGATCGGGATCATGGCAAGGTCCGCCCGCCCACTTCGGACCGCGGCGAAAGCGTCTTCGAAAGTCGGGCACGGCATCGGCAGATAGTTGCGGTAAGCTTCGCGGCAGGCGATGTGCGAATTCGCGCCCGCCTCACCCTGGAATGCGATTCTCTTGCGTTTGCTCATGCCCGTCCCGATAGCATGGCGCGGGCGCGCGCCAAATCCTCCGGCGTATCGACGCCGAGCGGGGCCGTCTCCACGATAGCCACGTCGATCCGCATGCCCGCCTCGAGCGCGCGCAGCTGCTCGAGCTTTTCGCGCTGTTCCAGCGGCGACGGCGGCAGCTTGACAAAGCGCTCGAGCGCGGCGCGCCGGAAGGCATAGAGCCCGATGTGATGATAAAGCGGCCCGTCGCCATAGGGGGCGGTGGCGCGGGTAAAATAAAGCGCCCGCAATCGCGAGGGTGCGATCGGGCTCCCGACAATCTTGACCACACCGGCGCTGTCGCGCTCCTCCGCCCGGGTGATTTCCGCCGCGGGCGTGCCGATGTCGACCGCTTCGTCGGCAAGCAGCGCCACGGCGGCGGTGATGGCGGCGGGCTGCAATGTCGGCAGATCGCCTTGCACGTTGACGACGATCTGCGACCGGCCGCCCGGATCGACCTTACCGAGCGCCTCGTAGACGCGGTCGGAGCCGGAAGCGTGATCGGCGCGCGTCATGACGGCGCGCCCGCCGGCGGCGCGTACCGCCGCCTCGATTTCCGGCGAATCGGTCGCGACCACCACCGGACCGACGGCGGCGGCCTCGGCGCAGCGCAGCACGTGGACGATCATGGGCGCACCTGCGATGTCGGCAAGCGGCTTGCCCGGCAGCCTGGTCGCGGCCATGCGGGCGGGAATGAGAATGAGAACGTCAGCCATCGCTTGGGCAGGCCGGATCGCTTTATACGGGTTGCAAGACGCGCAGCAAACCGGCTATCTCTGCATTATCCCTCCCCGCTTAAGTCGCGGAGCCATTCAGCGATGAATTCGTTCGAAATCAACAAGATTCTCGGCGCATTGCTGGGAACCTGTCTCGCCCTGCTGGCCGTGCATATCGTCTCCGGCGCGATCTTCACCCCTCCGGTGGCGGCGAAGCCCGGTTATGAAATCGCCGTCAAGGAAGAACAGCCCGGGCAAGGTAAGTCCACGGCCAAGCCGGCCGAGGTGCCGATCGAGACCTTGCTGGCGACCGCTTCGGTCGAGCACGGCGCACAAGTCGCCAAACAGTGCACGATCTGCCACAACTTCCAGGAAGGCCAGGGCCCCAAAGTCGGTCCCGATCTTTACGACATCGTCGGACGGAAAATCGCCTCCGTGCCGGGCTTCAATTACTCCGCCGGCTTGAAGGCGATGACCGGCACCTGGACCTTCGACGAACTCGACAAATGGCTGGCCGATCCGCGCGCCATGGTTCCCGGCACCGCGATGACATTCGCCGGCCTGCCGAACGAGAAACAGCGCGCCGACGTCATCGCGTATCTCGATACGCTATCGAAAAATCCCGTGCCGTTGCCGACGGCCGCCAACCCCACTCCTGCCGCGCCGGCGTCGACGGATGCCACGCCCTCCGCGCCGGCGGCTCCGGCGCCGGAAGTGCCGCCGGCTGCCGTTCCCGCCGGTCCACCTCCGGCCAATCCGGGCACCGACGCCCCGCCGCCGGCCAACCCGCCGGGGCCGAAAGAATAAGCGTCCGGTGGTTTTATCTCCCCGACCGCACGGGGATGTGAAGTCCTTATCGTCGCGGCGCGTGCCGGCACGCTGGCGCCACACTTGAAAAGCACATAATCACCGCGATTGATCGGCCGCGGGTGCGTTGCTTTCTAAAGTTCGTGTACACACGGGGCCGCCGGAACATTCAAGTGCGCCGCCAAGCGGTGCGCCAAATCCGTTGGAGCATTTGAAGTGAATCGCCGAACCCTTCTCACAACCGCACTGTCCGCGCTCGGCGCCGGGCGGCTTCCCTTCCCGGCCTGGACGGGTCCCGCGCGAGCGGACGAACGGACGGCAAATCCGGCCTGGCGGCACGGGCTGTCGCTGTTCGGCGACTTGAAATATCCGACCGGCTTCAAACAGTTCGACTACGTCAACACCAAGGCGCCGAAGCGCGGCACGGTGCGGGAGATTGCACTCGGCACTTTCGACAATTTCAACCGGACCGTCACAGGTATCAAAGGCGTTCTCGCGATCGGCACTGACTTTATCTACGACACGCTCTTGGTCCCGGCACTCGACGAAGTGTCGAGCGAGTATGGCCTGCTTGCCGAGGCCGTCAGCCATCCGGACGATTTTTCCCGCGCCACCTACCGCCTGCGCTCGCTCGCAAAGTGGCACGACGGCCAGCCGGTGACGCCCGACGACGTGATTTTTTCTTTCGACGCCTTCAAAAAAAACAACCCGCAGTTCGCCGCCTACTATCGTCATGTGGTGAAGGCGGAGCAGACCGGTGATCGCGAAGTCACGTTCAACTTCGCCTCGCCCGGCAATCGCGAGCTGCCGCAGATCGTCGGCCAGCTAACCGTCCTGCCGAAACATTGGTGGCAAGGGACCGACAAGAACGGCAACAAGCGCGACATCGGCGCGACCACGCTCGAGGCGCCGCTCGGCAGCGGCGCCTATCGAATCAAGGAATTTTCCGCCGGGCGCAATGTCGTCTATGAACGGGTGGCGGATTACTGGGGCAAAGAACTCAACGTCAACGTCGGACGCGACAATTTCGACGAACTGCGCTTCGAATATTTTCGCGATACGACCGTCGCGCTCCAGGCGTTCAAGGCGGACACCGTCGATTGGCGCACCGAAAACAGCGCCAAGAACTGGGCAACCGCCTACGATTTTCCGGCCGTTGCCGAAAAACGCGTGATCAAAGAGGAGTTTCCAGTTCTCAGCCAAGGCGTGATGCAGGCATTCGTATTCAACATCCGCAGGAATAAATTTCAGGATCACCGGGTGCGGCTTGCATTCAACTACGCGTTCGACTTCGAGGAGATGAACAGGCAGATTTTCTTCGGGCAATACACGCGCATCGCCAGCTATTTCCAGGGCACCGAACTCGCTTCATCCGGCCTGCCGGCGGCCCGCGAGCTGGAAATCCTCGAAACTGTGCGCGACAAGGTTCCGGCCGAAGTCTTCACCACGCCATACTCCAACCCAGCCGGCGGCAATCCGCAGGCGGTGCGCGCCAATTTGCACGAGGCGGTGCGCTTGTTCCGGGAGGCGGGCTACGAAATCCGCAACGAGAGGCTCGTGGACGCCAAGACCGGCGAGCCCTTCGCGGTGGAATTTCTCGCCGACGACCCGAGCTTCGAGCGCGTCTTTTTATTCTATAAACCCTCGCTCGACCGGCTCGGTGTGACGGTCAGCGTGCGCACCGTTGACGATTCGCAATACGAGAACCGGCTGCGCAGCTGGGACTACGACATCATCACCCATTCTTGGGGCGAGTCGCTGTCGCCCGGCAACGAGCAGCGCGGCTATTGGGGCTCGCAGGCCGCCGATCAACCGGGCTCGCTCAACGTAATCGGTATTAAGAATACTGCGGTCGATGCCATGATAGATCAAGTCATTTTTGCCAAGAGCCGCGACGATCTGGTCGCTGCAACCAAGGCACTCGACCGCGTGCTGCTCTGGAACCACTACGTCGTGCCGCAATGGACCTACGGCAAGATTCGCAGCGCGCGCTGGGACCGCTTCGGCCGTCCCGACCCGTTGCCCAAATACGGCGCTTCCGGCTTCCCGACCGTATGGTGGTGGGACGCCGAGAAAGCGGCGAAGACGGACAGCCGGTAGTGCAGGCATTGCGGATGCTCGCCGGACCAGACGAATGATTTATTCAACCCGGCGCCGTTTGCTCCAGATAACGGCCGGCGCAATGGCGTCGCTCGGCGTCGTACCGGGCGGCCGTCGCGCCGCGCGCGCCGAAGCCGACATCGAGTCCCACGGCCTGTCGGCTTTCGGCGATCTCGCGTACCCGGCCGACTTTCAATATTTCAGGTACGTCGATCCGGCGGCGCCGAAGGGTGGAACGTTTTCGCAGATCGGGCCCAACCGGCAATACAATCAGAACTTCCTAACCTTCAATTCGCTCAACAGCTACATTCTCAAAGGCGACGCGGCCCAGGGCGTGGAGTTGACTTTTGCCGCGCTGATGGCGCGCTCCGGCGACGAGCCCGACGCCATGTACGGGCTCGCCGCCGCGAAAGTCCGGCGGTCAGCGGACGGCCTGACCTACCGGTTCTTTGTCCGGCCCGAGGCCACATTCCATGACGGCACGCGGCTCACCGCCCACGACGTCGCCTTTTCGCTGAACATCCTCAAGGAAAAGGGCCATCCGCTGATTACCCAGTCGCTGCGGGATTTCATCGGCGCCAACGCCGAAGATGACGTCAGCGTGGTTGCAAGCTTTACGCCGAACCGCGCGCGCGACGTCCCGCTGCTGGTCGCCGGCCTGCCGATCTTTTCAAGCGCTTATTATTTGACCAAGCGGTTTGATGAATCGACGCTGGACCGGCCGCTCGGCTCCGGCCCATACAAGGTCGGCCGCTTCGAGCCGGGCCGCTATATCGAATTCGAGCGCGTCAAGGACTGGTGGGGCGCCGAGCTGCCGGTCTCCCGCGGCCAGAACAACTTCGACATCGTGCGCTTTGAATATTACCGCGACCGCGAGGTCGGCTTCGAAGGCTTCACCGCCGGAAGCTACCTGTTCCGTGAGGAATTCACGTCGCGCACCTGGGCGACGCGCTACGATTTTCCCGCTTTCAAGGACGGCCGCGTCAAGAAGGATATCCTGCCCGACGATACGCCATCCGGCGCGCAAGGCTGGTTCATCAATACCCGGCGCGCGAAATTCGCCGATCCGCGCCTGCGCGAAGCGCTGTGCGACGCCTTCGATTTCGAATGGACCAACAAGACGCTGATGTGGAATTCCTACGACCGCACCGCCTCGGTGTTTCAGAACTCCGACATGATGGCGACCGGCCTGCCGGGTCCCGACGAGCTCAAGCTCCTCGAACCGTTCCGCGGCCGCATCCCCGACGAAGTGTTCGGCGAACCCTATGTGCCGCCGGTATCCGACGGGTCCGGCCAGGATCGCGCGCTGCTGCGCAAAGCTTCGCAGCTGCTCAAGGACGCCAGCTGCGCGATCAAGGACGGCAAGCGGACTCTGCCCGGCGGCGAGCCGCTTAACATCGAGTTTTTGATCGACGAGCCGACCTTCGAGCCACATCACATGCCGTTCATCAAGAACCTCGGCGTTCTCGGCATCGACGCTTCGCTCCGGATCGTCGATCCGGTGCAATACCGCGCGCGTCGCGACGGCTTCGATTTCGATATCACCGTGGACCGCTTCGGCTTTTCGGGAACGCCGGGCGATTCACTGCGCTCATTCTTTTCCTCGCAGGCCGCCGCGCTGAAGGGCTCGAACAACCTCGCCGGCATCGCCGATCCGTCCGTCGACGCGTTGATCGACATTATTATCGCGGCGCCGACACGGCCGACGCTGACGATCGCCTGTCGCGTACTCGACCGCGTGCTCCGCGCCGGCAATTACTGGATTCCGCATTGGTACAAGCCTTCGCACTGGATCGCCTATTGGGACGTTTTCGGCCGGCCGCCGGCGCAGCCGCGTTATTTCCGCGGCATTCCGGACACCTGGTGGTACGACCGGACAAAGGCAGCGAAAATCCAGCGGGCGGGGTAGACTCGCCGAACGGTAGCGCATGACCGCATACATCGTCCGCCGTATCCTGTTCATGATCCCGACCATCTTCGGGATCATGATGGTTTCGTTCGTCGTCGTGCAGTTCGCGCCCGGCGGTCCGGTCGAGCGCGTCATCGCGCAACTTTCCGGGGCCGATACCGGCGCAACCTCGCGCATTTCCGGCACGGCCGGCGGCGACTTCGGCGCGCGCGGCGCGCTGCAAACCGGCGCGCAGATGGACATCAACGCCAAGTATCGCGGCGCGCAGGGACTCGATCCCGCATTCATCAAGAGCCTGGAAAAGCAATTCGGTTTCGACAAGCCGGCCTATGAGCGCTTCTTCATCATGCTCTGGGATTACCTGCGCTTCGATTTCGGCAAGAGCTATTTCCGCGACGTCAGCGTGCTGCAGCTCATCAAGGAGAAGCTGCCGGTTTCTGTTTCGCTCGGCATCTGGATGACGCTGTTGAGTTATCTGATCTCGATCCCGCTCGGCATCCGCAAGGCGGTACAGGACGGCACCCAATTCGATGTTTGGACCTCAAGTGTCATTATCGTCGGCTATGCCATTCCGGGCTTCCTGTTCGCCATTCTGCTTATCATTTTGTTCGCCGGTGGCTCGTTCTTCGACATCTTCCCGCTGCGCGGATTGACCTCGGACGGCTGGGACCAATTTCCCTGGTGGCAGAAAATCCTCGACTATTTCTGGCACCTGACGTTGCCGATCGTATCGATGGGGCTCGCTGCTTTCGCCACCATGACGCTGCTCACCAAAAACTGTTTCCTGGAGGAATTGCGCAAGCAGTACGTGCTGACTGCGCGCGCCAAGGGCTGTTCGGAGCGGCAGGTGCTTTACGGCCACATCTTCCGCAACGCCATGCTGCTGGTTGTCGCCGGCTTTCCAGGCGCGTTCGTCAGTGCCTTCTTTGCCGGAGCGCTTTTAATCGAGACGATCTTTTCGCTCGACGGGCTCGGCCTGCTGAGCTTCGAAAGCGTGCTCAATCGCGACTATCCGGTGGTGTTCGCCAACCTCTACATCTTCGCGCTTGTCGGTCTGATCGTTAATCTGATTTCCGACCTGACCTACACCTGGATCGATCCGCGTATCGACTTCGAGACGCGGGAGGTGTGAGTTGAACGTCGAGACCCGCGCCGAAACGACCATCGGCCCGCGCCGCGACGGCGCGATCAAACCGCCGATGGATTTGACGCCGGACGTCGAGCCGACCGGCCCGCTTGGGCTCGTGACGGCGGCCCGGCGGTTCGAATTGTCCCCGATCAACAAGCGGCGATGGCAAAATTTTAGGACCAATCGGCGCGGCTACTGGTCGTTGTGGATCTTTTTGGTGTTGTTCTTCATTTCGCTGTTCGCCGATTTCGTCGCCAACGACAAGCCGCTGTTCATCCGATGCGATGGCAAGAACTATTTTCCGGTTTTGGTCACCTATGCGGACACCGAATTTGGCGACGATATCGGCACTGCCGCCGACTATCGCGACCCGCATCTGCAGACCTTTCTGGCCGAGCATCACGCCGTCGAGATTTGGCCGCCCATCAGGTTCTCGTTCAAGACCATCGATGCCAATCCACCCTCGGCGTTTCCTTCGAAGCCCACCTGGCTGCTAACCGAGAAGGACTGCGAGTTCGCCGCCAACAACGGCTACGGCAAATGCGGCACCCTCGAATACAACTGGCTCGGCACCGATGACCAGGGCCGCGACGTGCTGGCGCGGGTGATCTACGGTTTCCGCCTCTCTGTGCTGTTCGGTCTGGTGCTGACCGTGGTGTCGTCGATCGTCGGTGTCGCGGCCGGCGCCGTTCAGGGCTATTTCGGCGGCTGGACCGACCTTCTGTTCCAGCGCTTCATCGAGATTTGGACGTCGGTGCCGGAACTCTATCTCCTGCTGATTATCTCGTCGGTGCTGGTGCCGGGCTTCTTCGTGCTGCTTGGAATTCTTTTGCTGTTTTCCTGGGTGCGGCTGGTCGGCTTGGTGCGCGCCGAATTCCTGCGCGGCCGCAATTTCGAATACATCCAGGCAGCCCGCGCACTCGGCGTGTCGAACGCCGTGATCATGTTCCGTCACCTTCTGCCGAACGCGATGGTGGCGACCATGACGTTCCTGCCGTTTATCATGTCGTCATCGGTGATGACGCTCACCGCGCTCGATTTCCTCGGCTTCGGCCTGCCGCCCGGTTCGCCGTCGCTCGGCGAACTCCTCTCGCAGGGCAAGGCCAACGTGCAGGCGCCGTGGCTCGGCTTGACCGGCTTCTCCATCGTCGCGCTGATGTTGTCGCTCCTTATCTTCATCGGCGAGGCCGTGCGCGACGCGTTCGATCCGCGGAAGATCTTCGCATGAGCGCCGAACCCCTGCTCTCCATCCGCGAGCTTTCCGTCGCTTTTCGCGCCGGCGGACGCGAGACTTTGGCTGTCGATCGCATCTCGTTCGACGTCGGCAAGGGTGAGACTGTCGCGCTGGTCGGCGAATCGGGCTCCGGCAAATCGGCGACGGCCTTGTCGATCCTCAAGCTGTTGCCATACCCGGCCGCGCGCCACCCTTCGGGCGTCATCGCGTTCAAGGGCCGCGATTTGTTGCCGCTGCCCGAACGGGCCATGCGGAAGGTTCGCGGCGACGACATTACCATCGTGTTCCAGGAGCCGATGACCTCGCTCAACCCGCTGCACACGATTGAAAAGCAGATCGGCGAGATTTTGCTGCTGCATCGCGGCCTGACCGGCGCCGCCGCGCGCGAGCGGACCATCGAAGTGCTGACCCAGGTCGGCATTCCCGATCCGCAAAGCCGGCTCGGCAGTTATCCGCATCAGCTGTCCGGCGGCCAGCGCCAGCGCGTGATGATCGCTATGGCGCTGGCGAACGAGCCCGATCTGCTCATTGCCGACGAGCCTACGACCGCGCTCGACGTGACCGTGCAGGCGCAAATCATTGAGCTCCTGCAGGAGCTCCGGAAGCGGCTTGGCATGTCGCTGTTGTTCATCACCCACGACCTCGGCATCGTGCGCAAGATCGCGCAGCGGGTCTGCGTGATGAAGGACGGCAAGATCGTCGAGCAGGGCGAGGTCGAACGGGTATTTGCGTCCCCCATGCATCCTTACACGCGCGCGCTCTTGGCCGCCGAGCCGAAACCCGATCCGGCGCCGCCGCAGCCCGATGCGCCAATGATCCTGCAGGCCACCGACCTGAAGGTCTGGTTTCCGGTCAAGCGCGGCGTGCTCCGCAAGGTCGTCGGGCATATCAAGGCGGTCGATGGCGTGAGCATCGATCTGCGCAAGGGGGAAACGCTCGGCGTGGTCGGCGAATCCGGTTCCGGCAAAACCACGCTCGGCCTTGCGCTGCTGCGGCTGATTTCCTCACAAGGCCCCGTCGTGTTCATGGGCAACAAGCTTCAAGGGTTGCGGTTCAAGCAAATGCGTCCATTCCGCCGCGACATGCAGATCGTGTTCCAGGATCCCTACGGCTCGCTTTCGCCGCGGCTTTCGGTCGCCGAGATCATCATGGAAGGATTGCAGGTGCACCATCCCGGCATGCCGGAGCGCGAGCGCGACGCGCGGGTGGTCGGCGCGCTGGGCGATGTCGGACTCGATCCGGCCACCCGCTTTCGCTTTCCGCACGAGTTTTCCGGCGGCCAGCGGCAGCGTATCGCGGTGGCGCGCGCGATCGTGCTGGAGCCGACCTTCATCGTGCTCGACGAGCCGACCAGTGCGCTCGACATGCTCATCCAGTCGCAGATGGTCGATCTCTTCCGCGATCTGCAAAAGCGGCGCAACCTGACGTATCTTTTTATCTCGCACGATCTCCGCGTCGTGGCCGCGCTGGCGAGCCGGCTTATCGTGATGCGGCAAGGCAAGGTCGTCGAGGCCGGCGCCGCCGCCGACCTGTTCAAGAACCCGCAGAGCGATTATACGCGCGCGCTGTTCGCGGCTGCGTTCAATCTGGAAACCGCGGCCACCGGCGCGGTGGCGCAGTGAGCGTCACTTGGGCGCCGGCGCGGCCACATGGCCGGGCGGCAATATGCTGAAGGTGAAGATCGTTATCTGGTCGCCCGGTTTGAACGGTCCGGCAACCTTGTTCTTGACCGGCGGGATGGTGCGCAGATACGCGACCACTGCCGCCACGTCGTCTTTCGTCATGTTGACGAAGGCGGGATAGTTCATGATCGGCGCCAGTTGACGGCCATCCGGACGCCTGCCGGTGGTAATCGCGGTGGCAATCTGTTCGTCAGTCCAGCTGCCGATTCCGGTTTCCTTGTCCGGCGTGATATTCCGGCCGTTGAACACGCCGAGACCGGGAATTTCGAATCCGACGTCCGATCCGCCGAGATATTTGTCCGGGTCGGGTTTTCCGAAGAAGAAGCCGGGCGTGTGACAGTCGTTACAACCGGCGATCACAACCAGATAATGGCCGCGCTCGGCCGACGTCTCGGCGTGCGCTTTCGGCAGCAGACTCGCAGCAGCGGCAATTGCGGCAACCGCAGCCGCTATGGTGACGTAACCTGACAATCTGACGTAACCTGACAATCTCATGATCGCCCCTCCCCTAATGTGTCCGAGCTACGCGACCCCGATCGCGTGCAGCACTTTCAATGCTCGCATTAAGTTATACTTACTGGCTTGAAGCACAAGCGCCGGCAATCGAGGCGGCAGCCCAACTTTTGTGAATGCCCGGGCAAAGTCGTTTGACCGGGCGAAAGATTGGGCGTCAGCCCGTGCCCCTTTGGCGGAAATGCCACCAGATAACGGCACCGATTCCCATTACCACCGCCGCCGCCAGTACCAGCAGCAAAGCCGAGTTTTCAATCCAGGCAATGGCCGGAATGCCGAACGCCATGATCAATCCGAGCAGGCAGACCTGCCATGACAGGATGTGGACGCCGGCAGTGAAAGTGCCGAGCGCCAGCAGGGTGAAGATCGCAAGCCCGGTCGAGCCCGAGGTGAACACCCGCTGCACATTGGGCAGAAACAGCATGTTCATGACCAGGATGAACGCGAGCCAGTGCAGCCCTTGCGTTCCGATCAATCGCAGCCGTGCAGTATTGTCGTTCGCGCCCGGCCAACCGTACCAGACGCAAATCAGCCCAATGATCGGCGCCAGGACTTCCCAGTAGATCAGGATCGGATGCTTGGAGAAGCTCGTATAGCCGACGCCCCCGATCGTCAGGAGCAGCAAAATGCTGAACGGCAATTCCCTGATCCAGAAGCTCACATGCAGCGACTGGTGTGGCGGCGCGACGTGCGGAACGCTTAGGTGCTCGCCAGGCTCGGTGCTGCTCATCGCGTGGCTCCAGTTTCTAAAGGTAAATCACTGCAAGTGATAACGCCACCGGTTAGCGCACGATCCGCCGCACGCTCGTGATCTCGCTCCCGCCGGCGCGGATGCGGGCGATGGCTTCGGCGGTCGGCTCGATCGCGACCGCCATATGGAACGCATTGGCATGAATAAGCGTGGCTCGGTCGCGCACGATGGCAACATGGCCTTTCCAGAACAAAAGATCACCGCGCCGTAGACCCGAAACGTCGGCGGCCACGCCGAGCGCGCTTTCCTGCATATCGCTGTCGCGCAAACAGTCGATGCCGCAGGCCGTCAGCGACACTTGAACGAGCCCCGAGCAATCGAGACCGAGCATGGTCTTGCCGCCCCAGAGGTAAGGTGCGCCGAGAAACCGCTCGGCCACGGTGACAAACTCCGCTTCTTGCGTCGCAACCGGAGCAAGATGTACCGCCGGCACAAACCGGCCCGACGCGGTCACCGCAAATCCGTCTTCCGAACGCGTAACGGCAAGGCGCGCGCCGAACGGCAACGCTTCCATCGGCGGTGCCTTGATCGAAGGGACCGCGAAGATGAACGTCCGCAACGCTACGACTTTATGGGTGGGTGGCGCGCCGGGCGCGGCGAGCGCGTTCGCCGGCAGCCAGCCGACATAGCCGTCAGCGGCGAGCTGGCCCCAGGCCCAGCCTTCGCCGTTGGTATCGTAGATGGCGACGCGTTCGCCCTTGAGCGCCTCGGTCGCGAGCGGAGCGTCGGGCGCCGGCACACCGCGCAACGGCGCCTGCGGCTCCACTACTTCATAAGGGCGGCCTTCGACATAACGCGCCGCCGTCACTTTGCCCTCAAGCGTCTTGGCCGCGAGATCGGCGCGGGCCGGCGTCAGGCGAGGATCGAAGGCGGGCATCGCTCAGCCGTAGCGTTCGGCCAGCAGAGCATAGAGGGCGCGCGCGGCCTGCAGCTCGCCGCCCTCCGGCCGGCCCGGCTTCGCTGCCGGCGTCCAGGCGAAGATGTCGAAATGCAACCACGACCCGGCGGTCACGAAGCGCCGCATGAACAACGCCGCGGTGATTGCCCCGGCTTGCCCGCCGCTGCCGACATTGTTGATGTCGGCCACCTTGGATTCGAGCATCGACTCATACGGCCGCCACAACGGCATCCGCCAGAGCGGATCGTTCTCAGTCGCCGCATAATGCGCGAGATCGTGCGCAAGCTTGTCGTCATTGGTAAAGAACGCCGGCACGTCGGGACCGAGCGCGACCCGCGCCGCGCCGGTCAGCGTGGCAAAATCCGCGATCAGCGCCGGATTGTCCTCGTCGGCGAGCGCAAGCGCATCGGCGAGAATGAGACGGCCCTCGGCGTCGGTATTGCCGATTTCGACGGTGATGCCCTTGCGCGACGTATAGACGTCGCGCGGACGAAAGGCGGCGCCGGAGATCGCGTTTTCCACCGCCGGAATAAGCACGCGCAGCCGGACCTTCAGACGCCTCGACATAACCATATGCGCTAGCGCCAGCGCGGTCGCCGCGCCGCCCATGTCCTTCTTCATGTTGAGCATGGAAGCGTCGGGCTTGATGTCGAGCCCGCCGGAATCGAAGCAGACGCCCTTGCCGACCAGCGTCACGCGCGGATGATCCACTTCACCCCATTGCAAATCGATCAGCCGGGGCGGCCGCGCGGCGGCGCGGCCGACGGCGTGGATCAGGGGAAAATTCCCGGCCAGGAGATCGTCGCCGACGACGGCGCCGACGGCGGCGCCGTGGCGCGCGGCCAGCGCGTGCGCGGCCTCCTCAAGCTCCGCCGGTCCCATGTCGTTGGCCGGCGTATTGATCAGATCGCGCGCCAGCGTCACCGCCTCGACGATGCACTCAAGTTCCTCGCGGTTGACGCTCTGCGGCAGATCGAGTTGCACGGCATGCCGCTCGGCCTTGCGGTAACGGCCGAAGCGGTAGGTGGCGAGCGCAAAAGCAAGCGTCGCAAGCCGCGCGTCGTGCGGCTCGTTGGCAAAGCGATAGATACCGTCCGGCAATCGCTCCGGCAGGCGCCCGGGCAGGAATGGATCCCTGGCGTCACTCGCGCCTTCGAGCCCGAACAATACGGCACTCAGTCCGCTCTCTCCGGGCAGCACGAGTGATTTACCCGGCCTGGGTTCGAAACCGGCGGCGTCGGCAAAAGCGCGGGCGCGCGGCTCAAGTTGCTCGCGCAGCTCAGAATAATTCTCCGCTGTGACGAACCAGATCGGAATCGCCGCCGCCGGATCGCTGGCAATAAAGATCGGATCCATCGTCCCCGCGTGCTGAAAAGCAGCGCCCTGCTACCACGCCGCAACGTATCCCGAAAGTGAAGGGCGTCGCTACGCGCCGGATGACTTTTCGCCTTGCGCCGCGCCGCCGTGCCTGATGCCGTAGACGGCATAGAGCAAAAGACCGATCAGCAGCCACGCGCCAAAGCGTATCCAGGTGTCGAGCGGCAGTCCGAGCATCAGGAACAACGACGAAGCCGCGCCCAAAGGCGCCACGACATACACCGCCGGCGTCTTGAACGGCCGCGCCAGTTCTGGCTCCTTGATGCGCAGGACGAGCACGCCGGCGCAGACGATGGCGAATGCGAACAACGTGCCGATACTCACCAGTTCGCCAACCAGGCCGATCGGCAAAACGCCGGCGAGGATCATCACAACGATCCCGGTGACGATGGTGGTGACATAGGGTGTGCGAAACCGGCTGTGCACCCTGGCGACGATGGGCGGCAACAGTCCGTCCCGGCCCATGGAATAGAAAATCCGCGGCTGCGCCAGCATCATCACCAGAATGACCGACGTGAGCCCGAGGATGATGCCTATTTTCATGATCGGCGAGAGCGCGCTCAAGCCGACCGCGTCGATGCCGACCGCGATCGGATCGGGAACATTGAGCTTGTCGTAGGGCACGATGCCGGTGAGCACGAAGCCGACCACGACGTAGAGCACGGTGCAGACCGCGAGCGAGCCGAGAATACCGATCGGCATATCGCGCTTCGGATTTTTCGCCTCTTGCGCTGCCGTCGAAACCGCGTCGAAGCCGATATAGGCGAAGAACACCACCGCCGCGCCGCGTACGACGCCGCTCCAGCCGAACAAGCCGGGCCCCGCATTGGGCGGAATGAAATGGCCGGCCGGGTTGCTCGTCGTCACCCAATGCGCCGTGCTGACAAATGGCGCGGCGAGCGCGATGAACATCAAAATAATGATCAGCTTGATGGCGACGATGACGTTATTGGCCCGCGCCGATTCGTGAACGCCGACGACGAGCAGCGCGGTTACCGCCGCGATCACCCCCATCGCCGGAACATTGATCAGTGCGCCGGTCGCGTGCCAAGTGCGATCGGCAGCGTCGTAGGAAAGCGGCGATCCGGCAAAAGCGAGAGGCACGACGATACCGAGATCCTTGAGGAAGCTCACGACGTAGCCCGACCAGCCGATGGCGACGGTGGTGGCGCCGAACGCGTATTCCAGGATCAGATCCCACCCGATGATCCAGGCGACAAGCTCTCCCATGGTCGCATAGGCATAAGTGTAGGCGCTGCCGGCGATCGGCACCGTCGAGGCCATCTCCGCATAGCAAAGACCGGCAAAGGCGCAGGCAAACGCCCCGAGCACGAACGATAAGGTGATCGCCGGACCGGCGTTGGCGGCGGCGGCATGTCCGGTCAGCACGAATATGCCGGCGCCGATGATGGCGCCGATGCCGAGCGCGACAAGATTGGTCGCCGAGAGCGTGCGCTTGAGCGGCACGCCGTTATGCGTCGTCAGCGATTGCACCTGCGGATCGGCCGCTTCAGCCTCCACGGCTGCGATCGACTTGCGTGCCCAGATTCTCGACATTCAAGCTTTCCCTTGCAGCGCAATCGCCTGTCAACGAGAGAGCGCCGCAAAAAGTTCAGGCGAACTGTACTACAAACCCACCGCCGCGAGCGCCTTCTGCTGGCGCCTGGCGACGCTTTCCATCGAAAAGTCCTCAATCGCCTCGTTGAACAGGCGGTAGAAATTGAGTTCGGCGCGCAGATGCAGGAACACGGCGCCCAGACCGATGGCGGCGCGATCCATGAAGACGAATTCACGCGGTACCGTTACCGGCCCTCTCTTCTTGAGCGCCTGATGCACCCGGAACGCTTCGCGCCGGCCGTATTCCGACGGCGCGACGCCGTCGGCGATCGTGCGCACGCGGTCGTCGAGGAGTGGCGCGTAGATGAAACGCGCCCAGATGTTGAGGGTGTCGATCAGCTCGCGCGAAAGCCGCCGGAAACCCCAGGTCTCGTAAGCCCGCACGATCAGCTCTTCGTCGTCGTGCAAGAGGCCGTGATAAAGATCCGATACGCCACGGACGAATTTCGGCGGGAAGATGCGGATGCAGCCATAATCGAGAAGGTTGATTCCGGCGGGCTTCCGGCCGTCCGCGAATACCGTGTAATTGCCAAGATGCGGGTCGCCATGGATGACGCCAAAGCGGCTAAACGGAAACCACCAGGCGGTGAACATGGCGGTGGCGAGCGCATTGCGCGCGCCGAATGGATCGTTTTTGTGCGCAAGCATGCGGCTGCCGTCGAGCCAGTCGAGGGTGAGCAGCCGTCCGGTCGATAGCTCCGGCCAGGCACGCGGGACCCGCACAATGTCGATACCGTCGAGCATCGTTCGATAGAGCGCGACGTGCTTGGCCTCGCGCCGGTAGTCGAGCTCCTCGCGCACGCGCGCACCGATCTCCTTGCCGATCTCGGTGGTATCGATCGCGCTGTCGAGACGGCGGCGGATGGCAAGCAGCCATTGCAGCTGCTGCAAATCGGCTTCGACCGCCGACTGCATATCGGGGTATTGCAGCTTGCAGGCGAGCAGCGCGCCATCGAGCGACCGCGCGCGGTGCACCTGGCCGAGCGAAGCGGCCGCGGCGGGCTGATGCTCGAAGCTCGCAAATCGCTTCTGCCAGTCGAGGCCGAGCTCGGCGTCCATTCGCCGCTTGACGAACGCCCAGCCCATGGGCGGCGCTTCGCTCTGCAGCTTTTGCAGCTCGACCGCATATTCCGGCGGCAAGAGATCGGGAATGGTCGCCATCAACTGCGCGACCTTCATCAGAGGGCCTTTGAGCCGGCCGAGCGCGGACGACAGCGCCGAAGCCTCCCCGGCGCGGTCGGCTTTGGCGCCGATGAGCCGCCGCCCGGCGTAGCGCGCCGCTACGCCTCCCACATTGGCGCCGACGCGTGCGTAGCGCGCCGCGCGCGCCGACAAGCGGTTTTTTTCGCGATCCGGTTTTTCTGATTTCGGCATTATGCGCGCCTCCGGCTCTGCCGGATTCTCGCTCCCCGCTCAATGCCAACAACCCGGGACGGCCGCTCGTAGTTAGTAAAATTCGGTTCGGCCCCTTTGCCGCCGGCTTCCAGCCACGCCAGCTTGGCGCGGAGGTAGCGCATCATCGCCTCGACATGCGCTGCCTTTTCCGCCAGCCGCCCGAGCTGCCAGCGTAATATTTCCGCCGCGCGCGACGGAGTAAGGCGCTTGGCCTCGTACTCCACGTTCAAAGCCGCGATTTCACGCAGCGAAAAACCCAACGACTGAGCCATCCGGATCATCCGCGCGACCTCAACGTGCTCTTTGGTAAAGACCTGATAGGGGTTCGAACCGCCTTTGCGGCCGGCAAGCGGCTTTAACAGACCGCGCCTGATATAAAAGCGGACGGTGTCGGGCGTTAGTCCGGCGGCGCGCGCGAATTCGGAGATCAGCATCGCTTAACTCCCGGAGCAGGCCTTGACCATGGACCTTGGTCCAAGGTTAGAAACCATGCTCAACCAGTTTTGTGAGCGGGTCAATGAAAATGAACAAGACGGCGTTCGTCACCGGCGCCTCCGCCGGCATCGGCGAGGCCACCGCGCGCGAGCTTATGGCCGCCGGCTACACGGTATTTGCCGGCGCGCGCCGCCTCGACCGCATGGCGGGCCTGGCCGCGCTCGGCGCTACGCTCATAAAGCTCGACCTCACGGATGATGCGTCGATCGTCGCGGCGGTGGAGACGATCAAAGACCGCGCCGGGCGCCTCGACGTTCTGATCAATAACGCCGGTTACGGCTCCTACGGCGCACTCGAAGATGTGTCGCTCGCCGAAGCGCGGCGGCAATTCGACGTCAACGTGTTCGGTCTGGCGCGGCTCTGCCAATTGGTCTTGCCGATCATGCGCACGCAAAAGTCCGGCAAAATCGTCAACGTCACCTCGATTGGCGGAAAAATCTGGGAACCGCTCGGCGCCTGGTATCACGCCACTAAATTCGCGGTCGAGGGATTGAGCGACTGCCTTCGCGTCGAGGTGAGGCGTCTCGGCATCGACGTGATCATTATCGAGCCCGGCGCCATTCGCACCGAATGGGCCGGCATCGCGCGTGAAGGCTTGTTGCATGTCTCGGGCAACGGCGCGTATGCCACGCAAGCCGCCCGCTATGCGCGCCTGCTCGAGCAGGCCGACACATCGAAGCTTGCCTCGCCGCCTGATGTCGTCGCCAGGACCATTCTGCGGGCCGTGAGCGCCAGGCGGCCAAAGACGCGTTACGCGACCGGCGGCGGCGCGCACCTCATCCTGTTCCTGAAAAAAGTGCTGCCGGATCGGATGTTCGACCGGTTGATCTGGAGCGTCTCGCAAGGCTTCGCGTAAAGCGCCGCACCGGCGGGCCGCGCTAGTCCAGTGCTTCCAACTCCTCGATCATGCGCTCGATGACGCCCAACCCGCTTTGCCAGAACGAAGGATCGCGGGCGTCGAGGCCGAACGGCGCCAGCAGCTCGGAATGGTGCTTGGTGCCGCCGGCAGACAGCATCGCGAGATAACGCTCGGCGAAACCCTCGGCGGCGTTCTCGTAAACTGCATAAAGCGAATTCACCAGGCAATCGCCGAAAGCATAGGCATAGACGTAGAACGGCGAATGGATGAAATGCGGGATATACGCCCAAAACGTCTCATAGCCGGGCTTTAGCTCGATAGCAGGACCAAGGCTCTCGTGCTGCACGTTGAGCCACAGCGCACCGATATGGTCCGCGGTCAATTCGCCGTTCTTTCTTTCGGTGTGGACGGCGCGCTCGAAAGTATAGAACGCGATCTGCCGCACCACCGTATTGATCATGTCTTCGACCTTGGCGGCCAGCATTGCCTTTCGCTCTTTCTTATCGGTCGTGGCGGCCAAGAGCTTCTTGAAGGTAAGCATTTCGCCAAACACGCTTGCGGTCTCGGCGAGCGTCAGTGGCGTCGGCGCCATCAGCGCGCCGTTCGGCGCCGCCAGCACTTGATGCACTCCGTGGCCCAATTCGTGCGCGAGCGTCATCACATCGCGCGGCTTGCCCTGATAGTTGAGCAGAACATAAGGATGCGCCGACGGCGTCGTCGGATGCGCAAAAGCGCCGGGCGCCTTGCCCGGACGCACCGGCGCATCGATCCACTTGTCGGTAAAGAATCGCTCGGCGATTTCCGCCATCTTGGGCGAGAACGCGCCGTAAGCAGTCAGCACGGTGTTGCGCGCCTCGGTCCAGCCGACCGTGCGCGTTGGCACCTGCGGCAACGGCGCGTTGCGGTACCAATGCGGCAGCCGCTTCTTGCCGAACCACTTGGCCTTTAGTGCGTAATAGCGATGCGACAGGCGTGGATAGGCGGCGCGCACCGCCGCCACCAACGCATCCACCACTTCGCGTTCGACCCGGTTGGACAGATGGCGGTCGTCGGCAATGTCGGCAAAGCCGCGCCAGCGGTCGCCGATCTCCTTATCCTTGGCGAGCGTGTTGGTGATCAGCGCGAATTCCTGCACGTGATCCTTGAAGGTCGCCGCCAGCGCCTGCGCGGCCGTTTTGCGTTTTTCGCCCGAGCGGTCCTGCAACAGATTAAGCGTCGGCTCGATGGCGAGCGATTTGCCCAAAACCTTGAAACGCAGATTGGCGATGGTGGCATCGAATTGCCGGTTCCAGGCTGAATAGGCCGTCATCGACTTTTCGTGGAACAGCTGCTCGACGCGATCTTCCAGCTGGTACGGCCGGTAGCGGCGCACGTCTTCCAGCCAGGGCCGATAATGACCAAGTGCCGGATCGGCCATCGCCCTTTCCAAGAGCGCATCGTCGATCCGGTTGAGCTCAAGCGAGAAGAACAGAAGATGGGTGGAGGCCGCCGTCAGCCGCTCCTGCACGTCGCCGTAGAATTTGGTGCGTGCCGGATCGACCGTGTCCCCGGCGTGCAAAAGCCCGGAGTAGGACCCGAGCCGCCCCATGAGATCGTCGATCGCCTCGTAGCGGCGGACGGCCTCGGCGAGCCCCGTGCCGGCCTGCGCGGACTTCGCCAGGTCGGCAAGCTTGCCCTTATAAGCGCTCTCAAAAGCGATGCTGTCGGCGTCGGCACGATTGAGATCGCGCTTGATCGCCGGGTCGTCGAGGCCGGAATAAAGGTCGGCCAAATTCCATTCGGGCAACGTCCCAAGCGCGGTTTTTCGCGCGGCCGGTTCGCCTTTAGCGCGCCGCTTGGCGGCTGATTTTTTTGCCATTGTGTTGCAATGCCCGGAATGGAATCGTTTGCCTCACCGGCCTTTCATGTGGCGCAGCACGGCCGCGCGCGCAAGGCCGCGGTGGAACCGCCGGATATGGCAAAAGTCCTCATTCCGATTCCGAGCAACGACTTCGACCCGAGCGAGGTCGCCATCAGCTGGAGCGTGCTCAAGCGCCTCGGCCATTCGGTAGCGTTCGCCACGCCCGACGGCCGGCCGGGAGAAGCTGACGATATGATGCTCACCGGCGAGGGCCTGGATTTCTGGGGTTTTATTCCGGGGTTGCGGCACTTCACCGCGGTCGGCCGGCTGATGCGGGCTAACGCCGATGCGCGGCGGGCTTACGCGGCGATGTTGGAGGATCCAGCCTTCAAAGTTCCGCTGACGTGGCCGCAGGCCCGCCGTGAGGATTTCGATGGCCTCGTCCTGCCCGGCGGCCATCGCGCGCGCGGGATGCGGCAATATCTCGAGAGCGACGTATTGCAAAATCTTGTGGCGCAATTTTTCGCCGCCGAGCTGCCGGTCGGCGCCATTTGCCACGGCGTATTGCTTGCCGCCCGCAGCCGCACCGCCGCCGGCAACCATTCGGTGTTGTTCGGCAAACGGACCACGGCGCTGACCTGGGCGCTCGAGCGCGCCGGCTGGAAAGTCGGACGCATCGTTCGTTTCTGGGACCCGAATTACTATCGCACCTATGAGGACGGACCCGGCGAGCCGGAGGGCTATATGTCGGTGCAGCGAGAAATCACGCGGGCGCTCGCCCGGCCGGAGGATTTCGCCGACGTTCCGGCCAACGCGCCGGACTACAGGAAAAAGACCAGCGGCATGACCCGCGATAGCTGGAACGATAGCCGCCCGGCTTTCGTGGTGCGCGACGGCAAGTATGTGTCGGCGCGCTGGCCCGGGGATGCGCATACCTTCGCCAAGCAATTTGCCGCGCTGTTGGCCGAGCGCGGCTCATAACGGCGACCTCTATTCGCCCACTTCTCGCGCGTTCAAGCGGGTTAACACCGCCTTAAGCCTCATCGGCCAGAGTGCCCCGAAACGGCACAGCGTGCTGCAATCAACCGCCGAGGCAACAATGGCGATCCTCATCGTCGACGACGATCCGGTGCAATGCCGGTTGCTGGAAGGCATGCTGCAAAAATCCGGCTATGAGGCGATCACGCGCGACAACGGCGATGCGGCGCTGGCGCTGCTCACCGGCTCGGACGGTGCGCGCATCGACTGCGTAATCCTCGATCTGGTGATGCCGAATCTCGACGGTCTCGGCGTGCTGGCCAAATTGCGTCAAGCCGCGATCACCGTGCCGGTGATCGTACAGACGGCGCATGGCGGCATCGACAACGTCGTCTCGGCCATGCGCGCGGGCGCGGTCGATTTCGTCGTTAAGCCGGTCGGCGCCGAGCGCATGCAGGTTAGCTTACGCAACGCACTCAACACCAGCGCACTGGAAGGCGAACTCAACCGCATCAGACACAGCCGTTCGGGCACGCTCGGCTTCAAGGACATCATCACCAAAAGCCCCGCCATGCATGTCGTACTGCGGATGGCGGAAAAAGCTGCCGGCTCCAATATCCCGGTGCTGGTCGCCGGCGAATCCGGCGTCGGCAAGGAATTGATCGCGCGCGCCATCCACGGTTCCGGCGAGCGGCGGACCAAGCCGTTCGTGGCGGTGAATTGCGGCGCGATGCCGGAAAACCTGGTCGAGTCGATCCTGTTCGGCCACGAAAAGGGATCGTTCACCGGGGCGACCGAGCGTCACATCGGCAAGTTCGTCGAGGCATCAGGCGGCACTTTGTTCCTCGACGAGGTCGGCGAACTGCCGCCGGCGGCGCAGGTCAAGCTTTTGCGCGCGATCCAGGAAGGCGAAGTGGAGCCGGTCGGCGCGCGCAAGCCGCAGAAGGTCGACGTGCGGATCGTATCTGCCACCAACCGCGACCTGATCGCCGACGTGAAGGCCGGCCGCTTCCGCGAGGACCTTTTCTACCGCCTGCACGTTTTCCCAATCACGGTGCCGCCGCTGCGGGACCGGCCGGCGGACATTCCCGCGTTGACGCGGCATTTCCTGGCGTTGTTCGCCGCGGAGGAAGGCAAACGCATCCGGCAAGTCACGCCGGAGGCGTTGCAACTGCTGTCCACCTACCGTTGGCCGGGAAATATCCGTCAGCTCGAAAATGCCGTGTTCCGGGCCGTGGTGCTGGCCGAAGGCGACAGCATCGGCGCCGATGAGTTCCCCCAGATCACCGCCCAGATCGTGCTGCCGCCGGGAACCACGGTTCCGGCGCCAGGAGAAGAGCCATTAGCATATTCGGGCGAGACCGAAATCACCCAGGAAATCATCCCGGAAAACATGCCGCCTACCAGACCAGCCGCACCGATCGACGCTTTGCCGCTCCTGAATGCCGAAGGTGACGTACGGCCCCTCGAAGAGCTGGAGGGTGAACTTATCCGGTACGCAGTTACCCATTACAGGGGGCAGATGTCGGAGGTCGCGCGACGGCTGCAAATCGGGCGTTCGACGCTCTATCGCAAACTGGAAGCGCTGGGACTGAGCACCGGCGGCGAAGAGACGGAGGCTGAAAGCGTGGCCCCAGAGCGACATCCTCGGAAAATTGCGTGAATTAGCCGCAACGGCGCGCCTCCCGCCGGGACAAGCCCGGCCGGTTAACGTAAGGTGAGGCCGAAACAGGGCTTAGGTCCGTAAAAAACAAGACTTGGGTCCGTAAAAATGACGTGGTTGGGGGCGATGACTCCCCAATCCGAGCATAAGAGTTGTGTGGCCGACCGGTCGCCGCTCTGAAGGAGATTTTGCAATGTCCGGCGTCCGTTTCGACCGGCTTTTGGCCTCAACTGCGCTTGCTCTCCTCCTATCCGGCGCCACGGTCGGCGCATTTGCGGAGCCAAAGTCCGGAACGGCCGCGGAAACTGCGACACCGGATACCGCGGCGACGCCGCCGGCGCCCGCGAGCGAACAACCCGCGGTAAAGGCGCCGACCGAACCCGCCGCCGAAACACCGCAGCCCGCCGCTGCAACCAAGCCGGAAGCAGCCTCTGATCAGCCGCCGGCAACGACCAAGCCGCAAGCCGTGTCCGACGAGCCGCCGGCGCCGAAGACGACAAGCGAGGAGCCGGCGGCGCCGGCCACGGTCGAAACACCGGCCGCAAATCCGACGCCGACGGCCGTGACCGGCGGCGATGAAGTTCCGGCGGCGGCGGTAGCCACGCCGGTGACGGCAGAACCAACGCCCGCCGCCGTCGTCGACGCCAATGCGCCGATAATCGAACAATTGCGCAACCTGCCGAACGGGAAATTCGACCGCATCGCCGGCGGCAAGAAAGAGCGGACCGCGATCGAGGGGTTCTACTCCAGCCGCGATTACGCGCCGCTGTGGATTACGGACGGCAAGCCGAACGCGCGTGCGACAGCCGCTATCGCCTATCTCGGACAAGTCGGCGCCGACGGTCTCGACCCGGCCGATTATCCGGTTCCGGATTTCGCTTCGCTGAACGATCCAGCCGCACTCGCCGAGGCCGAGATCCGGCTCACCACATCCGTGGTCGCCTATATGCACCATGCCCAAGTCGGGCGCGTGCATTGGACGCGCGTGAGCGGCGACATCTATTACGATCAGAAGCCGTCAACCCCGGTCGAGGTCCTTGCCACTCTGGCCGACTCCAAGGATGTGAGCGAGACGCTCGCCGCCTACGAGCCGCAAGACCCGGCATATGTGGCACTCAAGGCCAAGCTTGCGGAGTTGCGCGCCGGCAATGCCGAGCCGGCCAAGGCATTGATTGCGAATGGACCGGCGCCCAAGCTCGGACAACAGGACGATCGCGTGTCGCTGTTGCGTGAGCGGCTCGGCATTCGGGGCGGCGACGATTCGATTTTCGACAAGACGCTGTCCGACGCAATCAAGAAGTTTCAGCAGGACCACGACCTGAAGGTCACCGGCACGTTGAGCACGCAGACGATCGAAGCGCTCAACGGCCGCCAGCCCGACCGGCCGATCGACACCATCATTGCCAACCTGGAACGCTGGCGGTGGATGCCGCACGATCTCGGCAAGACCTATGTGATGGTCAATCTTCCCGATTTCACGTTGCGCGTGATGCACGACGGCAAGGAGCTGTGGAAGACCAAGATCGTCGACGGCAAGCCGAACATGCCAACGCCGATCATGAGCGCCGAGATGAAGTACATCACGGTCAATCCGACCTGGAACGTGCCGCCGTCGATCGTTGCCAGGGAATACATGCCGGTCCTGCAACAGGATTCTTCGGCACTGGAGCGGATGGGGCTTTCGGTGACCAGCAATCCGGACGGCACCGTGCATATTTCGCAGCCGCCGGGCGAGCGGAATGCACTCGGCCGGCTGCGTTTCAATTTCCCCAACAAATTCCTGGTGTATCAGCACGACACGCCGGAAAAGCACTTGTTCGCCTATGATAAGCGCGCCTTCAGCCATGGCTGCATGCGGGTGCAGGATCCGGTGAAATACGCCGAAGTGCTGCTGTCGCTGGTGCGTCCGCGCGACAACTATACGCAGGACAAAATCCGCAAGATGTTCGGCAACAGTGAGCTGGACATCCAGTTTCCGCAGTTCATTCCGGTCCATCTGACCTATCAGACCGCGTTCGTGGATGAGGACGGAACGCTTCAATTCCGCGAGGATGTTTACGGCCGCGACAAGGCGCTGCTGGCGATTCTCAAAAGCGACGAGCGCAAGATCGCCGACATTGCGATCGCGCGGCAAGACAACACCATTCGCCGCGAGGCGCTGGCGATGCCTGATGGGGCCTTTGGCCGATTCGGCGGCGGCGGATTCTTCTCGCGGCTGTTCGGCAGCCAGCCGAGTGCGCCGCCCACCCCTCCTCCCACGCAACGCAAGCGCTCCGCACAGCGCGCGACGGAAATCCGCTGACACCTGATTTGGAGACGCCTTAGTCCCGGACTTATCGGGGGCGTCTATTTCCGTTTCCTGCGCGCGGACTTTCGCCTGCGTAATTTCGCGCGCTCGGGCGCACCCGCGCGTTTTGATTTCGTGCTTGGGGCCCGTTTGGCTTTATTCGCGCTTTTGCGCGCGGTTTTGGGCGAACTCTTCGCCGCGCTTTTCTTCGCCGGTACCCGGGAAACCTTTTGCTTCCTTTGAAAGTACGCGACCATCGGCTCGAAATAGTTCGACTGCCAGCCGCCCTGTTGGTAGCTCCTTTGATCGTCCGGCACGTTCTTGTGCTCAAGCGTCAAGAGCGCGCCATCGCCGACATCCTCAAGCAGCACCGTGATCACCGAGTCCGCGTGTTCGTCGGTAAACTCGCTCGTGCGCCACGATTGAACGATGCGCCGGCCCGGGATCAGTTCGAGATTGCGGCCGCTGATATAACCGTCCCAAGCCGATACCTGTGCACCTGCCTTGTCCGACATGTTCGCGTCTGCACCGGTCATTTCGGAATGGCCCGCGCTGTCGAGCCAGGTTTGATAAATTTTCTGCGCCGAAGCCGGGATCGTGGCGGTCAGCACGTATGTGTACGGCATTTGCATCTCCATCGGACGCGGCGCGGCAGTCCCTCCGCCGCACGCATGACTTTATAATGCGCTTGAGGGCGATCCGCCGACGCGCCAAGTGTCGCCCGGACAGCACATCGTTCGGCGAATTCTTCACAGCGGCGCGGCAGCGGCGGCGCGGAGATTGATATTGGTCCGAGCGTGGGGCATGGTTATGGTTAATGTGATCGCTGGGGGTCGGGGTCGCAGCGAAAAATGCCCGAGTTATCGAGGTAACGCCCCGCTGGCGCTGCCACCGGACTTGGTGCGTCATCGTTATGTTTTGAAGTGCACAGCGACGGGTTTGCGGCGGTGGTTGCGTTGGCCCATGCTGGTTGTGGAAAAGGCTTTTGGGTGCGACGCGGAGCGCTTTTGCGCACCCAAGCCTGCGCCGCCGTATTGGTGCTCGCTGTCGCGCTCACCGGCTGCGCAGTCGGGCCCAACTACGTTCCCGAGCCGGCACCGGCCAGCAAGAATTTCAAGGAGCTCAAAGGCTGGAAAGTCGCGACACCCAGCGACGCACTTCCGCGCGGGGATTGGTGGGCGTTTTACCACGATCCGAAGCTCAGTTTCCTCATCAAGCAAGTCGAGATTTCGAACCAAACGGTCGCGGCGCAGGCCGCCGCGTACGAGCAGGCGCGTGCAATCATTCGCGAAGCGCAGGCGACGCTGTTTCCCACGCTGAGCGCCACCTACAACGCAACGCGCGCCTATAGCGGGCCGGGAACCGGCGCCGCCGGCGTGATCTCTTCCGCCGCGCGCCCTGGCGCGTATTCGACGACCTTCGTCCCCGGCCTCTCCGCTACGTGGGACCTTGACGTTTGGGGCCAAGTCCGCCGCCAAATCGAAAGCAACGCTTCCGCTGCGCAGTCGAGTTTTGCCACGCTCGGTAACGTCAAGCTGTCGGAGCAGGCGCTGCTGGCTATGGCTTATTTCAATTTGCGCGCAACGGATTCGCTACTGGATCTCCTTGAACGCACAGCGGTGCAGTACCGAAAAACGCTGGATATCGTGCAGAAACAGTTCAAGGCTGGATACACGGTCACGCTTGGCGACGTCGCTACTGCCCGCGCTCAAGTGGAAATCACCGAAGCGCAGGCAAAGAGCGTGGCCGCCACGCGAGCGCAATACGAGCACGCCATCGCCATGCTGATCGGCCGGCCGCCGGCGGAGCTGACGATCGGGCGCCACTTGCTCTCTGGCAGAATTCCTAAGATTCCGGTGACTGTGCCTTCCGAATTGATCGAGCGGCGCCCCGACGTCGCCGCCGCCGAACGGACGATGCAACAAGAAAATGCGCTTATCGGCGTTGCGGTCGCCGCCTACTTCCCGCAGATCAGCCTGTCCGGTCTCTTATCTTGGACCGGAACTCATCCGCTTCCGTTCAATGTCGCCAATGAGGTCTGGTCGCTGGGTGCGGCCGGCACACAGGTTCTCTTCAACGGCGGGCTGACCTCGGCGCAAGTCGATGCGGCACGCGCAGTCTATTGGCAGAGCGTCGCCAATTATCGGCAGACAGTGCTGACTGCGTTTCAAGGGGTCGAGGATCAGCTCGCCGCAATACGCCAGTTAACACAGGCGCTCGCCGAGCAGCAGACGGCGGTCAAAGACGCGCAGCAGGCCGTCGACGTCTATCTGAACCAGTTCCAGGCTGGAACGGTGGCCTTCACCACCGTGGTTACCGCGGAGATCACGCTATTGGCAGATCAGGAAACAGAATTGACCTACCGGCAGAACCTTTTCCTTGCCAGCGTCACGCTCATTGAGGATCTAGGCGGCGGCTGGGACAAAAGCTTGCTGCCCACAAAGAAAGAACTGGAAAGCGACTTCTCGCTAGTGCCACAACTTCCGCCGAACGAGCCGGCACTGAGGCCTGCACCTCCGGCGGACTCGCCAAGCCATTGATTCTGTTACTAATTATCGTCGCACGCAAAAGCGCTTTTAAGGCCCAAAGTCACGTGAATGAGCAAATTTTCATTAGGCGAGCAGCGCCGGCTCCCGCTATATACTGACGACATTCGGATGAATGAACGGCCAAATGGACGAGCGAACGCGCAGAACGGTTGACGAAGCGGCTCCCGACGTTCGCCCAGCGGCGCCGGCGCCTTTCGTGGAAAGCCGACCCGGCCGAACCAGACGCATTGTCACCGGGCTGATCGTACTGGTCGGCTTACTCCTTGTCGGCTATCTGATTTACCGATCGATCGCTGCCGGGACGAGCGCGCGGAACCAGCTGCCGGCAGCGCAGTCGGTGGGCGTGGCAACCATTGGAAACGGGGACATCCGCGTCATCGTCAACGCCCTCGGTACCGTCACGCCAATCGCGACCGTCACCGTGCAGACCCAGATCGACGGTCAACTCTTGCAAGTCGGCTTTACCGAGGGACAAACCGTCAAAAAGGACGACTTTCTGGCGCAAATCGATCCGCGGCCCTACCAACTGCTGGAAGCCCAATACGAAGGCCAACTCGCGCGCGATCAGGGTTTACTGGCCCAGGCGCAAGTCGATCTTGAGCGCTACCAAAAACTGGCCGAGCAGAATTCGATAGCCCGCCAGCAATATGAGGATCAGATTTACATCGTGCAGCAGTACCAGGGCACAGTGAAGCTCGATCAGGCGCAAGTCGACCAGCAGAAACTGAACGTCATCTACTGCCACATTGTTTCGCCGGTGGGCGGCCGCATCGGGCTGCGCCTGGTCGATCCGGGAAACTACGTGCAGGCCGCCAACAGCACCGGCATCGCCGTCGTCACGCAGATGCAGCCGATTACGGTGATCTTCCCTATCCCCGAAGACGACCTGCCGGATATCGTGCCGCAGCTCAACGCCGGCGGCACGTTCCAGGTGGCAGCCTACGACCGCGCCAACGTCAAGTTGTTGGCGCTCGGCCGCGTGATAGCCCTCGATAGCCAGATCGATACCACCACCGGCACCGTGAAGGTGCGCGCGCAGTTCGAAAACACCGACAATGCCCTGTTTCCCAATCAGTTCGTGAACGCTCAACTGCTGGTGAAAACGCTCACCAACGTGGTCACGGTGCCGACCGCCGCGATCCAGCGTGGTGCACCCGGCACTTACGTTTACGTTGTCGACACACAGAAGGGCACGGTCTCGGTCCGCACGATCACGATCGGTCCGACTGACGGCCCGATGACCGCGGTCGTTTCGGGCTTGTCCACCGGTGAGCAGGTCGTCGTCGACGGCACCGATCGCTTGCGCGACGGTGCGCGCGTGACCATTCCCGGCGCCCCGCCGCCGGCCGCCACCAAAACTCAAAATCCTGGTGATTCGAAAAATCGGCGCAATAGCGGCGCCCAATAGGGCATGATCCGAACAAGTTGCGAGGGGGCGGCGAGCGCAAAAATCTTGCGTGACGAAGAAACGAAGTCATGAACGTCTCCGAACCCTTTATTTTGCGGCCGGTCGGAACGACGCTGCTGATGGCGGCGATCATGTTGTCCGGCATAGTCGCCTACACGTTTCTTCCGCTGTCGACCCTGCCTGAAGTCGATTATCCGACCATCCAGGTCTCGACCTTTTATCCCGGCGCCAGTCCGGAGGTGATGACGTCGTCGATTACCGCCCCGCTTGAGCGGCAACTCGGCCAGATGCCGGGATTGAATCAGATGACGTCGTCGAGCTCCGCCGGCGCTTCGATCATAACGCTTCAGTTCAGCCTGGATCTGAGCCTCGATGTTGCCGAGCAGGAAGTGCAGGCGGCGATTAATGCCGCGAACAATCTCCTGCCGAGCGACCTGCCGATTCCGCCGGTCTACGCCAAGATCAACCCGGCCGATGCGCCGATCCTGACGCTTGCGGTCACGTCGAATAGCATCTCGCTGATCGATCTTGAGGATTTGAGCGAAACGAGGCTGGCGCAGAAAATCTCGCAGCTCAACGGCGTCGGCCTTGTCAGCATCAGCGGCGGGCATCGGCCGGCGGTGCGCATACAGTTCAATCCGCAATCGCTTGCCGCTTACGGCATCAACATCGACGACGTCCGCACCACCATCGCGAACTTCAACGTCAATACGCCCAAGGGAAACTTCGACGGCCCGGCACAGGCAACAACGATCAACGCCAACGACCAGATCAACGACGCCGCGCAATATGCCAATACAATCATCGCCTATCGCAACGGCGACCCCGTGCGGCTCAAAGACGTCGCCAACGTCATTAGCGGAACCGAGAACACCAAACTCAGCGCCTGGGCGAATACGACTCCCGCAATCATCCTCAACGTTCAGCGGCAGCCGGGAGCCAACATCATTGAGGTGGTGGACCGGATCAAGACCTTGCTGCCGAGCATCACCTCTACCCTGCCGGCCGCGGTCGATGTCGGCGTGCTTAGCGACCGGACGGTCACCATTCGTGCCTCGGTGGCGGATGTCGAACTCGATCTCGCCCTTTCCATCGTCCTTGTGGTGATCGTGATCTTTCTGTTCCTGCGCACGCTGCCGGGAACAATCATCCCAAGCCTGTCGGTGCCGCTCTCCCTCGTCGGCACGCTTGGTGCCATGTACCTGCTCAGCTTCAGCCTCGACAACCTGTCGCTGATGGCGCTGACCATCGCCACCGGCTTCGTGGTCGACGACGCCATTGTGATGATCGAGAACATCGCGCGGTACGTCGAGGGCGGGATGGAACCGCTGACGGCCGCGCTGCGCGGCTCGCAGCAAATCGGTTTCACCATCATTTCGCTGACGATCTCGCTGCTCGCCGTACTCATACCTTTGTTATTCATGGGCGAAGTGGTCGGCCGCCTGTTTCATGAATTCGCCATCACGCTGGCGGTCACGATCGTCATCTCGGCTGTCGTCTCGTTGACCCTGGTGCCGATGATGTGCGCCAAGCTCATTCGTCACCAGCCGGAGACCGAGCGCTCGCGCTTCGATCTTCAGGCCGAACGCGCATTCAATTCGACCATTGCGCTCTACGACCGCGCGCTCAACTGGGTGCTGGACCGCCAGCCGCTGACCTTGCTGGTCGCCATCCTCACGTTTGCGTTCACGCTTGTCCTCTACGTCATGATCCCCAAGGGATTCTTTCCGGTGCAGGACACCGGGATGATCCAGGGGATCTCCGAGGCTTCGCAAAGCATCTCGTACGATGCCATGGCGAAGCTGCAATACCAGCTTGGCGAGGCGATCCTGCGCGATCCGGACGTCGACAGCCTGAGCTCCTTTATCGGCGTCGATGGCACCAACCAAACGCAAAACTCTGGCCGCTTTCTCATCAATCTGAAACCGCACAACCAGCGTAGCCTCACCGCGACCCAGATCATCCGCCGAATCCAGCAAGACGTGCACAAGGTGGTCGGAATCGCGCTTTATATGCAGCCGGTGCAGGATCTGACCATCGACGCCACGATCAGCCGGGCCCCGTATCATTTCGTACTCGAGGACGCCAACGCCACGGAATTCAACGAATGGGTGCCGCGCCTGGTGGAGCGGCTCAGTCAGCTGCCGCAGATCACCGACGTCGCCAGCGACATGCAGCAACAGGGCCTGACGCTGAACATCGTGATCGACCGCGCCACCGCCGCCCGCTTCGGGATCACGCCGGCGACCGTCGACAACGCGCTTTACGACGCGTTCGGGCAGCGCATTATTTCCACCATCTACACCCAATCGAACCAATACCGGGTAATCATTGAGGTAGATCCGTCGTTGCAACGTTCGCTCGATGGCTTGTCCATGATTTATCTGCCTTCATCATCCTCATCGACTAATGGGCAGGTGCCGTTGTCGGCGATCATGCACCTCGAGCAGCATACCGGCCCACTGCTGGTCACACATTTCGGCCAGCTCCCCGCCACCAACGTTTCGTTCAACACCGCAGCGGGCGTGTCGCTCGGCGAAGCGGTCGACGCCATCGAGCAGACGGAAAAGGAGGTCGGCCTTCCGATCAGTTTCACCACCGCGTTCCAAGGCACTGCGGCTGCTTTTCAATCCTCATTGGCCAACGAGGTGTTTTTGCTCCTCGCCGCCATCGTCGCGATGTATATCGTGCTGGGCGTCCTCTACGAAAGCTTCGTCCACCCAATCACGATTCTTTCAACCCTGCCGTCGGCTGGCGTCGGCGCCCTGCTGTCGCTGATGTTGCTGCGTTACGACCTCGACGTCATCGCGATCATCGGCATTGTTCTCCTGATCGGCATCGTCAAGAAAAACGCGATCATGATGATCGATTTTGCGCTCGAAGCGGAGCGTGCCGAGGGCCTGCCGCCGCGTCAGGCGATCCATCAAGCCTGCCTGCTGCGCTTCCGCCCGATCCTGATGACGACGATGGCGGCAATCTTGGGGGCGTTGCCGCTGATGCTAGGGACCGGTACCGGTTCCGAGCTGCGTCAACCGCTCGGTATCGCCATCGTCGGCGGCCTGATCGTCAGCCAGATGCTCACCCTTTTCACCACACCGGTGATCTATCTCTACTTCGACCGCCTGGCGATCCGCCTCACCGGGCGACGGCCGGCTAATCCGCACGCACGGCGCGAGCCGGCCGAATGAACATCTCCGCACCATTTATTTCGCGGCCAGTAGCCACCGCATTGTTGACGATGGCGATCGCACTCGCCGGCGTTCTCGGTTTTTTGAAACTGCCGGTGTCACCGCTGCCGCAGGTGGATTTTCCCACGATTTCGGTCACTGCGACGCTGCCCGGCGCCAGCCCGAATACAGTCGCCACCAGCGTCGCCGAGCCGCTCGAGCGCCACCTCGGCCAGATCGCCGACGTGACCGAGATGACCTCACAGAGCGGCATCGGGCAGGCTCGCATTACGCTCCAGTTTGACGTCAGCCGCGACATTGACGGCGCCGCGCGCGACGTCCAGGCGGCGATCAATGCCGCAGCGGCCGACCTGCCGGCTAACCTGCCAAGCAATCCGGTCTATCGCAAGGTCAATCCGGCCGACGCGCCGATCCTCATTCTGGCGCTGACCTCGAAGACGATGACGCAAGGTCAAATGTACGACGCAGCCAGCAATATCCTAGCGCAGCGGTTGTCGCAGCTAAGTGGCGTCGGCAACGTCATCATCGGCGGCTCGGCGTTACCCGCGGTGCGCGTCGAACTCAACCCGGGGGCGCTCTACAAATACGGCATCGGCCTTGAAGACGTGCGCGCCGCGCTCGCCTCAGCCAATGCCAACAGCCCGAAGGGAACCATCGACGACGGCGATCAGCGTTATCAAATCTACACCAACGATCAGGCGACCGTGGCTGCCGATTATTTGCCGCTCGTGATCGCCTATCGCAACAACGCCGCCGTGTTGTTGTCGGACGTCGCCGAGGTGCAGAACTCGGTTCAGGACGTGCGCAATCTCGGCTTGTCCAACGGGCAGCCTTCGGTGCTGGTCATCATATACCGGCAGCCGAACGCCAACATCATCGAGACCATCGACAACGTGAAGCAGGAGCTGCCTCATCTGGAGGCGGCCATGCCCGCCGACATGAACGTGACCGTCGCCATCGACCGCAGCACCACGATCCGTGCCTCGCTGCACGATACCGAACTGACGCTGGTGATGGCCGTCATTTTGGTAACGATCGTGGTATTCCTTTTCCTGCGCAACGTCCGGGCGACGCTCATTCCGAGCGTCGCGGTACCGATCTCCATCCTCGGTACGTTCGGCGTCATGTATCTGTTTGGCTACAGCCTCGACATCCTGTCGCTGATGGCGTTGACCATCGCGACCGGTTTCGTAGTCGATGATGCGATCGTCGTACTGGAAAACATTTCCCGGCATATCGAAGACGGAGTGCCTCACCTGCAAGCCGCCTTCCTCGGCGCGCGCGAAGTCGGCTTCACCGTCCTATCGATCAGCCTTTCACTGATCGCAGTTTTCATTCCGATTTTGCTGATGGGCGGCATCCTAGGCCGGCTGTTTCGCGAATTCACGGTGACGCTGTCGGTCGCCATTATCGTATCATTGGTGATATCACTGACCACCACGCCGATGATGTGCGCGCTATTGTTGCGTACGCGGCCGGCTGATCGGGTCGAGCGGGGCCCGAACCTGTTCGAACGCCTGCGCAACGGCTATGGACGCACGCTCACGGTTGCGCTTCATCACAGCCGCCTGGTGCTGCTCATTATTTTCGCCACGATCGGCCTGAACGTGGCCTTGTACATCGAGGTACCAAAGGGGTTATTTCCGCAGCAGGACACGGGGCGACTGATCGGCTCGCTGCAAGCCGATCAAAGCGTCTCTTTCCAGCTGATGAGCCAAAAGCTGCGGCAAATGGTGGATATTGTGCAGCAGGATCCCGCGGTCGAGAATGTCGTGGGCTACACCGGCGTCGGCAGCGGCGGTGGTTTTGGCCAGATCAACACCGGCAATGTGTTCGTTTCGCTAAAGCCATTGTCGCAACGCGTCGGCGTGGACGAGGTGATCGCGCGGTTGCGGCCGAAACTTGCCCAGGTACCGGGTGGGCGCCTTTACCTCGCCGCCGTGCAGGATTTGCGCGCCGGCGGCCGGCAGAGCAATGCCCAATACCAGTACACGCTCCAATCCGAAAACGTGGAAGACCTTTATCAGTGGACGCCCCAACTCGTCGACGCGCTCGAGCGCGATAATCCGGTCTTGACCGACGTCAGTTCCGATCAGCAGCAACGTGGATTGGAAACCTATCTCGATATCGATCGCGACACTACCGCGCGACTTGGCATCACTCCATTGCAGATCGACAACACGCTGTACGACGCATTCGGCCAGCGCCAGGTATCCGTCATTTACAGCGCCATCAATCAATACCACGTCGTGATGGAGGTCGACCCGCGCTACACGCAGTATCCCAACTCGCTCGACGACGTTTATGTAGCTACTACGGGCGCCACGGCGCCCGGAACGGCGTTGTCGAACGCGCAAACAGGCCTCGTTACTACGGCAACCGGCACCGGAATCGCGCCGACTGCGCCGCCCCCCGTCAAGCCCGTATCGTCAACAACCGCGAGCTTGACCGCTGCGCAAACCGCCAACAACAATTCGGCCCGGAACGCCGCCACGAATGCCCTCGCCAATACCGGCCACGGCTCCACGTCCGCCGGCGCGGCGGTGAGCACCGCGCTGGAGACCATGATACCGCTGGCCGCGGTCAGCCATTACCGGCCGGGCCATACGCCGTTGTCGGTCAATCACCAGGGATTGTTCGTGGCGTCCACGATCTCGTTCAATTTGCGCGCCGGCAAGTCGCTCGGCGAGGCCGCCGCCGAAATCAACGCCGCCATCGCCCGCATCCATATGCCGTCGTCCATCCGCGGCACGCTCGCCGGCACCGCGCAATTGTTTCAGCAATCGCTCGGCAAGGAGCCAATCCTGATCCTCACAGCCATTGCCGCGGTCTATATCCTCCTCGGCGTGCTCTATGAGAGCTACATCCACCCCATCACGATTCTGTCGACGCTGCCGTCGGCCGGCGTCGGCGCGCTGCTGGCACTCATGCTGTTCAACGTGGAGTTCGACATTATCGCGCTGATCGCCGTGATCCTGTTGATCGGCATCGTGAAGAAGAACGCGATCATGATGGTCGACTTCGCCATCGAGGCGAAAAGGTCGCGCCATTTGAGCGCCTACGACGCGATTTTCGAAGCCTGTCTGTTGCGTTTTCGCCCGATCATGATGACGACATCGGCTGCCATCCTCGGCGCGGTCCCGCTGGCGCTGAGTTTCGGCAACGGCGGAGAGATCAGGCGCCCGCTCGGCATCGCGATCGTCGGCGGGCTGATCATCAGCCAATTGCTGACGCTCTATACGACGCCGGTGCTCTATCTCTATCTCGACCGCCTCAGCGGATGGTGGCTGCGCACGCGGCAACGGTTGCTGGGCCGACCGCCGGAGCCCTTCGGCGCTCCCGCCGAGTAGACTTGGCGCTTAGCGAATGTGAATCGGCTTTCGGCTGTAGCAACAGGGACTCGCCCACCGCCAATGCGCCGGGCGCAACGTGGCGAGTAGCTGCATGACATCGGTACGCGACTTGACGATGATCGGCACCTTGTAGCCGTCGTCGGCATCGGGGTCCGCCTCCAGGTAAGCGGTGCGGTTTTCCAGCGCGTAGATAGCGGCGTGGGTCGCACGCCAGTGGCCGTGGCCGCTGTGCCACAGTGATTTGGCGGAGGCGGGCGACACGCCAGGGGCGAAAAGCAGCGCCACACAAGCGAAAACGGCAAGAATGGTAGCCCTGTCCGGCATGGCCTTGCTCCTTCGCAGCGGCGCGATGATAACTGTGGCGCGATGCAAAAGAAAAGACGGGCGACGAGAAATCTTTCAAAACCCTGCCGGCGCCGGCGCGCGAATGCCCTTCAGCCAGGAGCGAATGACCGATGAGCGACCGCTACTTCGAGGATTTCGTTGTCGGAGAAGTCGACCGGCCGAGCGACCGGGTTCGGGTCGACAAGGACGAAATCATTGCCTTCGCCAAGAAGTTCGATCCGCAGCCTTTTCATCTCGACGACGATGCCGCACGCCGATCGATCTTCGGAAGACTGGTCGCAAGCGGCTGGCACACCGCCGCTCTGACCATGAGCCTCGTCGCCCGGAGTGAATATCGCGCCGCCACCGGCACGGTCGGCCTCGGTTTCGACGGGTTACGTTGGCCGATTCCGGTCTATCCCGGCGATGAACTTCGCATCGAAAGCGAGGTGATCGAGATGCGCCCGTCCAAGTCGCGGCCCGATCGCGGACTACTGAAAATCCGGACGCGAACCCTCAATCAGGACGGTCAAGTGGTGCAGGAGCTCATCGCCAACGCCATGGTGCCGCGACGACCGGCGGCACAAAAGGGATAAAATTGGCTTGGTCGCAAGCACTTTATCGGGTGCGCCAAACGCGCCAGAATGCGATGCCCGATGCCGGGGGAGACTCAGGGAGATTGATCGATGCGTGTTGAGGCGCTGTCCGGCTGGACCACGGAACAAAAGCACGTTGTCGCGGCAAGCTTCCTCGGCTGGACGCTCGACGCCTTCGATTTCTTCCTCATGGTGTTCGTGCTCAAGGACATCGCGGCGGAATTCGAGACCGACGTCACTAAGGTCACCATTGCCATCTTGCTGACGCTGGCGATGCGGCCGATCGGCGCGTTCCTGTTCGGGCGCGCCGCCGACCGCTGGGGCCGGCGTCCGACCCTGATGGTGGACGTGCTGTTCTATTCCGCTATCGAATTTGCCTCCGGCTTTGCGCCCAGCCTGACGGCGCTGCTGGTCCTGCGCGCTGTCTACGGCATCGCCATGGGCGGCGAGTGGGGCGTCGGCGCGTCTTTGACCATGGAATCCATCCCCCCGCACGCCAGAGGGTTCGTATCCGGCCTGCTGCAATCCGGCTATCCGTTCGGATATTTTCTTGCGTCGATCGTCTATGGATTATTCTTCCAGTACATCGGCTGGCGCGGCATGTTCATGGTCGGCGTTCTGCCGGCGCTGCTGGTCTTGTATATCCGGCGCACCGTGCCCGAATCGCCGAGCTGGAAACCCTCAACGAGCCGCAACAGCAACACCTGGACGCTGCTCAAATCGCACTGGCGGCTCGGCATCTACGCGGTCCTGCTCATGACCGCCTTCAACTTCTTCAGCCACGGCACTCAGGACCTTTATCCGACCTTCCTGCAAGTGCAACATGGGTTCTCGCCGCACGAGGTCGGCCTGATCGCCGTCATCTACAATATCGGCGCCATCATCGGCGGCATCTCATTCGGCTCTTTGTCCGAGCGCTTCGGCAGACGCCGCATGATCATCACCGCTTCCGTGCTGTCGCTGGTCGTGTTGCCGCTCTGGGCGTTTGCCGCGACCGCCGTGTGGCTCGCAGTTGGTGCGTTTTTAATGCAGGTGATGGTACAGGGCGCCTGGGGCGTGGTGCCGGTGCATCTAAACGAGTTGTCGCCAGATGAGGCACGCGGCACGTTTCCGGGTTTCACCTATCAGCTTGGTAACTTGATCGCGTCGGTCAACGCCACGCTGCAAGCCGCTATCGCAATGCACTACGGTAACAACTATGCCATCGGGCTAGCGGTCGTGGCTGGCGTGATCGCCGTCGTGATCGCCATACTCACGGCGCTGGGGACCGAAGCCAAGGGCATCGTCTTCGGAACCGGCGTCAATCCGGATGGAGCGGTAAAACCCCTGCCTTCCAGCTGACGCGTCGGCGGACGTGCAGCTATCGACCTTGCATTCAGCCGTCACCGTTCCGGTCTAACCTTAACGAAGCCCGAAACAATCTAGAGGAGGCGTGGATGTCTCATACGGTAGCGGATCTCCTCGTCGGCGTGCTCGAGCAGATCGGCGTCAAGCATATTTTCGGATTGATCGGCGACTCGCTCAACCCGCTCGCCGACGCGGTTCGGCGCAGCAACATCGACTGGATCGGCGTCCGCCACGAGGAAGGTGCCGCGCTTGCCGCCGCCGGCCAGGCCAAGCTTACCGGCCGGCTCGCGGTGTGCTGCGGCACCACCGGCCCCGGCAGCACGCACCTCGTCGCCGGCTTATATGAAGCGTCCCGCGATCACGCGCCCGTCCTCGCCCTCTCGGGCGACATGCCGCGCAAGATGCACGGCACCGACTTTATCCAAACCACCGAGCCCGACCTGCTATTTCGCGACGTTTCGCTCTATACGCAAACCCTGTCGTCGCCGGAACAAGCGCCAGCCGTCATCCATCAGGCGATCTCCGCCGCTTACGCCGGACGTGGCGTCGCCCACCTGACCGTGCCGCAGGATATTTTCGAGGCGAAGACGGATGGCGCCGTGTCGAGCGTCGCGACCCTCAAGCCGCGGCCCGAGATCGTTGCAAGCGCCGAGGACGTCGCCGGCATGGCCCGTCGGATCGACGAGGCGAGCCGCGTCGTCATCATGTGCGGCGCCGGTTGTCAGGGTGCGGCCGAGGAACTGCGCGCGCTTTCGGACCGGCTCAAGGCGCCGCTCATTCATACCGTCAAGGGCAAGGACATCCTGCCGTATAACGATCCGCGCTGGATGGGCGGCATCGGCATGATCGGCACCAAGGCGGTCTACAACGCGGTGATGCGTTGCGACCTGCTGCTGATGCTCGGCACCGATTATCCATATTCGGAATTCCTACCGCATAAGGGTGGCGTCATCCAGGTCGATGACCGGGCGCATGTCCTCGGGCGGCGGGCGCCAACCGCGCTGGGGATCGTCGCCTCGGTTCGGCCGACACTCAAGCAGCTGATTGGTAAGGTCGCCGCCAAGGCCGATACCAAATTCCTGGATGCAGTGACCGAAGAGCGCCGGAAGTGGGATGTGATGCTGGACAGGCAGTCGGATCCGGCGCGAACCACGGATCGCATTCATCCGCAGGCCGTGGCCCGGGCCGTCAGCGATCTTGCCAAGCGCGACGCCGTGTTCACCTTGGATACCGGGCTCAACACGCTATGGTCCGCCAATTGGATCCGCCAAAGCGGTTCGCAACGGATCATCGGCTCGTTTAACAATGCCGCGGTGGGAACGGCGCTCGGTCAAGCCAACGGCATCCAGGCGCTCGATGGTTCGCGCCAGGTGATCGCGCTTTGTGGCGACGGCGGCTTCAACATGCTGATGTGCGAGTTCCTGACCGCCGTCCATCACAAGCTGCCCGTGAAAGTCATTGTCTACAACAACTCGGCCTTTGGACTGATAACGTTCGAAGCAGAGAGTATCGGCTTGCCCGCCTACAAGAAGGGCATCGAATTCCCCAATCCCGATTTCTGCGCGCTGGCGCGCGCTTGCGGCGGCCACGGTTTTAGGGCCACCAAACCCGGAGAACTGCATGCCCAGATCAACGAGGCGCTCAGCGTCGAGGGTCCGGCAATCGTCGATTGCGTGGTGGCGCCCGACGAGATGCCAAACTTTCCACACCTCGATCTCGATAAGATCGGCCACTATGCAATCGCAAAGATCAAGGAAGCGGTGATTGCCGTGACTGGTCCGTGACGGCGCCGCGAGCGCCGATTATTTGAATTACGCAGCAATAACGTTTCCCTGCCCGGACGGCGGTGATGAACGAACCGAGCGAAAGGATCGTCGAGACCGCGCTCAACGGTTACGAGCTGTTGAACGATCCGCTGCTAAACAAAGGCACGGCGTTCACCGAACTCGAACGAGACGAATTCAATCTGCACGGCCTGTTGCCGCCTTACGTGACGCCGCTCTATTTGCAAGTCGAGCGGCGGCTCGACGCCTTCCGCGGGCTCGACAGCGACCTGCAAAAATATGTGTTTCTGCGCGGTTCGCAGGACACCAACGAGACCTTGTTTTACGCGTTGCTCACCCGGCACATCGAAGAGCTGATGCCGATCGTCTATACGCCGACGGTGGGGCTCGGTTGCCAGCAATTCAGCCGCATTTTTCGCAAACCGCGCGGGCTGTTCTTGAGTTTTCCGCTCAAGGATCGCATCGGAAGCATTCTGCGCAATCCGCGATTCGACGACGTCGAGGTTATTGTGGTGAGCGACGGCGAGCGCATCCTCGGCTTGGGAGACCAGGGCGCCGGCGGCATGGGCATACCGATCGGCAAGCTGTCACTCTACACCGCCTGTGCCGGGATACAACCATCAACCACTCTGCCGGTGCTGCTCGACGTCGGAACTGACAACAAAGCGCTCCTGACCGACCCGCTTTATATCGGCTGGCGGCATGAGCGCATGCGCGGCGCCGCCTACGACGATTTCGTCGCGGCATTTGTCGATGCCGTGCGCGCGCGCTGGCCGCATGTTCTGCTGCACTGGGAAGATTTTGCGATCGGCAACGCCAACCGGCTGCTGGCGCGCTATCGCGACCGGCTTTGCAGCTTCAACGACGACATCCAGGGTACCGCCGCAATCGCCGTCGGCGCTATCCTCAGCGCCATCAACGTCACCGGGGTGCCACTTACAGAACAACGCGTGGCGGTGGTAGGCGCCGGCTCGGCGGGAACCGGCATCAGCGCCCTTCTTCTTCGCGCCATGGTCGATGCGGGCTTAAGCGAGCACGAGGCTCGCGGCCGGTTTTACCTCGTCGATCGCGACGGCCTCCTGATCGAAGGCATGGCCGGATTGCAGCCGTTTCAGGTACCATTTGCCCAAAGCCGCGACCGGATCGCCGGCTGGACGCTGACGGCCGCACTTCGCGTCGAACTCGCCGACGTCGTTGGCAACGCGCATCCCACCGTGCTGATCGGCACATCTGGGCAGGCCGATGCCTTCGCCGAACCGGCGGTGCGCACGATGGCCGCGCATGTGCGACGGCCGGTGATTTTCCCGCTGTCCAATCCGACCCAGCGGAGCGAAGCCACGCCGCAGGACCTGCTCGACTGGACCGACGGGTGCGCGATTATCGGCACCGGCAGCCCCTTCCCGCCCATTTCCCGCGACGGCCGCCCATTCCGCATCGACCAGACCAACAACGCTTACGTCTATCCCGGCGTCGGTCTCGGGGCGATCGCCGCCAAGGCAAGCCGCATCTCGGACAAAATGTTTCTCGCGGCGGCGCGCACGATCGCCGAAATGTCGCCAGCGAGACGCGACCCGCACGCCAATCTGCTGCCGCCGCTGACGGAGCTGCGCAAGGTTTCGCTCCAGGTGGCGATTGCGGTAGCCGGCGCTGCCGTGCAGGAAGGCTTGACGCCGCCCCTCGCTGCCGGAGATATCGCATCGGTGGTCAAATCGCTGATGTGGGAACCGCTTTACGCGACCTATCGGCTGGTGCCGCGCTAGTCCGGCGAAAGCCTGCTCTAATGCCCGGCCATGTGGCGGCCGATTTCAGTGAGATCGGCTTCGCTGGCGCGCGCTTCGTAGACGAGCGAACCGTGGAACATCACGACGATACGGTCGGAAAGCTCCAACAGCTCGTCGAGGTCTTCGCTGACCAGGAGAACCGCCGCGCCGCGGTTACGCGCCGCCATGATCTCGGCGTGGATTTGCGCCACCGCGGCAAAATCGAGCCCGAAGCACGGATTGGCCGCCACCAGGATGTCGACTTCGCCCGAAAGTTCGCGCGCCAGCACCGTGCGCTGCACATTGCCGCCGGATAATTCGCCGATCGGGGAATCGTCGGTGCGGGTCTTGATTTTGTAGAGGCCGATCTTGCGCAGAGCGTTTTCATGGAATTTCGCGCGATTGAGCCACCAGCCGCCGGACGCAAACGGCGCCCGATCGAATTCGCGAAACGCGAGATTGTCAGCGACGCTCATGCGCGCGACGCAGGCGTTCTTCAGCGGCTCCTCCGGCAAAACCGATAAATGGTTATCGCGCATCTCGTCGCGGCTGGCGTGATAACGCCCGCCTTGCAGATAAATCGCGCCGCTTTCGGCTTCGCGCTGGCCGGCAAGCACTTCGATCAGCTGGCGCTGCCCGTTGCCCGAAACGCCGGCGACGCCGACGATCTCGCCGCCGCGGATCGATAACGATACGTCGTGCACGGCCGGCTGGCCGCCATCGTTGAGCGCGTTCAGCTTCTCGATCTTGAGCCGCGGCTCGCCGAACTCGCCGGTCCGCGGCGGCTGTACCGTCAATTCCTCGGCGCCGATCATGGTGCGCGCCATGGCGTCGGGGGTCAAATCCTTGACCAGCCCGTGCCCGGCCAATTTGCCCCGCCGCAGGATCGTCACTTCGTCGGCGAACGCCATGACTTCGCGGAATTTGTGGGTGATCATCAGAATAGTGAGAATCCCGCTCGCCACCATGCCGCGCAGCATGCCGAGCACTTCGTCGGCCTCGCCGGGCGTGAGGACCGAAGTCGGCTCGTCGAGAATAAGGAAGCGGCGCTGGAGATAGAGCTGTTTGAGGATTTCGCATTTCTGCCGCTCGCCCGCGGAAATCGCCGAGACCTTCGCGTTCAACGGCACGCGAAACGGCATGCGGGAAAGGAACTCTTCCAGCACCTTCCGCTCCTTCGTCCAATCCACCACCGCCGGGACATGGTCGCGCGCCAGCACAAAGTTCTCGGCTACCGTCATCGCCGGCACCGAGGTGAAATGCTGATAGACCATGCCAAGACCGAGCGCGTGCGCCGCGCGCGGATTGCCGATGATCTCCTGACGGTCGTCGATCATCAACTCGCCGTCATCGGCCTGGTAATAGCCCATGATGCACTTCACGAGCGTCGATTTGCCGGCGCCGTTTTCGCCCAGCAAAGCGTGAAAGCTTCCAGGCGTGACTTTGAGCGATACCTTGTCCAGCGCCGCGAACTCGCCGAAGCGCTTGGTCATGTTGATCGCTTCGACCCCGAACGTCTTTTTCGACGCCGTCGGCGATGGCAACCCGACGGGGGGGATCAGTCTTGCCATCTCGGTCACGAAATGACCTCGATGAATTTTGCCGAATCCGACACGGCGCCGAACACGCCGCCCTGCATCTTGATCATCTTGATGGCGTGCTCGTGATTACTTTTGTCGGTCGCGCCGCAACAATCCTCCAGCAGCAGGCATTCAAAGCCGCGATCGTTGGCTTCGCGCATGGTGGTATGCACGCACACGTCGGTGGTAATGCCGGTGAGGACGATGTTGTCGATGCCGCGCAGCCGCAACATCAATTCGAGATCGGTGGCGCAGAAGGAGCCCTTGCCCGGCTTGTCGATGATCGGCTCGCCTTCGCGCGGACTGAGCTCGCCGATGATTTCCCAGCCCGGCTCGCCGCGCACCAGGATACGGCCGCACGGGCCCGGATCGCCGATGCCGGCGCCGATCTGGCGCGAGCGCCAGCGCTTGTTATCCGGCAGGTCGGCAAGGTCAGGGCGATGGCCCTCGCGGGTGTGAATAATATGAAAGCCTTTGGCGCGCGCGGCGACGAGGGTGCGCTTAATCGGCTCGATCGGCGCGCGGGTCAGCGAAAGGTCGTAGCCCATCTTGTCGACGTAACCGCCGACGCCGCAGAAGTCGGTCTGCATGTCGATGATGATGAGCGCGGTGTTTTGCGGGCGGAGATCGCCGTTATAGGGCCAGAGATAGGGATCGGCGGCGACGTAGCGCTCTGCCGCATTGTTCTCTTTGCGTGCCGGTTGAGCCATGACTTACCTCTTGAGCCTCACCTGGTAATGGACAACTCCGCCGGCGCGCCGATCAACGTGCGCTTGGGCGAGCAGGTCGCGATCATGATCAGCAAAGTCAGAATATAGGGCGCGGCATTGAACAGATGATAGCCGTGGCTATACCCCACCGATTGCAGCGCCGGTCCGAGTGCCGCGGCGCCGCCGAACAGAATCGACGCGCCAAGGCAAAGCATGGGATTCCAGCGCGCAAAGATGACGAGCGCCACCGCGGTGATGCCTTGGCCGCTCGACAATCCCTCGTTCCAGCTGCCGGGATAATAGAGTGACAGGAACGAGCCGCCGATGCCGGCCAGGAAGCCGCCGAACATGGTGGCGCGCAGCCGGATAAAATTGACCGAATAGCCCATTGCCAGCGCCGCGTCGGCGCTTTCGCCCGCGGTGCGTATGATCAGGCCCCAGCGGGTGGTCCGCAGCGCCCACACCAGGACCGGCGCCAGCGCTACGCCGATGAGAAACAGCACATTGATGCTTAAAGCGGCTCGTAATTGCGGAATGTCAGTCCACCAACCAAGCTCGATCGAGGGCAGCCGCGGCGCGGTGGGCTCGATCAGCGGCTTACCGAGATAAAACGCCAAGCCCACACCGAACAGCATAAGCGCAATACCGACGGCAATGTCGTTGACCCGCGGCAGCCCGCAAATTCCGGCGTGCAATGCGCCCATTCCCGCCCCGGTGATGCCCGCGGCAAGCACGCCGAGCCAGGGCGAGCCGGTGAGATAGGAGATGCCGTAGCCCGCCATCGCGCCCATCACCAGCGTGCCTTCGAGACCGAGGTTGATGCGACCGCTCCGTTCGGTGATGCACTCGCCAAGACTGACAAAGATAAATGGCGTGGAAACACGCACAGCGCCGCCGAGCACCGCGACTGGCACCGTCCACAAACCGATGTCGCCCGCGCCCGCCATGTCAGGATGCCTTGTCCTTGAAAAAGCTCCAGCGGCCGTAAAGCGTGTCGCTGGCCAACACCATGACGAAGATCATGCCTTGCAGCACGAGAACGGATGCGTCCGGCAATCCGAGCCGCCGCTGCAGCAGGCCGCCGCTGGCGCCAATGCCGCCGAGCAGGATCGATACCGGGATGATGGCCAAGGGATTTTGCCGCGCCAGAAAAGCGACCAAGATGCCGGCGAAGCCGTAACCGGCCGCCAAATTGGCATTGGTGCGGCCTTGCACGGCCGCCACTTCCATCATGCCGGCCAGTCCAGCCGCCGCACCAGCGAGAAAGCAGATGATCAGAATAAGCTTGCCGACACTGAGACCCACGACCTTGGCGGCGCGGATATTCCCGCCGGCGACGCGCGCGGCAAAACCGAAAACGGTATGATAGATCAGGATGTAGGAAAGGATGGCGGCGATGATGCCGAACACGAAGCCCCAATGCACATCCATCCCGGGAATACTGCCGATCATGTTGGCGGCGCCGATTTCAGGGGTCGACGGCTTGTTGAGACTGGTCGGGTCGCGCATCGGGCCCTCGACCAAGTAATTGAGAATCGCGAGCGCGATATAGACCAGCAGCAGGCTGGAAATCGTCTCGTTGACACCGCGGTATTGGCGTAGCGCACCGGCCAACATAATCCACAATCCGCCGCCGATCATGCCGGCGATAGCCATCGCGACATCGACGACCAGCGGCGGCGCGCCCGGCAGCGCCAGCGCCGCGCTGGTCGCCGCCAGCGCGCCGATCAAGAGCGCCCCCTCACCGCCGATGATCACCATGCCGAGTTGCGCCGGCAGCGCGGTGCACAGTGCGGTCAGGATGAGCGGAGCAGCGCGCGTGAGCGTGTTTTGCCAGGAAAACCAGGTGCCAAAGGCGCCCTGATACATATAGAAATAAAGATCGAGCGGGTTCTTCCCGAACAGCGCGACGAAGATGCCGAACAATACCAGGGAACCGAAAAGGGCAAGCGCGGGGATGACGACATATTCCGCCGCGCCGCCGAATCTCCGGCCGAATGGGGGCAGGCGAAGAAGCTCGCCTACCCCCGATTTGACAACAGGCGTGCCGACATCGGCCTTCACGAAGTCGCCCCGATGACGCCATCAACCAGATAATCCATCTTCTCCAGTTCCGGATCGGTCTGGCCGCGCGAGACATCGGCCGCGATAACGACCTTGCCCTTGTTGTCGGCGATCGGCCCTTTGAAGATGATATAGCTCTCGGCAATCAGCTTGGCTTTCACATCGTCGGCATGCTTGCGCGCGGCCTCCGGCACCATGTCGCCGTACGGCGAGACCTTGACGACCTCTGCCTTTAGACCGCCACGGTAGAAGTTCGGGAGCGTCTCGCCGGACGTGAACATCTTCACGAAGCGCGGATAGAGCACTTCCCAGTTCCATTCAGCACCGGTGAGGTAAGCTTTCGGCGCCAGCACCGATTGATTGACGTGATAGCCGGTCACAAAAATGCCGCGGTGTGCAGCGTTCTCGACGACGGTCTTCGGACCGTCGACGTGGCAGGTGATGACGTCCACGCCTTGATCGACGAGGCTGTTGGTGGCTTCCGCCTCCTTCACCGGCATCGACCAGTCGCCGGTGAAGATCACCTGGGTGGTGATTTTCGGATTGGCGGCCCTGGCGCCCAGCGTCCAGGCATTGATGTTGCGCAATACCTGCGGAATGGGTTTGGCGGCGACGAAACCGAGCTTGTTGGATTTGGTCATGTGGCCGGCAATGATGCCGGCGACGTGCTGCGATTCGTCGATATAGCCGAAGTAGCTGCCGGCGTTCTTCGGGTCCTTGGGCGACCACAAGCCGCCGCAGTGCTCGAAGCGGAGCTTCGGATACTTCGCCGCCATCTTGAGCATGTGCGGGTTGTAGTAACCGAAGGACGTCGGGAAGAGCAAACTCGCTCCATCGAGATTGATCATCGACTCCATGGTCTTTTCGACCGCGTCGGTCTCGGGAACTTTCTCCTCCTCGACGACCTTGACGTCGGCCATTTTTTTCAACGCCGCAGCGCCGGCGGCGTGGGCTTGGTTGTAGCCGTAGTCGTCGCGCGACCCGACATAGATGAAGCCGACCGTCGTGGTCGCGGCAAACGCGTTGCGCAGCGGCAGCGCCGAGCCGAGTGTCACAGCGGCCGTCCCCTGCAGTATGCGGCGACGCGAAATTCTGTCGAAGTTCATTTGGATGCTCCCTGTAATACGCGCGAGCGCTCGCAGCGCCGCTGGTGGCCATCAGGACGATGGGCGTTCTTCGATTGGCGCGTAGCCATTCGCAAGGCCCATGCCAGCAGGCGCGGCGCGGCTACCTATGCCGATCAGATTGATATGATTGAGAAAACTGCGCCGCGGCAGCGCGGCCGCAGAGGAAAGCGCATCCCAGCCACGAACACGCTGACTAAAAACTAGGCAATGGCAAAATTACAATGTGCACTCCTACACGGCAACACCGTGTGACCGCTGCAGCAGCATGGCTCGCACCGCCGCGAACACCTTGTCGAAGGCCGGACGGCGATAGTCCCATTTTTGCGCGCCCGAAAGCGGCACCAGCACCATCGTGGCGTTGGCCTCGAAAAACAGAATGTCGCCTGCCCTATTCACGGCAAAATCAATCCCGCAGTAATCAAGATCGAGCGCCGCGTTGATCCGCTCGAGCGCGGCCATGCCGTGGGCTCCGATGAAGCTCGGCATATCGGCGAGAAGGGCGGCGTCTTTGGCCCGATTGTCCGGCGAGTCCGCCATGTCGGCCCGGAAATAATGAACCTTCCAGTGGCGCGAGATCGCCAGATGCAGCGGATAGATCTTCCGGTCGATGATCATGACGCGAATTTTTCGGAAACATCCGCCGTCGTCGCGGGCATCAAGTTCATCGATCAGGCAAAGATCGTCGCCGGGAAATTCCGCCGCCGCGGACAGTCCCTGTTGATCTTCCACCCTGACGAAGAAACGCCCGGTGTGAAAGCCCGGCGCCCGCACTAGAAACGGAAAGGCAAATCCGTTGGCCTTGACGACGGCAGCCGCCTCCGGCCCTGACAAGGAGCGCTTTGGCAATATGACCATGCGCGGAACGACGACGTTGGGCAGCCCGCGCAAGCGCTCTACATTCGCCACGCGCCCGGTCTTGAGCACGGCGCGCGGATCGTTAATCACCGGCCGGTCGGTGCGAGTGAGCACATGGCACGCGGCTTCGAGCCCCTCTCGACACAAATCGGCGTCGCCGATGCTGTTGAAGACGATATCGTGCCGCGGCAGCGGAACCGCCGGATCGGCATATTCGGTCACCAGCAAAGTGGTCTGGAACTGCCGGTCATCCAGGATCGAGCGTGTCGGAATATTGCCGCCGGCTGCGGATACGAGAAGCAGGGCGGAGATCGGCGCACCCTCCCCGCGATACGGCAGCGCTGTCATAAAGCGAGTCGTGAACGCCTTGTCGCGATGGCTGCGCGCGCCCGCCGCATCGCCCTGCTCCGCCAGCAGATTGCCGATGCCGCGGTGGGCGTGGGTGTGGTTGGGATCGAGGCGCAACGCGGCTTCGAAGTGGACGCGCGCCTGCTCAAGCTCGCCCGTCAGGAACAGCAAATTCGCCAGATTGACATGACCGCGCGGATTGTCCGGATGATGCTCCACGGCCGCGGCGAACAAGGAACGCGCAGCGGTCTTGTAGCCGGCATTCAGCACCAGCGTGCCGAAATCGTTGAGCGCGCCGAAATCGGTCGGCGTGCGCCGCAGCAGCTCGATGTAGTCGCGCCTGGCGTCCTCGAAACGGCCCTGCTCGCGGAACAGACCGGCCCGCTCGAAGCGAGCCTCCGTCGCGTCCGGATTTTGCTCGAGCGAGCGGTCGAGTTCGGCAAGACGCAGGCTGCGCGCTGCTCCCGACGGACGATCAATCACGGCGATTCGCGCCTCATCTTCAGCCGGTTAGACGAATCGGCCCGCGCGATATTAGAACAAAATTTACCATAACGCCGAATGATGCGGCGCAAGGCTGCCTTCGAGCGAAAGCGCCATTATGGACAAGAGTAAAGCCGGCTCCCGCGGGATCGTTTTAGGCGATCCCGTTCCCTGGTTTGCCGCCTCGCTTCTCGGCGACGGCTCCTTCAGCCTTTCGGTCGCCGCAGGCCGCTGGATCGTGCTGTCGTTCCTCGGTTCACCGGCACATCCGCGGGCCGCGCTGGAATTGGACGAGCTATTCCAGGCTTCGCACCTGTTCGACGAAGATCACATCGTCTTCTACGGAATCCTCGCGGCGCCGCCGGACGATCCGACATCATATCTAAGACGCAGCGGACCGGCGGCGTCGTTCCTCGCCGATTATGACGGCGCGATCGCGCGCGCCTTTGGCGCCGCCGAAATGCAGCGAACCGTCGTGCTCGACCCAATGCTGCGCGCCGTCGCCGACATCCCGTGGGATCACGCGGGCGGACACGCACAAACCGTTCGCGAGGTGTTGCAAAGCCTGCCCGCGGTCGATGATTCCGCCGGCGTGCCGATGACCGCGCCGGTGCTGATCGTGCCGCGGGTGCTCGATTTTGCCCTCTGCGGTCGGCTCGTGCAGTTTTACGACAAGATCGGCGGCAAGGATTCCGGTTTTCTTTTCGACGTCGAAGGCAGGACTACCAAGGTGGTCGATCATCGGCTTAAGCGCCGCAACGATTTGGTCGTCGCCCACCCGCAATTGCGCGAGGCGATCCGCAGCCAGATCGTGTGCCGCCTAGTGCCGGCGATCGAGCGGTTCTTCCAGTTCCGGGCGACGCGAATGGACCGCTACATCGTCGCCTGCTACGACAGCGCGATCGGCGGGCATTTCTACCGGCACCGCGACAACGTCAACGTCGGCGCACAGCACCGGCGCTTTGCCGTCTCGATCAACCTCAACAAGGATTTCGACGGCTGCGATTTGGTGCTGCCGGAGTTCGGCCGCCGCACTTATCGTGCGCCGCACGGCGGCGCGCTGGTGTTCTCGTGCGGCGCGCTGCACCAGGTCACGCCGGTGATGCGCGGCCGCCGCTACGCTTTCCTCGCCTTCATGTATGGCGAGGCGGATGCGGCTTTGCGCGAGACCAATAACGCGCGGCTGCACCAATCCGCGGCGCAGTATGCCGTGGAATCCGATCAGCTGTTTCCCGGCGATGCTCCGGCACAGGAGCGTCGGGCGATTTAGCCTTCGTATTCGCTGAAAGCTTACTGCCTTGTCTTCGCAGAATTCGTGACTACAATAAGAACCACATCTGGGGATGGAGTCCCCCCGTAACCGCCGATAAGGCTGATGACTCCTGCCGGGCGCTTGGCGTCGGTAGGGGTCTTTTTGAGCTCCCACTGCCTCCAAGACTGTACTCTCTCAAGCGCGGTATCAACCGCGCGCGGAGGATTTGGCATGGCACCGTTTCAATGGCTTAGCGGGGGTTTCGGATGACCGGCGTTTGGGCGCTGGCGGCACTTTGGCTGGGTCTTGCTTTGGTGGCGAGCCTGATTTCGATCTGGCTGAGAATCTCCACGGCCTTGTCGGAAATAGTCGTCGGAACGATCGCTCAGCTGATCATCGGCGCCGCAGTAGGGTCTGCCATCCTCGGCACCGACGAATCCTGGGTCAAATTTCTCTCCGGAATCGGCGCGATCGTCCTGACGTTCCTTGCCGGCGCCGAGCTCGATCCCGTGGTCTTCAAACTCAAATGGAAAGAAGCGGCCGCTGTTGGATTCGTGAGCTTTCTTTTCCCATTTCTGGGTTGCGCGGCGGCAGCCCATTATGTGCTGGGATGGGAGGTCATGCCCAGTTTGCTCGCCGGCGTCGCCATGTCGACCACCTCGGTGGCGGTTGTGTACGCCGTGATGATCGAATTCGGCTTCAACACCACGGAGTACGGCAAGACGATCCTGGCTGCCTGCTTCGTTACCGATCTCGGGACTGTGGTCGCGCTCGGCCTCATCTTCGCGCCGTTTACGGTGAAGACCCTGATTTTCCTTGGAGTCGGCGTGGTGATGTTCGTGGTTCTACCGTGGCTTACGCCTCGATTTTTTCGAATGTATGGCGGCCGGCCTTCTGAACTGGAGACAAAATATTTGCTGCTCTGCCTGCTCGGCATGGGCGCGCTTGCCGCCTGGGCGGACAGCGAGGCGGTGCTTCCCGCTTATCTCATTGGAATGGTGCTGGCAGGTACCGTCGGCAAGGACCACGCACTGGTCAGACGGCTGCGCACGTTGACGTTCGGACTGCTGACGCCGTTCTATTTCATTCGTGCCGGCTCCTTTGTCTCCATACCCGCGCTCATCGCCGCACCGGCAGCCTTTCTATTTTTTCTCATCGTCAAGATCGCCACCAAGATCATAGGCGTTTACCCAGTGACGAAGTTTTTTGGCTCGCCGAACAAAGAAGCAATGTACACCACCCTTTTGATGTCCACGGGACTCACGTTCGGAACGATCTCGTCTTTGTTCGGTCTGTCACACGGAATTATCGATCAGGGCCAATACTCGGCGCTGGTCGCAACAGTAATTGCAAGTGCGGTGATCCCGACAGTCATTGCAAATGCCTTCTATCTGCCGCGTCACTTGTTGCCGGCGACGAAACCTGAGAATTCCGTGGAGCATGAAGACATCTCGCCGGTACGGCCGCTCGCGAGCAAAGCCGAATAACCGGGAGGCGCTCAATGTTCAACAAAATCCTGCATGCTAACGACGGATCCGAGCACGCATTCCAAGCCCTGTCGCTGGCGCTGGGGATCGCTCGGCAAAACAATTCCGAACTTCACATGGTTTCGGTCGAAGAGATCGACTACATGCCGGAGTTTATCGAAGAGGTAAGGCAAGAGACCGGAACAGCCGCTCGCCGTTTCCACACTGTCCTGCAGCGCGCACGTGCGCTGGCGGAAGAACACCAAGTGAAGCTTCAAACACATGTGCTGGCCGGGCATCCCGTGCGCGATGTCGTGGAGCTGGCAGCTGAGCTCAAAACGGATTTGCTGGTCATCGGCGCCACCGGGCATTCGGCGCTCTATGAGCGCATGATTGGCAGCCGAGCGGACCGCATCGTGCAGCTTGCACCATGTCCGGTGCTGGTGGTGAAATAATATCTAAAGACCGAAGGCAACACGGCGATCTGCGCCGCACTGCTTTCAAGGGAGGGAGCGAACGTGGGGAAAGATTCGGTCGTCTTTTGTAAGGATCATGGACTCAATGCTTGCCTACATTTGGGTTGCACTCGGCGGCGCACTGGGCACGACGGCGCGCTACTGGCTCTCCGGCGTGGTCGCCCGCTCGATCGGCGAGACGTTCCCGTGGGGCACGCTCATCATCAACGTGACCGGGTCCTTCGTAATCGGATTTTTCGCCGCACTCACCGGTCCGGATGGAAGGCTATTCGTCGGTTCTACCACACGCCAGTTCGTGATGATCGGCATGTGCGGCGGCTACACGACGTTTTCGTCATTTAGTTTGCAGACCCTGAACCTGATGAATGATGGGGAGTGGTTTCGCGCTGGCGCAAATATCGGCCTGTCTGTGCTGCTGTGCATGATCGCGGTGTGGTCCGGAGCGCTGCTCGCGGGCTTGATCAACGCGATGAGATAAAAAGTGGAAGCGGAAATGCAGATACCCCGGGACGCCATCCTGCTTCGTATTTTTTTCGGCGAGGATGACCGATTTCAAAACCTTCCCCTGCACGAGGCGATCGTGCTGAAGGCTCGGGAGATGCATCTCGGCGGCGCGACCGTGCTGCGTGGCCATGTCGGTTTTGGCCATTCCAGCATCATTCATACCACCAAAATATTGCGACTCTCGCAGGACCTGCCGGTAGTGGTCGAGATTGTCGACTCGAAGGAAAAGATCGATGCCTTTCTGCCGGTGCTTGACGGCATGATGTCAAGCGGGCTTGTCACCATCGAGAAGGTCCAAGTCCTGCAATACGGCACCGCAAAACCGTGAAGGCCGGCTCGTAAAGGCGAAGATAGTCCAGCGCGTCAACTATTGTGTCGCGCGCGCCCCAACTATTCCCCACATTCCGACACAATCCGACACGCTTCCGCCCCGCCGCTGAGCTTTGATCGCGTCCGGTTCGGGTGCGGGATTGCCTTAATGCGTGGCCGCGTAACAGCCGCCGTCCTCTGTGCATTTGGTCTTTTCGCGATTGCGGCCTTCGAGCGCGCGCAAGCCGCGTCATCCGCCGATCCGTTGATCGTGGTCGTCAGCAATCGCCCCATCGACGCGGCGATGGTGCGTGCGCATTTTCACTCCCGCGGCGGACAACTCGATGCCGCAGCGCTCGATGCGGCGCTCAAGAGCCTTTACGCCACCGGACTTTTCAAGGACGTGAAAATCGCGCGGCAAGGCGACCATTATCTGGTCACCGTGGTTGAAAATCCGGTCATCGACAGAGTGGCGTTTGAAGGCAACCGGAAGCTCAAGGACGAAGACCTCGGGAAAGTGGCGCAATCGAAACCTGGCGGACCGCTGTCGCGGCCGCTCGTGCACGACGACGTCGAACGTTTGATCGAGCTTTATCGCCAGCACGGCTACTCCGCCGTGAAGATCGACCCGCAGACGATCAAGGCGAGGAATCAGCGCGTCACCCTCGTCTTCGAGATCACGGAAGGGGATAAAATCGGCATCCGGAAAATCGAATTTATCGGCAACAATGCCTATTCGGCGAACAAGCTCAAAGGCGAGATTAAGATCGGCGAAAGCAATGCGCTGAGTTTCCTCACTGAGAACGACGCCTATGACGCCGACCGCATCGAAAGCGACCGCGATCTGCTCCGTCATTTCTACCTCGTGCACGGTTACGCGGACGTTCGCGTCGATGCCCGCCACGAGGCCGGCAAGAACGGAGTCGTCGTCTCTTTCATCATCGACGAAGGGCAGCAATATCGGCTCGGCCGGGTGGATATCGAATCCGACGTAAAAACGGTCGACGCGGCGCCGTTGCGCGCTTATTTGCGCACGCAACCGGGTGAGATCTACGACGCCGATGCCGTCGAAAAGAGCGTCAACGACGTCGCCGCAGGCCTGGCCAAGAGCGGCGCGCCGTTCGCAACGGTGCTCGCCCGGCGCGACCGCCCGCCGCAAACGCATTTGATCAATCTCATTTACACGGTCGGTCAGGGGAAGCCCGCCTACGTCGAGCGCATCGACATCCACGGCAACGTCAAGACGCGCGACGACGTCATCCGCCGGGAATTCGAGGTCGTCGAAGGCGACGCTTATAATCGTGCAATGATCGATAGCGGCGAGCGCCGCCTGAAGCAGCTCGGCTACTTCAAGACCGTCAAAATCAGCACCAAACCCGGCTCTGCCCCCGACCGGATGGTCGTCGACGTCACGGTTGAGGAACAGAAGACCGGAAACTTCTCGATCATGGGGGGTTATTCCGCCACCACCGGTCCGACGATCGAGGTCGGCGTCAGCGATCGAAATTTTCTCGGCACCGGCAATATTGCCAAAGCGTCGGTAACCTACGGCGAATACACCCGAGGCTTTACGGTCGGCCTGACCGACCCGTACGCTCTCGGCCCGCTCATTTCCCTTGGCGGCGAATTATTCGCCAATGAGAATTTGGCCGGCACTTATCAATCCTACAACAGCATCATTTACGGCGCCCGCATTTCCACCGGCATGCCGCTCAACGATCAGCTTGGCATGAGCTGGACCTACTCGATTTACAACCAAGGCCTGTCGCTCGATCCGGCCGTCGGCACCGCCTCGTTGCCGGTCCAGCTGGCGGCCGCCGCCGGGCCGCAATGGGTTTCGTCAATCGGCAACGGCCTCACCTATTCCACCGTCGACAATCCGAGGAACCCGACCGAAGGCGTGCGCATCCAGACCAACAACGAAGTTGCCGGCCTGGGCGGCGCCGCCAAGTTCGCACGCAGCACCGAGGATGCGCGCTATTACCACCCGCTCGTAGGCGACGTGGTCGGCATGGTCCGCGCGCAAAGCGGCTACGTGACGCCGTGGGGCGGCCAGCAATTGCCGTTACTGGACGGCTTTTTCGGCGGGCCGCAGCTGATCCGCGGTTTCGCGCCCAACGGCTTTGGCCCGCGCGACATCACGCCGGGGACCACCCAGGACAACGTCGGCGGCAATATCTACTGGACGACGTCGGCCGAGCTGCAATCGCCGATGCCGCTCGTTCCGCCGGATGCGCAATTGAAGGTCGCGCTGTTCTCCGACGCCGGCAGCCTGTGGGCGACCAACGCATCGAACGTATCGCAGCTGGCGTCGCTTTCGCCGTCGCAGCAAATCGCCAATTCCCGGGCGTTGCGCGCATCGGTCGGCGCCAGCATGATCTGGGACTCCCCGTTTGGCGCAATCCGGGTCGATTATGCTTACCCGATTGCGCACCAATCCTACGACGTCACTCAGCGGCTCAATTTCACCGCCGGCGGATTCTAACGATTGGGTTCGTCATGGCCGCATTGTCGCGGCTTGGCCAATTTTTGAAAGAGCGAGCCGGCTTATCCGCTGGCCTGCGCGACGCCGCGAGCGTTTTGGCTGCGCCGCACCGCCACAATCTCCGCCACGATCGAGATTGCGATCTCATCCGGCGTGATCGCGCCGAGGTCGAGCCCGGCCGGCGCCTTGAGCTTGGCAAGCCGCGCGGTGGAGACGCCTTTCTTGGCAAGCGCCGCCTTGAGCGTTTCGGCTTTTTTCCTGCTGCCGACAAAGGCGACATAATCGACATCGACGGCCAGCGCTGCCGACAATGCGGCTTCGTCGCCGCGCCCTTGCGTCGAAACCACGACGTAGCGCGCGCTCGCCTCCTCGACCGGCAGCGCGTAGCCTTCGATCCGGCGATCGACTTCGCCGAAAGCCGGCTGTTCGGCCGCCGGCGCGCACACGGTGACGGAAAATCCGGTCCGTCTCGCCAAATCGGCAATCGCGGCCGCAACCGGACTCGACCCGCAAATCACCACCTGCGGGCGCGGCAGCACCGGTTCGACAAAGATGTCCATGGTGCCCTGGCTCGGGCACATATTCTTGGCAAAGCGCACCCCACCCTCTTCTTCGCCGGCTTTGTGGCCCAGCTCGTCCAGCGCATCTTCGGGCGCCACGGAGACGAGCCGCGATTTGCCGTCGGCGAGCGCATCTTTTGCGGCCTTGAGCACCGCCGCCCGGGCGCAGCCGCCGCCGATCCAGCCCTGCGAAATCGTTCCGTCCGGCAGGATCACCGCTTTCGCGCCGGCTTTGGCCGCCGTCGCCGCCACCGTGCGCACGACCGTCGCAAGCGCGAACGGTTCGCCGGTCGATTTGCGCGACGAGATATTGTCAAGGATGTCGTCGGCGCGGGTCATGATCAGATCCTCGCCAGATAGGGCTCGAGCGCCGCAAGGCTTTCAAGATTATGAGCAGGCGCGAACAGATCGACATAAGGCAGCGCCGCCTGCATGCCGCGCGCCTGCGGCGTGTAATCGCGCCAGCCGATCAGCGGATTGAGCCAGATGATCCTTCGGCAGCGCCGGCGCAGCCGGCGCATTTCCTCGCCCAGCTGGTCGGGCGTGCCAGTATCGTAGCCGTCGGAAACGATCATCACCGCCGTGCGTGAATTGATCACGCGCCGCGCATGCCAGCGGTTGAAGGTGGCCAGGCTTTCGCCGATGCGGGTGCCGCCGCCGATTCCCTGCGCCATCAACGACAATTTGTCGACCGCGCGGGCCACGTCGCGATCGCGCAGCGAGGGCGAGACATGGGCGAGGCGGGTATGGAATACGAAAGCTTCCGCTTCGCGAAAGCTATCGACCACGCCGTGCAGGAAGCGTACGAAAAACGCGGTGTAAAGGCTCATCGAGCCGGAAGCGTCAAGCAGCACCACAAGCCGCAGCGGCTTGATCTTTCGGCGGCGCCAGGCCAGATCGATCAGCGTCCCGCCATGTGAAACATTGCGGTGAATGGTGCGGCGCAAGTCGAGCCGGCGGCCGCGGCGGCGCACTTGCTCGCGGCGCACAAGCCGCGCGCGCATGGTGCGGGTAAGCCGCGCCGCGAGCGCATGCGTCGCCGCGACCTCGTCGGGATCGACGATGTGGCGAAGGTCGGCAGCGGACAATAATTCCGTGCGCGAGACGCCTTCGCGGCGCCCCTGGCAATCGGCGGCCTCACCCTCGCCATCGCTCCGACGCTCGGTCCGGTCCGGCAGCCCCAGTGCCTCGTGCGGCACGAAAGCTTCGGCGAGCCGCCGCCCCGGCGCGTGAGCGCCGCTCGGCATGCCCTTGAGCGTCTGGCGCCGGCGCATACCCTCGCCGCGCCAGAACGCATCGAAAATCTCGTCGAACCTCTCCCAGTCGGAATGGGTCGCGCAGAACAGCGCGCGCAGCGCCGGCTTGAGCGAGACCGCCCGCACCGCCGCCGGCGACCCAAGTATCGCCAGCGCATCGTGGGTCTCGGCGAGACCGACTTTGAAGCCGTTGTCGCGCAGGGTGCGGGCAAAGCCAGCGAGCCGTCGGCGCGTGCCGAAAGCAGCATGTTCCCTCTCTCCTTGAGAGGGAGGGCCAGGGAGGGGGGTGATCGGCAAGGCTATCATTCACGCCACCTTGCCGAGCAGGCGCGCGCTGACCTCGCGGGTAAGCCGCGCGCGGTCTTCATGCGTCTTGATTAAGCAAATCATCGTTTCGTAAACCGCTTCCGGTTCCTGCCGCAGGTCGTGAATTTCCAGCCCGGCAAGCGTCGCCGCCCAGTCGAGCGTTTCGGCGACGCCGGGGACTTTGCGCAAATCCTCTTTGCGCACGGCCGCCACCATGCGCGCGATCTGCAACGCCAGCGTCGTATCGATGCCGGGCGTGCGCGTCAGGATGATCTTGGCCTCGCGCTCGACTTCGGGAAAGTCGATGTAATGATAAAGACAGCGCCGGCGGAGTGCGTCCGATAGCTCGCGCGTACCGTTCGATGTCAGCACGACGCGCGGAATAGACGTGGCCTTGATGGTGCCAAGCTCGGGAATGCTGACCTGGAAGTCGGAGAGAAGCTCGAGCAAAAACGCCTCGAACTCCTCATCGGCGCGATCGACCTCGTCGATCAGCAGCACCGGCGGCTTGTCGCGGCGGATGGCGGCAAGCAGCGGTCGCTCGAGCAAATAACGCTCGGAGAAAATGTGCTCCTCGATCGCGTCGGCTTTCTCGCCGGCGCCTTCGCGGGTTTTGATGGCCAGGAGCTGCCGCTGGTAATTCCATTCATAAAGCGCGGCGTTCTGATCGAGGCCTTCGTAGCATTGCAGGCGGATGAGTTCGGCCGCATGTACCGCCGCGAGCGCCTTGCCGACTTCGGTCTTGCCGACGCCGGCCTCCCCTTCAAGCAACAGCGGGCGCTTGAGGAATTCCATCAGCCACAAGGCCGTAGCGATGTCGTGGTCGGCGACGTAACCGACGGCGGCGAGCTTATCCGATATTTCGTCGCGCTTGAGAGTCATCTAACGCGTCCACTCCGCCCGTCACTGTCATCCTGAGGTGCGAGCCATAAGCGCGCTTACGCGCGTCTTCGAGGCGCTACGGCGCTCGAAGGATGCACGGCCCGGGCTGTCGCCCTTTGAGGCCTTGGCGCTGCGCGCCGAGCACCTCAGGATGACGACCATAAACATATAATGCCGCCCGAGTTATTTCACCCATGCAGGCCGAGCTTGTCGGCGGCGGTCCAGACGCGCCAATGGTCGTGCGGCATCTGGATGTGGGTCGAGCCGAGGAACGCAAACGCGTCATTGATCGCGTTCGAGAAGCACGGCACGCCGCCGACATTCGGACTTTCGCCGACACCCTTGGCGCCGATCGGATGATGCGGCGACGGCACCTCGGTCCAGTCGGTTTCCCAATGCGGCGTTTCGACCGCGGTCGGGAGGAAATAATCCATCAGCGACGCCGTCGTCACGTTACCCTCGTCGTCATAATGGATTTCCTGGCCCATCGCGATGCCGAAGGCTTCGGTCAAGCCGCCGTGGATCTGGCCTTCTATGATCATCGGGTTGATCCGCGTGCCGCAATCGTCAAGCGCGTAGAAGCGCCGGATCTTGGTCATGCCGGTATCGACGTCGACGTCCACGACGCAAAAATAGGCGCCGTAGGGGAACGTGAAATTGGGCGGATCGTAATAGTTGATCGCCTCAAGCCCCGGCTCCATGCCGGGCGGAACTTCGTGATAAGCCGCCCAAGCGAGTTCGGTCATGGTCTTGAAGCGCTCCGGATTGCCTTTAACCTGGAAGCGATCGATGTCCCATTCGAGATCGTCGTCATGCACTTCCAGCATGTAAGCGGCGATCATCTGCGCCTTGGCCTTGATCTTGCGGCAAGCCATGGCGGTGGCGGCGCCGGACACCGGCGTCGAGCGCGAGCCGTAGGTGCCAAGACCGTAGGGCGCCGTGTCGGTGTTGCCTTCCTCGACCATGATGTTGTCGGCCGGCAGCCCAAGCTCGGTCGCGATGATTTGGGCATAGGTCGTTTCGTGGCCCTGGCCCTGCGATTTGGTACCGAGCCGGCAGATACCAGTGCCGGTCGGATGGATGCGGATTTCAGCCGAATCGAACATGCCGATGCCGAGAATATCGCAGGCGCGCGAGGGGCCGGCGCCGACGATCTCGGTGAAGAAGGCGACACCGATGCCCATCAGCTCGCGGGTCTCACCGCGCTTGAACGCCTCGCGTTTTTGTTTCTGCTCGGCGCGCAGCTTTTTGTAATCGACCGACTGCATCGCCTTGTTCATGGCGGTCTGATAGTCGCCGGAATCGTACTGCCAGCCGAAGGCGGAGGTATACGGCATTTGCTCGCGGCGGATCAGATTCTTCAGCCGGAACTCGGCGGGGTCCATGCCCAGTTTCTGCGCCATGATGTCCATGGCGCGTTCGATGCAATAGGCCGCCTCGGTAACCCGGAACGAGCAGCGATAGGCGACCCCGCCTGGCGCCTTGTTGGTATAGACGCCGTCGACCAGACAATAAGCCGCCGGGAAGTCGTACGAGCCGCTGATGATGGAAAACAGGCCGGCCGGCCATTTGGTGGCGTTGGCGCAGGCATCGAACGCGCCGTGGTCGGCGATGGTGTAGCAGCGCATCGCCGTCACCTTGCCATCCTTGGTCGCCGCGATCTCCATCTGCATGTGGAAGTCGCGGGCGAACGCAGTCGTCGAGAGGTTCTCGATACGGTCCTCAACCCATTTTACCGGCACGCCGGTGACGATCGAGGCGACGATGGCGCAAATGTAGCCGGAATAAGCGCCGACCTTGTTGCCGAATCCGCCGCCGATATCGGGGGCGATAACGTGGATTTTGTGCTCGGGGATTTTTGAGATCAGCGAGCCGACCGTGCGGATGACATGCGGCGCCTGGAAAGTACCCCACAAAGTCAGTTCGCCTTTGATCTTGTCGAATGACGCGACGCACTGACAGGTCTCCAGCGGACACGGATGCACGCGTGGATAGACGATGAACTCATTGATCGTCACATCGGCTTTGGCAAACGCCGCATCGGTCGCGGCCTTGTCGCCCGCTTGCCAGGCGAAGATGTGGTTGTAGTGCTTGCGCTTGCCGTGCGCGCCTTCGGTTTTGTCCTTGAGGTCTTCGCGGATCATCGGCGCGTTCGGCGCCATGGCTTTCATCGGATCGACGTTGACCGGCAACGCTTCGTATTCAACCTCCACTTTGTCGGCGCCGTCGGCCGCGGCTTCGCGGCTGTCGGCGATCACGAAAGCAACTTCCTGATTCTGGAACAGCACCTTGCCGTCGGCCAGCACCATCTGCACGTCGCCGGCGAGCGTCGGCATCCAGGCGAGATTGACGGTTTTCAGCGTCTCGGCGGTGATCACCGCGACCACGCCGGGAACGGCGCCGGCCTTGGTCGTATCGATCTTCTTGACGCGGGCGTGGGCATGCGGCGAGCGGTTGAAGTCGCCGTAAAGCATGCCGGGCAGCTTCAAATCGTCGACGTAATTGCCTTTGCCCTGGACGAAGCGGACGTCTTCGACGCGCTTTCTTTTGCAGCCCATGCCTTCGAGCTTAGCGGCGCGTTCTGCGGAAGTCGGGGTCTGGGCGTTCATTCTGCGGCCTCCTGGAACGGCACGCCGTTAAGCTTGGCGGCGGCGAATTGGATGGCTTTGACGATGTTCTGATAGCCGGTGCAGCGGCACAAATTGCCGGAAATGCCGTAGCGGATTTCCTCCTCGGAGGGATTCTTGTTCTCCTGAAGGAGCCGGTAGGCACGGGTAATCATTCCTGGCGTGCAGAAGCCGCACTGCAGGCCGTGCATCTCGCGGAAGCCTTCCTGCAAGGCGTGCAACGTACCGTCGGCATTCGCCATGCCTTCGATGGTGCGGATATCGGCGCCGTTCGCTTGCACCGCAAACACGGTGCAGGATTTTACCGACTTGCCGTCGAGATCGACCGTGCAGGCACCGCAATGGCTGGTTTCGCAGCCGATGTGCGGCCCCGTGATGTTCTGCTGATCGCGCAGGAAGTGGATCAGCAAGGTCCGCGGTTCGACCAACGCTTCGATGATCTTGCCGTTGACCTTCATGGTGACTTGGGATTTGGCCATAACTGCTTTCTCCCTCAGCCGCGCGCGCGGGCTTTGGCGCGGGCGAGCGCGCGCGTGAGCATCACACCGGCCATTTTGGTGCGGTAATGCGCCGGGCCGCGGGCGTCGGCGGCAGGAGCGGTAATCGCCTCGGCGGCGGCGACGGCTTTCTTGACGGTTGCCGCGTCGAGCGACGACCCGACAAGGATTTTGGCCGCGTCCTGCGCCCATAACGGCGTCTCGGCGACATTGGTCAGGCCGATCGAGCAGGTGCCGACCTTGCCGCCGGTCATGGTCAGGACGACGGCAGCGGCCGCGGTCGCGTAATCGCCGATCTTGCGTTTGAGTTTCTCGTAGGCGTAGCCGTGGCCGGCCGCCGGTACCGGAATGCGGATGGCGGTGAGTACGTCGCCGGTCTCCAGCGCGGTGAAATAAGCGCCCTGGTAAAATTCGCGCGCCGCGATCCGGCGTTCGCCCTTCGCGCCAATGACGTGAAAGGTCGCGCCGAGACACATCATCACCGCCGGCATGTCGTTGCCGGGATCGCCGTTGGCGACATTGCCGCCGAGCGTGCCGAGATAGCGTACCTGCGGATCGGCGATCTGTAGCGACGTTTCCCGCAGGATCGGGATTTTCGTGCCCAGCAAATCGGAGCCAATGAGGTCGTGCTGCGTCGTCATGGCGCCGATGACGATATCGTTGCCGTCGGCGCGGGCGCCCTTGAGTTCGGCAATGCCGCCGAGGTCGACGAGGTTGGCCGGCGTCGCCAGCCGCAGCTTCATCATCGGGATGAGGCTGTGTCCGCCGGCGAGCGCGCGGCCATCGTCGCCCAATTTGGCAAGCAGGCCGACGGCGTCCTTGATGGATGTGGGGCGATGATAGGCAAACGCGCCTGGTATCATGGGCATCCTCCCTGGCGCGATCCGCGCGGCCAAGGTCATCACCAAGGCCTGTCGGGGGATCGCGTTTGTACCGCTAGCTTCCAAAACTAACCTTGCCGGGTTGTGCGTTGCAGCAGCAAGAGCTCGTGCACCGGCGGCTTAGCCGTGCACCAAGGGCGCAAAAGCCGCACGAAATGCGCTGTTTCTGCACGAATTGCGTCAACAATGCTGACGCGAAATGGACCTGTCATTGCGCTGCGAGACGATGACGACGGCGCAAATCGAGCACTGGGTCGACCTCCTTCAAGGAGGCGAGCCTCGATTTCAGCAAACCAATGCGGCTGCGGCTAACCGGAATCACGTAGTGCTGCGTGCCGGCCATTTGCACTAGTTCGTTGTCGCCGGATCGTTTGTAGCCGACGACGCTGTCGAGATTGATGATGTGGCTGCGGTGAACGCGGATGAAACGCGTCTTGTCGAGTCGCGATTCGACGTCGCCGATGGCGAGCGGACAAAAGAGCTTGTCGTTGCCGTCGAAGATATAAGTGTAGTGGGCGTTGGCGTGGACCGCGACGACGTCCTCCACCGCGACGAATTGCGTGCCACCCTCGCGTTCGATCGGCAGATGACGTGCGAAGCGCCGCGGCGGTCCACCGACCCCGCCGAGCGGCGAGTAGGTGCCGCGGCCGAATTCGGGATGGTCGCCCGGCGCCGGCAACGGCGATGCCGCCAATTCCGCGACCGTGTTCGCTCCCGAACCAACGACCGCCGCTGCCATTGCCTTCGGCTGCGCCCGGCCGGAATCGGGCAACAGCAGAAGGAAGAAAATTCCGGAAATGCAAAACGCCACGATCGCGACGATGATTGCCAGCAGGTCGGTCGAAAACGCCGGCGCTCCGGACGAGGCGCTCGCAAATGGGAACAGCGTTACGCCGGTCATGGCCGTATAGTGCAGGCCGGATACCGCGAAGCCGAAGGCCGCCGCCGACAGGATCAGCGGCGGGCGGCCTCCTCGGCCGGTCGCGAGCCAGAGCGCCAGCCCGGATGCGGCAATGGCGATTGCCATGCTCGAGGCGACATATACCGGATCGTGGGTCATGTAGGCACTGGCATCGAGCGCACTCATGCCGACGTAGTGCATGGCGAAGATGCCGCCGCCCATCAGGCAAGAGGACAATGTGAGGCGCAGCAGCGTGAGCGGGCCCGAGCTCGTGGCATAGACCGCCGCCCCGACCACGATGGCACAAACGAGGAACGACAGCAAAGTCGGCAGGACAAGATAGTCGACCTGAAACGTCAGGCGGACCGCCAGCATGCCGACAAAATGCATGGTCCAGATTGCCAGCGCCAGCGAGACGGTGGCGCCAGCAAGCAACAGGCGCCGGCGCACTCCGGTCGCATCGGCGATCTGCACGGCGAGACTCAAGCCGACATAGGCGCCTTGGATCGCCATAACGATCGAAAGCAACACAAGCCAAGGCGTGTAGGTCACCGGCATGGCCGTCATCCCTTCGCTGTGCGGGACGGCTTACTTCACCCCATCGGGTCTGGAATGATTATAAAGGAAGTTACCGCAAACGCCGAGCCGGTTTTGGCGATTTTTGGGGATGCCCATTCGTTAGTTGACCCTCCGGGCATAACCGGCCCAATAGGGCTCGCGCAATGTACGCTTGAGCAGCTTGCCGCTGGCGTTGCGCGGCAGCACCTCCATAAAGTCGACGGAACGCGGCCGCTTGAAACCGGCAAGCTTGTCACGGCTCCATTCAATCAGCCCGGTTTCGCTTAAAGCGGCGCCGCCGCGCCGGACCACCACCGCCTTTACGGTTTCGCCCCATTTCGGATCGGGAACGCCGATCACGGCGCATTCCAGCACCTCCGGATGACCCATCAGCACGGCCTCGATTTCGGCCGGATAGACGTTCTCACCGCCGGACACGATCATGTCCTTGACCCGGTCTTTGAGGAAGATGAAGCCCTCCTCGTCGAGAAAACCGGCGTCGCCGGTGTGCAGCCAGCCGTTGCGAATGGCGTGCGCGGTTTCTTTCTCGCGCTGCCAATAGCCGGCCATCAGGCTCTCGCCCTGATAAAGAATCTCGCCGACTTCGCGCGGCGGCAGATCCTTGCCGTCGGCATCGACGACCCGGACGCAGCCGCCGAACATCGGCCGGCCGCAGGACAGTATGCGTTCGCCGGTATGCTGCTCATGCGGCAGCGCCGTGATCGGACCGGTCGTCTCGGTGAGCCCATAGAGCTGCGAGAAGCGGCATTTGAAAGTTTCGATCGAGCGGCGCAGTAGATCGGGCGAGATCGGCGCCGTCCCGTAGGTGATGTGCCGCAGCGCGGAAAAGTCAGCCGTGCGCGCGGCCGGCAACTCGCATAGGAACAGCATTAGCGTCGGCGCGAGCAGCGCGGTCTCGACTTTCTGCTCGACCATGGTCTTGAGGAGTTGCTCCGGCACGGTCTCGCGCACGATGATCGCGGTCGAGCCCCCCTGCATCGCCCAGATCGCCCAGCCGGCGCCGCCGATATGAAACAGCGGCAGGCAGACAAGATGACGGCCGCCCTCGCGGAGGGCGGGGATTTCGAGCGCCAGGCAAAGCCCGACATTGAGCACGTTCCAACCGGTCATCATCGCGCCTTTCGGCAATCCGGTGGTGCCCGAAGTGCAAAACTGCGTGCTCACCGCGCCATCGACATCGCGCCGGGGATCCACACCGCCGCGCGGCAGCTCGTCGAATGTCATGATCGGCACGCCGGACGCGGCACCGTGCGCCTTGAACTCCGACCCGGTAACGATCAGCTTCGGCTGCATATCGGCGATGATCAGACCGACTTCGTGCGCCGTAAGCCGCCAATTGAGCGGCGCCGCAACCAGGCCGGCCTTGTCGAGCGCAAAAAACAATTCGAGGTAGGCGGCGCAGTTTTTGTCGAGAATGGCGACGCGGTCGCCGGGATTCAGTCCGAGCTTGCCGGCCAGGCCTGCGGCGAGCTGCGAGGACGACTCGTTGAGTTCGGCGTAGGTTCGCGATTTGCCTTCGTACCAGATCGCGTCCACGGACGGGTGACGCTGCGCGCGCCAACGGAGCATCTCTGCGATCGTTCGCATTGCTCTACCTCGGCGCGTAAACGCTAGCCGACCGCTTTCATGCTTTTTTCGAGCGAGACCGCCGCGCGCTCGTGCTCGACGACCGCGACCGTGCGCGCACCGTCCTCGATGCGGACGCCGAATTTGAAGCGGTTCTTGTCGCGCTTTTGCAGTGTGGTCTTGATGACCAGTTCCGCGCCGACCTTGCTCGGACCGAGATGGTCGATGACTACGCGGCTGCCGACGGTGATTTGCCCCGGCTCGAGCTGATCCAGCACCAGCCGGCCGCAGGCGAGTTCGGCAATGGCGACCAGATACGGCGTCGCCGCCACCATCGGCATTCCGGGCATCAAAGCTCCGACGGTGTCCTTGGCTTCGACAACAACCCGCGTGACCGAGTTCAACTCGGGCGTCGAGGCAGTCGCTGCTTCCGATGTGCTCATGGCAGTCACATGCGCCGGTTGCCAGGATTCCAGCTGTGTTCGAGATTTTCGATCAGCTTCGGATCGTACAGGCAAAGGCTTTGCTGGCGGCTGTACGTCGCGAAATAGCGCCGGAATTCCGACAGCGGTTCCTGCGCGACGCGGAGCGCCTTGCGGTTTGCTACCGCGCTGGTCATCCCGGCGCGCACGAGTTGCAGGGCATTTCTCTCGATCGCCGCATCCATCTCGCCGGCGGGCACGATTTCATCGCAAATCAAGCGGCCTTTTGGAGTGTCGGCATGAAAGACGCGCTCGAAGAAAATGCCTTCGCGGGTGAGCTTGATGCCGACGAGCCGCGGCAGCCGCAGGTTGGCGGCGCCGGGAATGAATCCTTCCTTGCTGGCCGGAAGACTGAAATAGGATCCAGGTTCGGCAAGCACGCGATCCATGATGCAAAGAAGCTGGCAGCCGCCGCCGATCGCGAACGCCTCGACGGCCGCAACCCATGGCTTCTCGACGTAATCTTCGTAATCCTCTTCATAAGAGTCCGAGCGCCAATGACCGCGATACATCTTGTGCAGCAGGCCCAACTCGCGCTCGATGAAAAATTCGACGAATGAGATTTGGCCGTAATAGAGGTGCGTGAGGTTGATGCCGGCATTGAAGATGCGGCGGTCGGCATATTTCGGGTGTTGAACGCTGCCGCCGCGCAGCACGCCGACTTCGATCGCGTCGTCGAGCAGTACAAGATCGACCGCGGTCTCCAGCGCCGCAGTGGCGAGATCGTCTTCGGCATTGAGGAATTTCGCGTTGGTCAGCGTCACATGGCCGACCTTGCCCCTGCGCTCGACCTTGGCGCCGCCGAGATCGATAAGGCTGCTGCGGCGGAATTCGGCCAGCCGGTCAAGCGCTTCGCGTTTCGGCCGTAGCATGGCGTGAATGAGATGCAGGCCGCGCCGCTCATCCGCCAGGATTTGGGCGATGAACAGGCCCTGGTCGAGTTCGCGGCCTTCCTTGGCGCTCTGTTTCTTAAGGGTCCTTTCGGCGTCGATTTGGGCGCGGTTCGGCAGCAGCGCGGGATAACGGCCTGCGGCCGCTTCCACGACCTCGGAAACGCGCAGGAATCGAGCGCCGTTATTGGTCACTTCGTCGTAGATGGCGGCGGCGTGGAGCCGGAAGAACCGTTCCCTCACACGGCGCGCATCGGCCTTGAGGGCCGCAGCCTCGGCCTTCTGCTGGTCGCTGCCGCCAGCCCGCAGCGCCTGAAGACCGCCTTCGACGTCGCTGAAGTATTTACGGGCGGCCTCGGCGTTATATGCGAGCGACGCGCCGAAGGCAGGTTCGGCTGGACCCGACGGCGCCGGACGGACGGCAACTTTCTGCACAAGAACCTCCCTAAGGCTTCGGCGCATTTTGGCCATTTCACGGATCAAGGCGAGACCACTCGTCCAACCAGCCGCGCGCTCAATGGGCGAGCGCCTATGACCGCGAAAAGGTTAAGATTAAGAAGCGGCCGCCGCAACCGCACAGAGCAACCGCACAGACCGGTGCGGCAAAGGGCCATTTTAAGCGACAGGCTGTTGGAATTGCTATAAAATGCATACTTACCCTGCATGATAGGCGGACGGCCGCATATCGTGAAAAACAAGCATTCAAATGTCCGCGAAACACCAAGGAAAACGCAGCTCCGCCCAGAACTCTTGGGATAACGAGGTTGCGCTGTCTTGCATCCGGGAGCACCTCGACCGTGAGGGCCCCCTGTTGCCGATCCTGCACGCGCTGCAGGAGGAGTTCGGCTATATCGATATGGCGGCAGAGCCGCTGATTGCCGAGGCCCTGAACATAACCCGGGCCGAAGTGCACGGGGTTGTTACTTTCTATCATGATTTCCGCCGCGAACCGGCCGGCCGGCACGTCATCAAGCTCTGCCGGGCCGAGGCTTGCCAGGCGGCCGGCGGCGACGAGCTTGCCGCACATGCCGAAGCGCGTCTTGGCGTCGCGCTGGGCAATACGACGGCGGACGGCCGCATAACCATCGAGCCGGTTTACTGTCTAGGCCTGTGCTCGGTCTCCCCGTCGGCCATGATCGACGGCAAGGTGGTGGCCCGCCTCGACGCGAAGAAGTTCGATACCCTCCTTGCGGAGGTCGACCGATGAGCGCGCTTCGCATCTACGTTCCCGGCGACGCCGCCGCGGTCGCCTGCGGTGCCGACGAGATCGCGGCTGCGATTGCGTCGTCCGCCGCCAAGCGTAGTATCGCCGTGGACATCGTGCGAAACGGCTCGCGCGGCATGCATTGGCTTGAACCGATGCTCGAAGTCGCGACCGGCAAGGGCCGCATTGCCTATGGCCCGGTCGAGCTCGCCGACATAGAGAGCGTTCTCGACGCCGTGATCGCCGGGGGCGGCGATCACAAATTACGCGTCGGCATCCCAGAGGAGCACCCGTTCCTCAAAAAGCAGACCCGCCTGACCTTCGCCCGCTGCGGCATTGTCGATCCGCGTTCGCTCGACGATTACAAGGCGCATGACGGCTACAAAGGTCTCGCCAAGGCGCTCGCCAATCCCGCCGGTATCGTCGAAGAGATCACGCAATCGGGCCTGCGCGGCCGCGGCGGCGCCGGCTTCCCGACCGGCATCAAATGGAAGACGGTCGCGGACACCAAAGCCGATCGCAAATACATCGTCTGCAACGCCGACGAAGGCGACAGCGGCACTTTCGCCGACCGCATGATCATGGAAGGCGATCCGTTCGTCCTGATCGAAGGCATGACGATCGCCGGCATCGCAGTGGGCGCCACCAAAGGCTTCGTCTACATTCGCTCCGAATATCCGCATGCCATCGCGGTGATGACCGACGCAATCGACATTGCGCGCCGCGCCGGCATGCTCGGCAAGAAAGTCGCGGGCTCGGATTTCGAGTTCAATCTCGAAGTCCGCGAAGGCGCCGGGGCTTATGTGTGCGGCGAAGAGACGTCGCTTCTGGAGAGCCTGGAAGGCAAGCGTGGCGTCGTGCGCGCCAAACCGCCCCTGCCCGCGCACAAGGGCCTGTTCAGCAAGCCAACCGTCATCAACAACGTGCTGTCGCTCGCGACCGTACCCGTCATCATGGATAAGGGCGCCGCGTTCTATAAGGATTTCGGCGTCGGTCGTTCGCGCGGCACCATGCCGATCCAGCTCGCCGGCAATCTCAATTACGGAGGCCTGTTCGAGACGCCGTTCGGCATCACGCTCGGTGAACTCGTCAACGATATCGGCGGCGGCTGCTTCACCGGCCGTCCGGTGAAAGCCGTGCAGGTCGGCGGACCGCTCGGCGCATACTTCCCCCCGGCCTTGTTCGATACGCCGTTCGATTATGAGGCGTTCGCCAAGAAGGACGGCTTGATCGGCCACGCCGGTGTCGTGGTATTCGACGACACCGTCGACATGGCCAAACAGGCACGTTTCGCGCTCGAATTCTGTGCGATAGAATCATGCGGAAAATGCACGCCTTGCCGAATCGGCTCGGCGCGAGGGGTCGAAACGGTGGACCGCATCATGCGCGACCAGGATCGCGCGGCCAACATCGAAGTACTGGAAGACCTTTGTAATACAATGAAGTTTGGCTCACTTTGCGCGCTTGGCGGATTCACGCCCTACCCGGTGATGAGCGCGCTCACGCATTTCCCGGAAGACTTCGGCGCAGAGCCGCGCCTGCAAGCCGCCGAATAAGGAGACCGCCATGTCGCTCATCCAAGAGATCGACTACGGCACGCCCCGCTCGCGGACGGACAAGACCGTCACGCTGACGATCGACGGTCAATCGGTGACGGTGCCGGAAGGCACCTCGATCATGCGCGCTGCCATGGAAATGGGGACGAAGATCCCGAAGCTCTGCGCGACCGACATGCTGGACGCGTTCGGTTCGTGCCGTCTCTGCCTCGTGGAAATCGAAGGCCGGGCAGGCACGCCGGCCTCGTGCACGACCCCGGTGGCGAACCGCATGGTCGTGCGAACCCATACCGACCGGCTCAAGCGCCTGCGCAAGGGCGTGATGGAGCTTTACATTTCCGAGCATCCGCTCGACTGCCTGACTTGCTCAGCCAACGGCGACTGCGAGTTGCAGGATATGGCCGGCGCCGTCGGACTGCGCGACGTGCGCTATGACTATGACGGCGCCCGGCACCCCAATCCCGGCCTCGACGAGTCGAATCCCTATTTCACCTATGAACCGTCGAAATGCATCGTCTGCTCGCGCTGCGTGCGGGCCTGCGAGGAGGTGCAGGGAACTTTCGCACTGACGATCGCCGGCCGCGGCTTCAAGTCGGTCGTTTCGCCCGGTATGGAGGAATCCTTCTTCGGCTCCGAATGCGTGTCCTGCGGCGCCTGCGTCCAGGCGTGTCCGACGGCGACGCTCAACGAGAAATCCGTGATCGAGATCGGCACACCCGAGCATTCGGTGGTGACGACCTGCGCCTATTGCGGCGTCGGCTGTTCGTTCAAGGCCGAGATGCGCGGCGACGAATTGGTGCGGATGGTGCCTTACAAGGACGGCAAGGCCAACCGCGGCCATTCCTGCGTCAAGGGGCGCTTCGCCTGGGGCTACGCCAATCATAAAGAGCGCATCCTCAAGCCGATGGTGCGCGACAAGATCAGCGAGCCGTGGCGCGAAGTGTCGTGGGAGGAAGCAATCTCCCACGCCGCGTCGGAGCTCAAGCGAATCCAGGCGAAGTACGGCAAGTATTCAATCGGCGGCATTACATCATCGCGCTGCACCAACGAAGAGACCTTTCTGGTGCAGAAGCTGGTACGCGCCGGTTTCGGTACCAATAACGTCGACACGTGCGCCCGCGTCTGTCATTCGCCGACGGGGTACGGCCTGTCGCAGACTTACGGCACATCCGCCGGCACGCAGGATTTTGATTCGGTCGAGGCCACCGACGTCGTTCTGATCATCGGCGCCAACCCGACGGACGGCCATCCGGTGTTCGCCTCGCGCTTGAAGAAGCGGCTGCGCGCCGGCGCCAAACTCATCGTCGTCGATCCGCGGCGGACCGATATCGTGCGCATGCCACATGTAGAGGCCGCCTATCACCTGCCGCTATCGCCTGGCACCAACGTCGCAATCCTCACCGCCATGGCGCACGTCATTGTGACCGAGGGGCTGGTGAACGAGCAGTTCGTGCGCGAACGCTGCGACTGGGACGAATTCAGCGATTGGGCCGGGTTTGTCGCCGAAGAGCGCAATAGCCCCGAAGTCGTCGCCGAAATATCCGGTGTGCCGGCCGAAACGATCCGTGGCGCCGCCCGACTCTACGCCACCGGCGGCAACGCGGCGATCTATTATGGCCTTGGCGTTACCGAGCACAGCCAAGGCTCGACCACGGTGATCGCGATCGCGAACCTCGCGATGGCGACCGGGAATATCGGCCGTCCCGGCGTCGGCGTGAATCCGCTGCGTGGTCAGAACAACGTGCAGGGCGCGTGCGATATGGGTTCGTTCCCGCACGAATTGTCCGGCTATCGGCATATCTCAGGCGATGCGACGCGTGAGCTGTTCGAATCGCTGTGGGGCGTGAAGCTCGAGAAAGAGCCTGGACTGCGCATCCCCAACATGCTGGACGCCGCGGTCGACGGCAGCTTCAAGGGAATCTACATCCAGGGCGAGGACATCCTGCAGTCCGACCCGGACACCCATCATGTCGCGGCCGGCCTTGCGGCGATGGAATGCGTCATCGTCCAGGATTTGTTCCTCAACGAGACGGCGAACTACGCGCACGTTTTCCTGCCGGGCTCGACCTTCCTGGAGAAAAACGGCACCTTCACCAACGCCGAACGCCGCATCCAGCTCGTGCGCAAGGTGATGGCGCCGCGCAATGGCTACGAGGACTGGGAGATCACGGTGCTCCTTGCCAAGGCCATGGGCTTCGACATGCATTACGACCACCCGTCGCAGATCATGGACGAGATTGCCCGGCTGACGCCGACCTTCGCCGGCGTGTCGTTCGAGAAACTCGACCGGCTAGGCTCCGTGCAATGGCCGTGCAACGAGAAGGCTCCGGAAGGCACGCCGGTCATGCACATGAACGGATTCGTGCGCGGCAAGGGCAAGTTCATCATCACCGAATATGTGGCGACCGACGAGAAAACCGGGCCGCGCTTTCCGCTCCTTCTCACCACCGGCCGCATCCTCAGCCAGTATAATGTCGGCGCGCAGACCCGCCGCACCGCCAACGTGCTCTGGCACGAAGAAGACCGGTTGGAAATCCATCCGCATGACGCCGAGCAACGCGGCATCAGCGACGGCGATTGGGTGAAGCTCGTCAGCCGCGCTGGCGAGACCGCGCTACGCGCGCTCCTCACCGAGCGCGTGGCGCCGGGCGTTGTCTACACCACCTTCCATCACCCCAACACCCAGGCCAACGTCATCACCACCGAATTTTCCGACTGGGCCACCAATTGTCCGGAGTACAAGGTCACGGCAGTGCAGGTGTCGCCGTCGAACGGACCGACGCAATGGCAAGAGGAATACGACGAACTCGCTCGCAAGAGCCGGCGCATCGCCGCCACCATCGAGGCCGCGGAATAGGTGATGCGCGAGCCGACGACCACCGTCGCCTGCTCGATCTGGCGGCACCAAAGCGTCAGCGACGGTAAGCGCACCATCCCGGAAGAAACCGCTATCTCGTTCACTTATGACGGCGGCTCGTATGCGGTAATGATGGCGACGCCGCGGGATCTCGAAGATTTTGCACTCGGCTTTTCCGTCACCGAAGGCGTTGTCTCGTCGCCGGCCGACATTCGCCAGCTCGATATCGTCGAGCACGACGCGGGCACTGAATTGCGCATGTGGCTGGTAGAGCCGCGCGCGGCGGCCCTGAGCGAGCGGCGGCGCTATCTCACCGGTCCTACAGGCTGCGGGCTGTGCGGAATCGACAGCCTCGACGAAGCGGTGCGCGCGCCGGCGCGCGTACGCGACGGACAGACGTTTACGCCGGCCGAGATTATGCAGGCGCTGGAGGCGCTAGCCCCGCGCCAGGACCTCAATCGCCACACGCGCGCGGTCCATGCTGCGGCATTTTGGCGCCCGGACAGCGGCCCTGTTGCGGTGCGAGAGGACGTCGGCCGGCACAACGCTCTCGACAAACTTGCCGGCGCATTGCTGCGCGCCAAAGTGCCGGGCCATGCCGGGATGGTCCTGCTCACCAGCCGGGTCTCGGTCGAAATGGTGCAAAAAAGTGCGGCTATCGGAGCACCGCTGATCGTTGCCGTATCGGCGCCGACCGCACTTGCGGTACGCACGGCCGAGACTGCCGGCATTACGCTTGTCGCCATCGCCCGCGGCGACGGCTTTGAAGTCTTTACCCACCCGCAGCGCATCAAACAGACGACCGAAGCGGCCGTGACCCATGTCGTCGCTTGACAAGCTTGTCTACATGGCCAATCAGATCGGAAAGTTTTTCGCGAGTCAGGGACAGGAAAAAGCCGCCGCGGGGACGGCGGAACATATCAAAAAGTTCTGGGATCCGCGGATGCGCTCCCAAATCTTTGCGCATCTGGAAGCGGGCGGCAATGGGTTGGACCCGGTTGCCCGCGCTGCAGTAGAAATTCTGGCGAAAGCCAAATCGGAGGCACAAGAACAAAAACACGGGTAGCCGATAAGGCGCAAAAGCGCCGGTCTAAAAAACTTTTAGGAGGAACGAAACGCCATGACGACAATTGAACGGGCGCAAGGTCTTGTTGGTGCGGGACCGGGGCTTCTTGAGCGTGATCGAACCGTAGCCAAGGCCGGCTTCAATCGCTGGCTGGTTCCGCCGGCTGCGCTCTGCATTCACCTCTGCATCGGCATGGCGTATGGGTTCAGCGTGTTCTGGCTGCCGTTGTCGCGCGCGCTTGGGATCACCGCGGCCAAGACCTGTCCCGACATGACGCTGGCGCAGGAACTGTTCACGACGACCTGCGATTGGCGCATCGCCAGCATGGGTTGGATGTTCACCCTTTTCTTCGTTGTGCTCGGCGTGTCGGCCGCGCTGTGGGGCGGCTGGCTCGAGCGCGTGGGACCGCGCAAGGCCGGCGTGGTCGCGGCTGTTTGCTGGGCCGGCGGTCTCGTGCTCGGCGCTCTTGGCATCTACATCCATCAGTTGTGGCTAATGTGGCTTGGCTCCGGCGTGATCGGGGGAATCGGTCTCGGCCTCGGCTACATCTCGCCGGTATCCACGCTGATAAAATGGTTTCCCGACCACCGAGGCATGGCGACGGGCTTCGCCATTGCAGGCTTCGGCGGCGGCGCCATGATCGGCGCGCCGCTGGCGAATTTGCTGATGAACTACTTCAAGACACCGACTTCTGTCGGCGCCTGGCAAACCTTTCTGGTTATGGGCGCGATCTATTTCTTCTTCATGATGGTCGGCACATTTCGTTATCGCCTGCCGCCCGCCGGTTGGCGGCCGGACGGCTGGACGCCGCCGAGCGAAGCCAAGTCGATGATCACCCAGAACAACGTGCATCTGAAAGATGCGCACAAGACGCCGCAGTTCTGGCTGATCTGGGCAGTGCTCTGCCTGAATGTTTCCGCCGGCATCGGCGTCATCGGCATGGCCTCGCCGATGCTTCAGGAGATCTTCGGCGGCAAGTTGATCGGACATCCGGAACTCGGCTTCAACGCGCTTAGCACCGACCAGAAAGCTGCCATCGCCGCAATCGCGGCCGGCTTCGCCGGACTGCTCTCCCTGTTCAATATCGGCGGCCGGGTGTTCTGGGCGTCGCTATCCGACTATATCGGACGCAAGAACACTTACTACGTGTTCTTCCTGCTCGGCATCGTGCTCTATGCATCGGCGCCATCTTTTGCGCAGGCGGGCAGCAAGATTCTGTTTGTGCTCGCTTTCGGCATCATCCTGTCGATGTACGGCGGCGGCTTCGCTACGGTGCCGGCGTATCTCGCCGATATGTTCGGAACGCAATTTGTCGGCGCCATCCATGGGCGGCTGCTTACGGCCTGGTCGACGGCCGGCATCGTCGGTCCCGTGGTTGTGAACTACATCCGCGAGTTCCAACTCGCTGCCGGCGTACCGCGCGACCACCTCTACGACTTCACCATGTACATCTTGTGCGGCATGCTGATCATCGGATTGATCTGCAACTTCCTGATCAAGCCGGTTAATGCCAAGTGGTACATGAGCGCGGACGAAGTGGCCAAACTACAGGCCGCGAGTGTTGCCGGTACCGTTTCCTCGGGTTCATTTGGCATCGGCAAGGGCGGCTTCGATCTGCCAGCGGCGATCTTCTGGGCCTTCGTCGGCATTCCGCTTGCGTGGGGCGTCTGGATCACGCTGCAATCGGCCGCGAAGATTTTCCAATAACGGCACGTTCCGGGAGCAATGGTGTGGCGGCTTCGGCCGCCGCACTTTTTTGGCCTTGACGAACAGTCGGCTATCGGCGTGACTTGCGCCCGGGGCTCCCGGGGTTTCCGGAATTGAAGCGGCATGGCTTGCACGCACCTCTCCATCCGTATCAATCTGGCGTCGGGGGGCCGCATCGGCCCCGGTAAAATCGCGCTTTTGGAGGCGATCAAGTCGACCGGGTCGATTTCGGCGGCGGCACGAACCATCGGAATGTCGTATCGGCGTGCCTGGCTGCTGGTCGAAGAAATCAACCAAACGCTGCGTGAGCCCGCGGTAAAAGCCGAAACCGGCGGAGCCCGCGGCGGGGGCGCGGTGGTGACGCCTGCCGGCGAGCAGATGGTCAACCTTTATCGGGCCATCGAAGCACAGGCACGGTCGGCGGGTGGCGCCAAATTTCGGGCGATCGGAAGGCTCATTCGCCAGGACTAGAGCCGATGGCGGCGCGCGCGCGACCCCGCCGCCGATTCGGTCTGGCGCATCTGCACGCAATCAATAAGATGCAGCCAACAAGCTCGGATAAACTGCCGGCGCCGGGGGCCGTTGGGGGACATCATGACGGATGCAATCGCCGTAACCGATGACGGCGCCGTTCGCACCATCCGGATCAACCGGCCGGAAAAGAAAAACGCCCTGACGCTGGCGATGTATCTCGCCATGACCGAGGCGTTGCGCGAAGCCGACCGGAAGCCCGCGGTCCGCTGCGTCCTGTTCGCCGGCACCCCCGACGCTTTCACCGCCGGCAACGATCTCGCCGATTTCATGAAGGCGGCCGTAGGCGGGCTCGATCCGCGGGCGCATGAATTCATCACTTCGCTGGCGCGCGCGCAAAAACCCATGGTGGCGGCGGTCAACGGCGTCGCGGTCGGCCTCGGCACAACGATGCTGCTGCACTGCGATTACGTCGTCGCCGGCACCGGCGCCAAATTGATGACCCCGTTCCTCAAGCTCGGACTCGTTCCGGAAGCAGCTTCGACGCTGCTGGCGCCAATGCGCATGGGGCACGCGCGCGCCTTCGCATTGCTGGCGATGGGCCGGCCGCTCTCCGCCCAGGAGGCGAAAGATGCCGGGCTGGTCAACACGGTCGTCAGTCCCGCCGAGGTCGACGGCGTCGCGTTAAAGGCGGCGCAGGAAATCGCGGCGCTGCCGGCCCGCGCCATCGCGCTGACGCGCGGCCTCATGCGCGCGCAGCAGGAAACAATCCTCAAGCGCATGGAAGAGGAATCGAAGCACTACAAGGATCTCTTGCAGTCTGACGAAGCGCGCGCCGCGTTCCAGGCGTTTTTTGCCCGCACCAAGTGAGACCAGTCATGTCGCTATCCGGAAAAACCCTGTTCATCACCGGCGCGTCGCGCGGCATCGGGCTGGCGATCGGATTGCGCGCCGCGCGCGACGGCGCCAACGTGGCGATCGCCGCCAAGACCGCGGAGCCGCATCCGAAACTTGCCGGCACCATCTACACCGCGGCGGACGAGATTGGGCGCGCTGGCGGCAAGGCGCTGCCGCTGGTGGTCGACGTGCGCGACGAATTGACGGTCAAGGAGGCGCTCGACAAGACCGCGGCGACATTCGGCGGCATCGATATCGTGGTCAACAACGCCAGCGCGATTTCGCTGACGTCTGCGGTCGCGACCGACATGAAGCGATTCGATCTGATGCATCAAATCAACACGCGCGGCACGTTCGTCGTCTCGAAATGGGCGATCCCGCATCTGGAAAAGGCGAAGAATCCGCACATCCTGATGATTTCGCCGCCGCTCGACATGAAGGAGAAGTGGTTCGCCCCGCACACTGCCTACAGCATGGCGAAATTCGGCATGAGCCTCGTGGTGCTCGGGCTCGCCGGCGAGCTGCGCCCGAAAGGGATCGCCGTCAATGCGCTGTGGCCGCGCACCGTGATCGCCACCGCCGCCGTGAAGAACCTTCTCGGCGGTGACGCGGTGATGCGCCAGTCGCGCAAGCCGGAGATCATGGCCGAGGCCGCCTACGCCATTTTCTCGCGTCCAGCGCGCGAGCTAACCGGGCGCTTTCTAATCGATGATAACTTTCTTGCCGAAAGCGGCGAGACCGATTTCGACAAATACCGCGTCGATCCGTCGCAAAGCCTGGCGCAGGACTTCTTCGTGCCGGCCGACATCGCACCGCCGAAGAACGTAAGCCTCGGACCGCTGGCCCGCTGACGGCGCGGCGGCGCCTAGGCAAGCCAGCGCTTGCGGCGCTTGTAGTGCTTGCCGTCGCGGAACGATTTGCGCTTGCCTTCGGCAACTCCGAGATAAAATTCCTTGACGTCGTCATTTTCGGCCAAGGCGGCGGCCGAGCCGTCCAGCACGATGCGTCCGTTTTCCAGCACGTAGCCGTAGCTCGAATATTTCAGGGCCAGATTGACGTTCTGCTCGGCCAGCAGGAACGAAACGCCCTCACTGTCGTTGAGCGACTTCATGATGGTGAAAATCTCTTCCACGATCTGCGGCGCCAGGCCCATCGAGGGCTCGTCAAGCAATATCATCTTCGGATTGGACATCAGCGCACGACCGACCGCGCACATCTGCTGCTCGCCGCCTGAGGTGTATCCCGCCATCGCCTGCCGCCGCTCGGCGAGCCGGGGAAAATAGGCGTAAACCTTGTCGAGGCTGGCGCGGATGGCGGCGGAGCCGTCGCGTCGAGTAAACGCCCCGGTCAGGAGATTTTCCTCAATCGTCAGATGGCCGAAGCAATAGCGGCCCTGCATCACCTGGATGCAGCCGCGCCGCACCACCTCGTTGGGCGACAGCGATTGCACTTCGGCGCCGTCGAAGTTGATCGACCCCTTTGTCACTTCGCCACGCTCGGAATGGAGCAGGTTGGAAATGGCCTTCAGCGTCGTCGTCTTGCCGGCGCCGTTCGCTCCCAGCAGCGCCACGATCCCGCCGCTCCGCACGGCAAGGGACACGCCCTTTAGCACCAATATCACGCGGTCATAGACAACTTCGACGTTGTTGAGCGAAAGAATATCGGCCGCCTTGGCTTCCGGTGCCGGCGGGGATTTCATCGGCGCAGCGACGGTCATGGCCATTTCCTCTCGACACAAAATTAGATCGCTTCGGCTTCAGAGGCCAGAAAAGAAATGAGGGGCCCCGCTGCGGCGGGGTCCCTCATCCGATTGCATTCACGCTGCCGCGGCGCGGGACCGGACTACGACGACTTGTCGCAACCTTCGGTCCGCTTCGGCCAGCCGGTATTGGCCTTGGCGTAATCCTCCGCAGCGCTCTGGATCAGGGGCAGAACCTTGTCCTTGATCGGCTCGAGCGTGCCGGGCTGTTGTACCCACTTGGTGCCGTCCCACTGAACAAGCGAGATGGCATTGTGGCCGTTGTGGTCCGTACAGGTCAGCTTGACCGGTGTGGCGAAGTTTTCCAGACCGATCTCTTTCCAGCGTGCGGCGGTGATGTTGAGATTCTCGAGGCCACGGCGCACGTCTTCACCGGTCACTTCCTTCTTGCCGCTTAGCCGTTGCGCGGCGCGAATCGCTTCGGCGATCAACGCCGCGTTGAGAACGCCGCGGTTATAGAAGTTCTCGCCGACCTTTTCCTTGCCGGCGACCTGGCTCTTACCCTTGTCCACCACGTACTTGATGATGTCCTGAAGGGCCGGGAAATCCGCACCGACGGCGTTGATGTCGAGCGACGAATAACCTTTGGCGTCCGCGCCCGCGGGGCGCGCGTCGTCGTCGTTACCCGACCACCACACGCCGACCAGCCGGTTCATCGGGTACCCGATCTTGACCGCTTCTTTGACAGCGGTCGGATTCATGGCGCCCCAACCCTGCAGGTAGATCCAGTCGGGGCGGTCGCGCCGCACGTCGAGCCAGAGCGAGGTCTGGTTCTGCATCTGCGCGCCGGGGACGGGATAGAGCTTCAGCGTAAAGCCATACTCCTTGGCGAGCGATTCGAGCAGCGGGATCGGCTCCTTGCCATAGGGCGCGTCGAGATGGACGAGGCCGATGGTCTTGCCTTTGAGCTTGTCAAAGCCGCCTTCGACATTGGCCGCGTGACGGACGAATGCAGAAGCGCCGTCCCAATAGGTATCGGGCGGATTGAACACCCAGGGGAATTGGTCGCCGTCGGCCGAAGCCGAGAGGCCGTAGGCCATCGACAGAATTGGAACCTTGTCGACGGCTGCTTTGGGGATCAACTGAAGCGTGATCCCGGTCGAAAACGGGGTCGTGATGATGGGGTTTTTGCCCTTCACGGAGTCATAGCATTCGACGCCCTTCTTGGTGTCGTAGCCGGTTTCGCACTCCTCGGCGTTGACGCGAACGCCGCCGATGCCGCCGTCTCGCTCGTTGAGCATGGCGAAGTAATCGGCCAGGCCGTTGGAGAAGGGTATTCCCGACCCGGCATAGGGACCGGTCCGATAAGTGAACAGCGGAACATACAAATCCGCCGCCTGCACAGCGGTTGCCGCTATGGGCGCGGCAGTCACGACTGCCAGGCCGAGAGCAAGATGCTTCAGACGCATAGCCAGTTTCTCCCTTGTTTTTGCGTCGGCGCTCGGCCGCCGCTTCGATATGACCCTCTATCTCACCGGGAAAGAGGGAAGCCGCGCCGGCTGGTCGGACGGCGCGGGAATTAGGACACAGTCTGCAATATAATGCGACGGTTCACCTCATGACGACTTGTCGCAAGGCTCGCTTCGCTTGGGCCAGCCGGCATTGGCCGAAACGTACTTGCCGGCCGCATCGTCGATCAACGGCAGGACCTTGTCCTTGATCGGATCGATCCAGCCTGACGCCGTCTTCCACTTGGTCCCGTCCCATTCGACCAGATAGATGCCGTTATGGCCGTTGTGGTCGGCGCAGCTTAAATGGATCGGCGCGGCAAAGTCTGCGAGGCCAAGTTCCTTCCAACGCGCGTCAGTAATGTTGAGCGTCTCCATACCGCGGCGCACGTCTTCGCCAGTGACCAGCTTTTTGCCGGTCAGGCGCTGGGCGCCACGGATTGCTTCTGCGATCAGCACCGCGTTCATGACGCCGCGGTTGTAGAGGTTCTCGCCGACCTTTTCCTTCTGCGACTGGCCCTTACCCTTGTCGACCACGTATTTGAGGATGTCCTGGATCGCGGGGAAGTTCTGGCCGACGCGGCTGAAGTTAAGCGAAGAATAGCCCTTCGCTCCTTCGCCGGCCGGACGCACATCGTCTTCGCCTCCGGCCCACCACACGCCGACGATCCGGTTCATCGGATAATTGACTTTTTCAGCTTCCTTGAGCGCGGTCGGATTCATCGCGCCCCAGCCCTGGATGTAGATCCAGTCCGGCCGATCGCGCCGCACGTCGAGCCAGAGCGAAGTCTGGTTTTGCATCTGCTGCGGCGGAACCGGATAAAGCTTGAGCGAGAAGCCATAATCCTTGGCAAGCGCTTCGAGCAGCGGGATCGGCTCCTTGCCGTAAGGCGCATCGAGATGGATGAGCCCAATGGTCTTGCCATTGAGTTTGTCGAAGCCGCCCTCGACGTCAGCTACATGCCGCACGAACGCGGCGGCGCCATCCCAGTATGTGGCAGGCGGATTGAAGACCCACGGGAAGGCGTTGCCGTCGGCGGAAGCCGAAAGGCCGTAGGCCATCGACAATAACGGTATCTTGTCGACCGCCGCTTTCGGGATCAGCTGGAGCGTGATGCCGGTCGAATACGGCGTGCTGATAACCGGGTTTTTGCCCTTGGTGGCGTCATAGCATTCGACGCCCTTTTTGGTGTCGTATCCCGTCTCGCATTCCTCAATGATGAGGCGAGCGCCGCCAATACCGCCGTCGCGCTCGTTAAGCATATTCAGATAATCGGATATGCCATTGAAGATCGCGATGCCCGCGCCGGAATAGGGACCGGTGCGGTAGCTCATCAGCGGGATGTAGATGCCGTCCTCCACCTGTGCGGCCGTAACCGCGGCGGGAACCGCGGTGACGAACGCCAGACCGAGAGCAAGAAGCTTCATACGCATGGCTTTCCTCCCTGGTTTGCGCCGGTTCGGCCGGCGCTTTTTGTTGTCCTCAGTCCCGTCGGCGAGAAAGAGGCTCCCGGCCAGCCCCGTCGGCTGGCGGGCAGATCGGGGTGGAGTGTGCCCTATCAGTAAGGAAAGGGCCACACCCTCAACTTCTGTTTACCGATCTGCCACAGCCGCGCCAGCCCGTTTGGCTCGACCACCAAAAACACGATGATCAGCGCGCCAACGATGACAAAGGTCAGTTGTTCCGCAGCCGCCGGACGAATCGGCACGCCGAAGTTGGCCGGAATGAGCCGCAGCCCGATCGGCAAAATGTAAATCAGCGCCGAGCCGAAGAACGATCCTATCAAGGTACCGAGGCCGCCGATAATGACCATGAACAGGACGAGAAAGCTCTGGTCGATGGCGAACACCTCGGCCTCGGCACCGCCGTACCACAAGAAGACCATCATCGCGCCGGCCACGCCGCAATAGAACGACGACACGGCGAACGCGAGCAGCTTGGCCCGGAACAGCCTGATGCCGATCAGCTCGGCGGCAAGGTCCATGTCGCGCACCGACATCCACATGCGGCCGATGCGGCCATGAACAATATTCGACGCAACCCATGTCATCAGAACGACAATCGTCAGCACAGCGAAATAGCGGGTCGTTGAGGTCGCGGTCGGGCCGGTGATTGGAATGCCGATGAAGGTGCGCAGCGGCACCTCGATCGCGCCCGACACGCTGTTGTTGTAAAGCCACGGAATGCGGATGAAGCACCATTCCAGGAAAAACTGGGCCGCCAAGGTCGCGACGGCGAGATAGAAACCCTTGATCCGCAGCGAGGGCAGTCCAAACAAAACGCCGATGGCGGACGAAAAAAATCCCGACACTAATATCCAGACAAGAATGTTCACGTGCGGGAAAATGGTGGTCAGTTTCAGGCAGGCATAGGCGCCTACGCCCATGAACGCGCCGGTGCCGAGCGACAGCAGGCCGGTATATCCGGTCAGCAGATTGAGCCCAATCGCCGCGAGGGAGAAGATCAGAAACGGAATCAGGATGGTGTTGAGCAGAAAGTTGTTACCGATCAGCGGAAACACCACGTAGGCGATCAAGAGAATGACGATAATCCCGATCCGATCTTGCAGGATTGGGAACACCGCCATGTCGGCGGCATAGTTCGACTTGTACTGGCCGACCTCGCGATAAAGCATGGTCAGATCCGCTCGATGATCTTTTCGCCGAACAGTCCCTGCGGGCGGAACACCAGGAAGCCGAGCGCGATTACGTAGGCGAGCCAGTTTTCAATGCCGCCGCCAAGCAGCGGGCCCCAGTAGAATTCGCCGAGCTTCTCGCCGATACCGATGATCAGTCCGCCGACGATCGCGCCCGGAATGGAGGTAAAGCCGCCGAGGATCAGCACCGGCAACGCCTTGAGCGCGATGATCTGTAGCGAAAAGGAAACCTCCGAACGCGCGCCCCACATGATCCCCGTGGTCAAGGCGACCACGCCGGCGGCGAACCAGACGATGACCCAGATCTGCTCGAGCGAGATTCCGACCGACAAGGCCGCCTGATGACTGTCGGCGACCGCGCGCAACGCCCGGCCGATACGCGTTCGTTGAAAAAAGACCGCCAGCACCGCGACCATGATGGAAGCGATGATGACGGCTGCGATATCGATCTTCTGCAGCGATACGAAGCCGAAGTTGCCCTTCCACTCGATCGCCCCGCTGGGGAGATAGAGATCCTGCGCGATCATCACTTTCGGATTGCCGCCGAACACCAGCTGGCCGAAGCCGATCAGAAAATAGGTAAGGCCGAACGTGGCCATGAACAGAATGATTTCCGATTGGTTCACCAGAGGCCGCAGCATCAGCCGCTCGACGGCAAATGCGAGTACCAGCATCACCAAAACGGTGAGGCCAAGCGCGACAAAAGCAGGTATGCCGTGCTCGTGCAGGCCGACCAGCGTGAGCGCAGCGAACACGACCATGATGCCTTGCGCGAAATTGAACACGCCCGACGCCTTGAAGATAAGCACAAAGCCGAGCGCGATCAGCGAATAGAGCACGCCGCCGACCAGGCCATCCCATAGCGTCTGCATCAGCAAGTCCGGCGCGTGGACCATCTGCATGAATGGATCGACGAAGATTTGATAGAGAATGTGCATGCTCGCCCTATTTCGATTCGCCGAGATAAGCGCGGATCACGTCCTTGTCGCGCTTGACCTCATCGGGCGTGCCGTCGGCGATTTTGCGCCCGTAATCCAGCACGACCACGCGGTCGGACAGGTCCATGACCACGCCCATATCATGCTCGATCAAGGCGATCGTCGTGCCGTATTGCTGGTTCACGTCGATGATGAAGCGCGACATGTCCTCCTTTTCTTCGAGGTTCATGCCGGCCATCGGCTCGTCGAGCAGAAGGAGATCCGGCTCCATGGCGAGCGCGCGGCCGAGCTCGACCCGCTTCTGCAAACCGTACGGCAGGCGCCCGACCGGGATTTTGCGGATGGCCGCGATTTCGAGGAATTCGATGATCTCCTCGACCCGGTGGCGATGCTCGACTTCTTCATTTAGCGCGGGACCGTAACGCAGCAGTTGCCAGAAAAAACCGCGATGCATCTTGAGCGCGCGCCCGGCCAAAATATTGTCGAGCGTGGTCATCCCGCGAAACAGCGCCAGATTCTGGAACGTACGGGCGATACCGCCGTGCGCGGCCGCATACGGGCGCATGCTGGTGCGGACCTCGCCCTTGAACGTAATGCGGCCGGATTGCGGCTGATAGAAGCCGTTGACCACGTTGAGCATGGAGGTCTTGCCGGCGCCGTTCGGCCCGATAATGGCCCGGATTTCGCCCTTGCGGATATCGAACGACACGCCGGTCAACGCGCGCACGCCGCCGAATGAGAGCGAAACCTCCTCGACCGCGAGCAGCACCTCGCCGAGCGCCGTCTCGTTTGAGGACGGCGCCCTCATGCGGCGCGTTCCATCGCAGCTGTGCGCACCGGATAAGGCTTCATGTCGCGGATCGCAACGCGCGCGGCGATCGTGCCTTTATGGCCGTCCTCGAAGGTGACCTCGGTCGTGATCTGCGCCACCGAGGAGCCGTTGTAGAACGCCTCGACCAGCGGGCCGTAGCGGTCGATGATGTGGCCGCGGCGAAGCTTCTGCGTGCGCGTGAGTTCGCCATCGTCCGGGTCGAGCTCCTTGTGCAAGATGAGGAAGCGGTGGATCTGCGCACCCGCCATCACCTCTTCCTCCGACATCGAGCGGTTCACTTCGTCAATATGCTGGGCGATCATGTCATAGACTCGCGGATCGGCGGCAAGCTCCTGGTATGATCCGTAGACGACATTGTTGCGCTCGGCCCAGCTGCCGACCGCCGTCAGGTCGATGTTGATCATGGCGCCGGTAAAATCCCGGCCGTCGCCGACCGCCACGGCCTCGCGGATGTTGGGATAGAATTTGAGCTTGTTCTCGATGTATTTCGGCGCGAAGACGGTGCCGTCCCTGAGACGGCCGACGTCCTTCGACCGATCGATGATTTTCAATTGGCCGTTTTTCGCATCGAAAAACCCGGCATCGCCGGTATGGACCCAGCCGTCGGGCGTAAGCACCTCGGCGGTTTTCTCCGGATCCTTGTAATAGCCGATGAACACCCCGGGCGAACGATAAAGTACCTCGCCGCTTTCCGAAATCTTGACCTCGACGCCGGGCGATGCCTTGCCGACCGTGTCGCAGTAAATCTCGCCGTTCGGCTGCGCGGTGACGTAGACCGAGGCCTCGGTCTGCCCGTAAAGCTGCTTCAAGTTAAGGCCGATGCCGCGATAAAAGCGAAACAGTTCCGGTCCGATCGCCTCGCCGGCCGTGTAGCCGATGCGAATGCGCGATAGCCCGAATTGATTCTTGAGCGGCCCGTAAACCAGCAGATTGCCGACCGCATAGAGGAAACGGCCGTATAGCGGCACTTTCTCCCGGTCGAGAATTTTTTCGCCCCAGCGCCGCGCTACCGCGATGAAAAAATCGAACATCTTACGCTTGAGTCCGCCGGCATCCGCCATTCGCACCATCGTCAACGTCAACAGATTCTCGTAGACCCGTGGCGGCGCGAACGCGTAGGTCGTGCCGATCTCGCGCCGGTCCTGGAGGACGGTGTCGGCGGCTTCCGGGCAGTTGACGCAATAGCCGGCCGTGTAGGCCTGGACATAAGAGAAAACGTAGTCGCCGACCCAGGCAAGCGGCAAATACGCGATCACTTCTTCACGCTCGTCGAGTTTGTCGAATTCATTCGCATTGCGCGCGGAAATGATGGTGTTCGCATAGGTGAGCATCACTCCCTTGGAGCGACCGGTCGTGCCCGAGGTGTAGAGGATGACGCTCAGATCACCGCCCTTGCCTTCGCGCAACCCCGCCTCCCAACGCCGCAGACATTCGGGGTCGCTTGCAAGCTTTTTGCGCCCGACCGCCTGCACGTCCTCGAACGAAAACAACCGGGCGTGGTTGTAATCCTTTAATCCGCGCGGCTCGTCATAGATGACCTGGGCGAGCCGTGGGAGCCGATCGGCGATCGTGATTAGCTTGTCGACCTGCTCCTGATCTTCGACCACGGCGAGCGTGACTTCGGCGTGCGCCAGCACATAAGCCATCTCGTCGGCAACGGCATCGGAGTAGACCGGCACGGGAATGGCGCCAAGCGCCTGACCGGCGCACATTGCCCAATAAAGCCGCGGGCGATTGCCGCCGACGATGGTGAATTTGTCGCCGCGCTTAAGACCAAGCTCCGAAAGCCCGACCGAGAAGGCGCGAACCTCGTCGAGGACCTGCGCCCAGGTCCAGGTTTGCCAAATGCCGAGATCCTTGTGCCGCATGGCCGGCCGCAAACCAAACGTATCGGCGTTGTGGATCAGAAGCTTGGGGAGCGTATCGAGGACAGGGTCAATGGTCGGCACCGGGCTTCCTCCGCCGCTGTTGCAGAATGACACCGCTCCGATCGGGCAGCGGTCACGATGGGGCAGGAATACCACTCGCGCGGCCCAAATAGGCCGCCGACCTCCCGACGCTGGCAAATAAACCGCGCACAAGCGCGGAAACCGTAGATTCCCCAAAATCCATGGTCACCGGCGGATGGCTATTTTGCTCTTTATACCGGTGAATTCTCGCATTGCTGGGCTAAAACGACAATGCTATTTCACGCCCCAAGCTCAGTCATTTTGACGCAAATTCCCTCGGGACTCCAAGCTGCTGACCCGGCAGCAAACAGGGGTGGGGCCACGGCGCCATGCTCGATCCATCCTCAAGCACTTCCCCACCGCCGCAGTTCGCGCTTGGCGAGGACCAGATCGCCCTTCGCGATACCGCCCGCGCCTTCGCGGGCGAGGTGTTCGCGCCTCACGCCGTCGCCTGGGACGAGGCCAAGCACTTTCCGGTCGCCGAAATGCGAAAAGCGGCCGAGCTCGGCATGGGCGGCGTTTACATTTCTTCGGATGTCGGCGGTTCGGCGCTGTCGCGGCTTGACGCCACGCTGATCTTCGAGGCGCTCGCCACCGGGTGCCCGACCGTCGCGGCCTATATGTCGATCCACAATATGTGCGGCTGGATGATTGACGCTTACGGGTCGGACGCCCAACGCAAGACATGGCTGCCGAAGCTTTGCACGATGGAATTGCTGGCGAGCTATTGCCTGTCCGAGCCGTCGGCCGGCTCGGACGCCGCCGCGCTGCTGACCCGCGCCGCGCACGAGGGCGACGCCTACGTGCTCAACGGCCAAAAGCAGTTCATCTCCGGAGCCGGCGCCGGCGACCTTTACGTGGTGATGGCGCGAACTGGGGGCCCCGGACCGGCCGGAATTTCGACTTTCGTCGTGCCCGGTGACACGCCGGGCATTTCGCTCGGCGCCAACGAACGCAAGATGGGCTGGAATGCGCAGCCCACGCGCGCGGTCGTGTTCACGGATGCGCGCGTGCCGGCGGAGAACCGGCTCGGCGAAGAAGGTATCGGCTTAAAGATCGCCATGGCCGGGCTTGACGGCGGGCGGCTCAACATTGCCGCCTGCTCGCTCGGCGGCGCGCAGATCGCGCTGGAAAAGTCGCTGGCCTACATGAAAGAGCGCCGCGCCTTCGGCAAACGGCTGGATGAGTTCCAGGCGCTGCAATTCCGCCTCGCCGATATGGCGATTGCGATCGAGGCCTCGCGCACGCTGTTGTGGCGCGCCGCTGCCGCGCTCGACCGCGGCGACGCCGAGGCGACGACGCTTTGCGCCATGGCCAAGCGTTTCGTCACCGATGCCTGCTTCGACGTCGCCAACCAGGCGCTGCAGCTGCATGGCGGCTACGGCTATCTGTCCGAATTCGGCATCGAGAAAATCGTGCGCGATTTGCGCGTGCATCAAATTCTCGAGGGTACGAACGAGATCATGCGTCTGATCGTGGCGCGAAGCCTTGTCGGACGATGAGTGCGGACGATTTTCAGGACGGCGAGCTCATTGTTCGGAGTGAGCGCGCGCTGCGGCGGATCACCCTGAACCGGCCAAAGGCGCTTAACGCCCTTACGCTCGACATGGCCGTGCGCATGACGGCGCTGCTGCGCCAATGGGCGGCGGATCCCCAAGTCGGCGCCGTTCTGCTCGACGGCGCCGGCGAGCGGGCTTTCTGCGCCGGCGGCGACATCCGTGCGCTTTACGATGGAGCCAAGACCGGAAGCTTGCTTCCCGCGCAATTCTGGGCGACGGAATATCGACTCGACGTCTTGATCGCGCGCTATCCGAAACCGGTGATCGCGGTGATGGACGGCATGGTGATGGGCGGCGGCGTCGGACTTTCAGCGCATGCCGCGCACCGCGTCGTCACCGAACGCTCGGCCGTCGCAATGCCGGAGGTCGGGATCGGGTACTTTCCCGACGTTGGGGCTTCCTTCTTGTTGGCTCGCGCGCCGGGCTATACCGGCACTTATCTGGCGCTGACCGGCGACCGTATCGGCGCCGCCGACGCGATCTATTGCGGGCTGGCCGACATTACTATGCCGGCGGCGCGGCTTGCGGAGCTGCCGGCGGCGCTTGCCGATTGCCGCACCGCGGATCCGGTGCGGAGGAAACTCGCCGAAATGTCCGCAGCGCCGTCGCCCGGCAGATTGCAGGGCGAACGGCCATGGATCGACAGCTGTTACGGAGCCGATCACGCCGAGGAAATCGTCGTTCGATTGGCGGCCGCGAAAGACGATTCGGCAAAAGCCGCGCTGGCGACGATGCAGAAGGCTTCGCCCACCTCGCTGAAAGTGACGTTGCACAACATCCGCGCGGCTTTATCATTCGCGCGCGTAGAGCAAAGCTTCCAGCAGGATTATCGCATCTCGCTTGCCTGCATTGCCGGACATGACTTCATCGAGGGCATCCGCGCACAGATCGTCGACAAAGACCGCAATCCGGCCTGGGAGCCAAAACAACTCGCGAACGTCACGCCCGCCATCGTCGATCGGCACTTCAAGTCCATCGGCGCGCTGGAACTGACGCTCGCCCAGTAAAGGAGGTTACGCAAATGCCGGCCATTGGATTCATCGGTCTTGGAAATATGGGCGGCCCTATGGCCGCCAACCTTGTTAAATCCGGCGAGCACGTGCTCGGCTTCGACGTCGTGCCGGCGTCGCGCGAAGCCTCGGCCAAAGACGGCGTGCAGATCGTCGCCAACACCCGCGGGACGGTCGATGACGCCGACATCGTCATCACCATGCTGCCGGCCGGCGAGCATGTTCTGTCGGTATGGAATGAGGTCGTGCCGCATGCCCGGCAAGGCACGCTGTTCATCGATTGCTCGACCATCGACGTGGCGAGCGCACGAAAGGCGCATAAGCTCGCGGCGGAGCGCGGAATCGCGACGCTCGACGCCCCGGTGTCCGGCGGCGTCGGCGGCGCGAAAGCGGCCACGCTCACTTTCATGGTCGGCGGCTCGGAGCATGCGTTTGCGCGCGGCAAGCCGGTGCTCGAGCGTATGGGCAAGCGCGTCGTGCATTGCGGCGAGGCCGGCAACGGCCAAACCGCCAAAATCTGCAACAACATGATTCTCGGCGTCTCGATGATCGCGGTCAGCGAAGCCTTCGTCCTGGGTGAAAAGCTCGGCCTGTCGCACCAGGCATTATTTGACGTCGCCTCCGCATCGTCGGGCCAATGCTGGTCGCTGACCAGCTATTGCCCGGTTCCGGGGCCGGTGCCGGCAAGCCCGGCGAATAATGCCTACAAGCCGGGGTTCGCTGCCGCATTGATGTTGAAGGATCTCAAGCTGGCGAAAGCGGCGGCCGAGTCGGTCAAAGCCAGGACTTCGCTCGGCGCGCAGGCTGCCGACATCTACGAGCACTTTGCGCAGGAAGGCCACAGCGGATTCGATTTTTCCGCGATCATCAATCTCGTGCGCGAGCAATCCAAAGCGCGTTAACGGACTTCGCTTGCCGTTAGGCGGTCGCAGCAGCCTCCACCGCCGGACCGCGCGTGAGCCAGCCGGGATCGACCGACGGCAGCGGAATGGCGTCGATCAGCATACGCGTGTAGGCGGCCTGCGGCGCAGCGAAGACGCGCTCGCACGGCCCTTCCTCGACCACGCGGCCTTCGCGCATCACCACGACCCGTTGGCAGATCGAGCGAACCACCGACAAATCGTGGCTGATGAAAGCGAGCGCCAGATGCATTTCGCCGGTCAGTTCCTTGAGGAGTTGGAGCACCTGCGCCTGGGTCGAGACATCGAGCCCCGAGACGATTTCGTCGGCAAGCACAAAATCCGGCCGCAACACCACCGCGCGCGCGATGCCGACCCGCTGCCGCTGCCCTCCGGAAAGCTCGAAGGAATAGCGGTCGACCGAATTGCGCGGCAGTCCGACGCGGTCGAGCACGCCGTGCACCAACGTATGCGCCGTATGCCGGTTGTCGGCCAAACCGTGCAGTAGAATCGGTTCGATCAGAATTCGCCCAATGGTATGCCGCGGATTGAGCGACGACATCGGATCCTGAAAAATCATCTGCATGCGCCGGCGCAACGGCCGCCGGGCGGACTCCTCAAGCGCGGTAATCTCGCTGCCGTCGAACACGACCGATCCGTGCACCGGCCGCACCAGGCCGAGCAGCGCGCGCCCCAGCGTCGTCTTGCCGGAACCGGATTCGCCAACAATGCCGACCGTTTCACCCTCGCCGACGCGAATGTCGACGTCGTTGAGCACCGGCGGCGCCCCTCGCCGCCCATACGAAACCACCAGCCCGCGCGCCGCCAGGAGATCGTCAGCCATCGCGCGACCCCGCGATACCGGCGTCGAAGGCGGCGATTTCCGCGCGCAACGCCGCGATGATGTCGGGCGGCGTCGGTTCAAGCCCCGCATCGGGCCGGTCGTAGCGGGGATTAGCCGCGAGCAGCGCTCTTGTGTAGGGGTGGCGCGGCGCGTCCAGCACTTCCGCCGTCGCCCCCTGCTCGACCACCTTGCCCATATACAAGACCGTCATGCGGTCGCAGATTTTCGCGACCACGCCGAGGTCGTGCGACACGAACAAAACGCTGGTGCCGTGGCGCTCCTGCAGCGCGCGGATCAGCCGAAGAATTTGCTTTTGCACGGTCACGTCGAGTGCGGTGGTCGGCTCGTCGGCGATGACGAGCTTGGGCTCGAGCCCGAATGCGGCGGCGATCAGCACGCGCTGGCGCATGCCGCCCGAAAGCTGATGCGGATAGGAATTGAGCACCCGCTCAGGATCGCGAATCTGCACTTCTTCGAGCAACGCGCGCGCCCGCAGCCGCGCGTCCTTGCCGGAAAGGCCGCGCTTTAAGCGCAATCCATCGGTCATTTGCACGTCGATCCGCCGCGACGGGTTGAGCGCCGTCGACGGATCCTGCGGCACCAGCGCGATGTCGCGGCCAAGCACCGCGCGCAGCTCGCCGGGCGACAGTGAGAGAAGATCGCGGCCCTCAAATCCGATCCGTCCGCCGGTCACCCTGACCTGCGACGGTATGATCCCAAGAATGGCCTTGGCGATGGTGGACTTGCCCGCCCCGCTTTCGCCGACGAGGCCGTGGACTTCGCCGGTGCCGACATCGAGCGCGACGCGGCGCAGGATCGGCCGGTTGCCGTCGCGGAGCGAAACGGCGCTGAGCGCCTCGATAGCGAGCCTCGCCCCCGTCATCGCCGCAACACCGGATCGAGGCTGCGGGCAAGACCGTCGCCGAGCTGGTTGAAGGCGACCACCGTGGCGAACAGAGCCGCCAGCGGCGCCGCCAGAACCCACCACGCCTCGTGCACGATCTGACGCCCTTCGGCGATCATGCCGCCCCAGGTCGGCGTATCCGACGACACCGAGAGCCCGACAAACGACAAGATCGCCTCGACCACGACGGCGATGCCCATCTCCAGTGTCAGCAACGCAATCAGCACCGGGACGACGTTAGGAAAGATTTCGCGGAACAGGATCGCCGGCCGCGAGAAGCCGATGGTTCGGGCGGCGACGACATAGTCCATCTGCGCCTGGCTCCTGGTCTCGGTGCGCACGAC